>JGI24707J26582_10001006_pt1 | contig 22432 bp, 27 predicted proteins | sample BioPla1DNA1_FD_26582 | JGI IMG/M metagenome (IMG submission 26582)
CGGCGGCCGCGTTTTGGCTCCGGCGTCAGATACGGGCAATCGGTCTCTAAGAGCAGCCGCTCCAGCGGAACAGCTGCCGCGATAGCGGGAAGCTTTGCAGCATTCTTAAAGGTAACTGAGCCGCCGAAAGCTGCATAAAAACCCATTGCCACAACTTCCCGCATCATTTCCATACTGCCTGAGAAGCAATGAAAAACGCCAGTCAGTCCTTTTGCTTCTTTTTTGATTATCTGCAAGACATCGCCGTGGGCATCGCGGTCATGAATAATTATCGGCATACCGGTCTGCCGAGCAACATCAATCTGGGCAATCAATGCTTGATGCTGAACTTCCTTGGGGGAGTGGTTGTAGTAATAATCCAAACCGATTTCGCCAATTGCCACAACCTTAGGATGCTTCGTCCATTCTGCCAGCTGATCGTAGTCCCCAGGCTTTATATCTTTAACGTCATGTGGATGAACCCCAACTGCGGCATAGATACTGTCATACTGCTCAGCCAGCCTGATTGAGGCGGCCGACGACTCCATACAAGCCCCGGCATTAATAATTCCTGTGACACCATTCTCCCGGGCTCGTTTGATTACTTCTTCCAGGTCATCATTAAACCGGACATTATCTAGGTGAGCGTGCGAATCGAACAGCATCTTACTTCACCTTGCTACCAGCTGGCATATCAGGTACCGACACCACTTTGAGCTTGTCATCGCAGGAGGCAGCAAGAACCATGCCGCGCGAAACGATACCGCGAATTTTGGCCGGCTTTAGATTGATAATCATGACAACATTCTGTCCGACAAGTTCTTCGGGCGCATAATGCTTTGCAATTCCCGAAACAATTGTCCGCTGTTCGGTACCAAGGTCAACGGTAAGCATCAATAGTTTATCGGCGCCCTTTACCTTTTCGGCCGCTACTACTTTAACGACCCGTAAATCCATTTTGGCAAACTCATCAATGGTGATTTCTGGCATACCTTGATCGACCGGCTGTTCAGCCTTAACTTCAGCTTTAGGCTGCGGTGCGGCAGCAGCTGTTTTCGGCGTCTCTTCAGCAGGTTTATCTTCAATCCGCGGAAAAATCGGCTCCGCCTTATTGACTTTAGTGCCTGCCGGCAGACGGCCCCAGCCTTGAGCATCTTTGAGCGCGGCTTGATCAAAACCTGTTAAACCAAGCTGATCCCAAATCTTAGGCGCCGTAACAGGCATAAACGGCGAAATAAGGACAGCAACAATGCGAAGCGTTTCAGCAAGGTTGTAAAGCACTGTGTTTAGGCGGTCCTTCTTGGCCGGATCTTTGGCCAAAGCCCAGGGAGCCGTCTCGTCGATATATTTATTAGTGCGGCTGACAAGCGTCCAAACCTGTTTGATAGCGCCGTTAATATCCATGCTTTCCATCATTTTTTCGTACATGGCGCCAGTTTCGCGAGCCAATTTGACAAGCTCCTGATCAATTGAATCACATTCGCCCGGCTGTTCAATAACGCCGTTATTAAACCGGCCGACCATATTAAGGGTACGGTGTAGCAGGTTGCCCAAATCGTTGGCAAGATCAGCATTTATTCGGTTAATCAAGGCTTCGCGCGAGAAGTTACCGTCCATGCCAAGCGTAATCTCACGCAGCAGATAATATCTTATCGCATCTGCGCCGAATTCCTCGATTAGACCGAGCGGGTCGATAACATTACCCTTAGATTTAGACATCTTATCGCCTTCTACAACCAGCCAGCCATGACCGTATACCTGCTTAGGCAGTGGCAGGTCAAGAGCCATCAGAATTACCGGCCAGATGATGGAATGAAAGCGGACAATTTCTTTACCGACTAAATGTACATCGGCCGGCCAGAACTTTGCAAATTTCTCACGGTCGTCTAGGTAGCCGGCGGCTGTTATATAATTGACCAGCGCATCAAACCATACGTAAACTACATGTTTGGTATCAAAGGGCACGGGAATGCCCCAATCAAAAGTAGTCCGGGAAACACAAAGATCTTCAAGGCCATTTTTTATAAAGTTAATCATTTCGTTACGCCGGGAAACAGGTTGGATAAAGTCAGGGGTTTCTTCAATATATTTAAGCAGTCGGTCCTGATATTTCGACATCCTAAAGAAATAGCTTTCTTCTTTAACAAGCTCAACAGCCCGTCCGCAGTCAGGACATTTGCCGTCGGTTAATTGACGCTCCAGCCAGAAGGTCTCACAAGGGGTGCAATACCACCCCTCATATTCCGATTTGTAAATGTCGCCTTGGTCATAGATTTTTTGAAAAATAGCCTGAACAACATGATGGTGCCGCTGTTCGGTTGTCCGGATAAAGTCATTATTGGAAATGTTAAGTTTAGCCCATAGGTTCTGAAATGAGGCGACAATTTTGTCAACATACTCAATTGGTGTAACATTGTTTTCCTGGGCTTTGCGCTGAATTTTCTGACCATGCTCGTCCGAGCCGGTCAAAAAGAAGACATCATAGCCGGCCAATCGCTTGTAGCGCGCTACTGTATCAGCAATTGTTGTACAATAGGCATGACCAATATGCAGCCGATCACTGGGGTAATAAATAGGGGTAGTGATGTAAAATGATTTTTTACTCATTATTAAACCTGCCTTTCAATTTGGAAAGCGGTAATATACTTCCGCTTTTTTAATTCAAAATTGACTTAATTAATCCATAACAGCAATTAGGAAGAAAAGAACAATGTTATTCTCAACTCTGTAAACTTTCGCCGTTTTTCACACTCTTTTTTTGTCGACTAGTATCATTTCACATTCGACATATTTCGTGTGTATGCGACAAAAACATCTGTATCCTACTAGAATATATCCCCTAATTTGGAAATTTCCATGTCATATGGAAGAAAAAGGTTGACAACCTTTGTAACCTTTGGTAGTATTTAGTTAGACAGTTTTGTCGAATATTGTTGATTTGAGAGGAGATATATATTTATGAAATCGACTGGTATTGTAAGAAAAGTGGACGAGCTTGGCCGGGTGGTAATCCCTATCGAATTGCGCCGCACACTTGCCATCGAAGAAAAGGACGCTTTAGAAATCTATGTAGACAACGACCGCATTATTCTCCGAAAATACGAGCCGGCTTGCGCTTGCGTATTCTGTGGTAATGCTGACGAAGTAACTAACTTCAAAGGCAAAAACATTTGCCATCAATGCATGGAATCAATGGTTCAAACAGCTATCTAAATCTTTATTGATTAGTATTTTCATATTTAATAATCGCCTGATATACTTCCCTTTTTGGTATGCCCCTTTTGAGCGCCACCGTCCGGATGGCGTCTTTTTTATTTTGTCCTCTTGCTATCGAGTTCAGCACTTCCTCAAGCGGGGACAGTTGGTCTTGCTCTGCCGCCATTTCCAGCACTTTTTCTTCACCAGCTCCAGCAACAACCAGCGTAAATTCGCCGCGCGGCTGGTTTTCAGCAAAATGCTGCTGCAAACTCATCAATGACCCGCGAACGAATTCCTCAAATTTTTTAGTAAGTTCACGCGCGGCGGCTGCTTGGCGATCACCTAGCCCAGCAGCAAGTTCAGCTAGCGTAGTCTTCAGGCGGTGGGGTGATTCATAAAAAATTAAGGTGTACGGATTATCAGCTAGCTTGCTGATTAACTCCCGGCGCTTTTTGGTCGTCTTTGGCAAAAAACCCACAAAGGTGAACAGCCGTGTATCAAGCCCTGAACAGACCAGTCCTGCTAGGGCGGCGTTGGCGCCAGGCACCGGCGTTACCTTTATCCCGGCTTCGAGCGCTAAATTAACTAAATCGCTCCCCGGGTCGGATATCCCTGGCATGCCGGCATCACTGACGATGGCAACATTCTGGCCGCTTAGCAATTTATCGATAAGTTCCGGCCCGCGTTCGGCCTTATTATGTTCATGATAGCTAATTAGTGGCGTTTTGATTTCAAAATGATTGAGCAGTTTTATAGTATGCCTGGTATCTTCAGCGCCGATAAGATCTACTTGTTTAAGAATATTGATTGCCCGAAAGGTCATATCTTCGAGATTACCAATCGGCGTTGCGCATAGATATAAAGTGCCGGTTTTTTCGTCCAACCAATCACTTCCTTTGCTGGGGATAGTAGGCGATAATATCCGGGGTATAATTCCCATTTTGGTCATAGATTATAAGCGGAGCCAGAACATCAAGACCGGGTCTGCCGCCGCGGATGCCTTCCACTAGCATAAGATTCGGCTTCTTATCCACTGCCGGATAAACTAGCCTGAGCCGCTTAGGCTCAAGCCCGGCTTGGCTCATGGCTGAAAGTATCTCAACCATGCGTTCGGGAATATGTATCATAGCAAATCGGCCCCGGTATTTAACCAGATACCGGGCGGCCTCCACTACATCTGCAAGAGTGGCAGTCACTTCATGCCGCGCAGCAGCAATTGTGTCTTTAGGATTAATTAACCCCTGGCCTACCGGCCAATACGGCGGATTGGCTACAACAACGTCCCACTGACCCGGCGGCAGAATACCTTTCAGCTGACGAAAATCGGCATTTATTACCTGCATGCGGCCTTCAAGCCTGTTCAGCTTTACACTGCGCTGCGCCGAATCGGCCATTCGGGGGTTAATCTCAAGCCCGGTTACTTTGCCTGCCCCGAGCGCCGTTAGCAGAATGCCGATAACACCGGTGCCTGTCCCTAAATCGACTACACTTGCCCCATGACGAATATTGGCGAAATGGGCCAATAGGACAGCATCGAGCGAGAACCGAAATTCCCGCTCATGCTGAATAAGCTTTAAGTCATTTATGATTAGGTCATCAATTCGTTCACCAGGATTAAGCAGCTTGTTATTCATCGCCTTCTTTTTCCACTACCTCTTCCCAGGGAACAACAACATTTTTGCCTTGTTCAAGCTGAATAACAGCAGTTTTCTTGTTGTTATTTATTGAGACAACCTTACCTTCGCCTTCCACGGTTATAACTGACCGGCCTACTGTAGGCGGTAAGATTTTCTTACAAGTCTGTGTATAGCAATCGCTTTCGTATTTCAGACAACACATCAGCCTGCCGCAAATACCGGAAATCTTGGTAGGATTCAGCGATAAATTCTGATCCTTAGCCATTCGGATCGACACCGGTTCAAAGTCACCTAAAAAAGTTGAACAGCAAAGCGATCGACCGCAGCAGCCTATCCCACCCATCATCTTGGCCTCATCGCGCACACCAATTTGCCTTAATTCAATACGGGTACGAAAAACAGCTGCTAGGTCCTTAACAAGCTCACGAAAGTCAATCCGACCTTCGGCCGTGAAGTAAAAAATGATCTTATTAACATCAAAAGTATACTCAACGTCGACTAAATTCATCGGCAGATTATGAGTTTTGATTTTCTGCTCACAAATAGCAAATGCCTCTTTTTCTTTGGCTTGGTTATCCTTGACCTTTTCTTGGTCCTGGTGGGTAGCTTTACGAATAACCGTCTTTAATGGAGCTACAATCTCACTTTCAGGAACATCGCGCGGTCCGATTACAACCTCGCCGAATTCCAGTCCCCGTGCGGTTTCTACAATTACAAAATCCCCGGCCGTTATCTTAACTTGGCCCGGGTCAAAGTAATATACCTTTCCCGCCTTTTTGAAACGTACACCAACAACTGTCTGCACGTTATTCCTCCCCTGCTGCGTCACGCAGCTTTATTAACAACGCCTCACTGGTCAGGCGGATATTAGCATTGGCCGCAAGTGCCTTTCTGGCAGTTTCCACCGCTTCAAGAGCGACCAATAGGTTTTGTTCACTCCAGTTGCGAGCGGCAGTTGCCAGTCGCCCGGCAATATCAACATTAAACTCCAATTTGTTATCTTGCAAGGCTAAATATATCAAAATATCCCGTAGGACTAGCGTCATATATTTATATAAAACCAAAGCCTGTTGGCGGTCTAACTTGTCAAAAAGCGCGGCAGTATCCCAAACGTCCTTCAGCGACCAGTTAGGCAGCGCCATAACTATTTCAGCCGCCTGGTCACGGGCAGCGAGGCCGCCTTCACTTGCCAGACTAAGAGCCGCCCCCATCCGGCCGCCGCTTATCCGGGCCGCCGCATCTGCTTGCTCGCTGCTGATTCCCCGGCCAACCAAAGCTCGGCTCAAAACATCATTCGGTAACGCATGAAAGGTCAAAACCCGACAACGTGAAATTATTGTATCTAAAAGCTGCTGGCGCGCACTCGTCAGCAGGATAAATACCGTATTGCCAACCGGTTCTTCCAAAGTTTTAAGCAGGCTGTTAGCGGCCTGCGTTGTCATGGTTTCAGCAGCATCAATAATTCCAACCCGCCGCTGGCCATAGTAAGGGGCCAACGCTATTTCCCGCTGCAATTCCCGAACCTGGTCAATTTTGATCGACGCTCCGTCGGGAGACACAGCCACCAAGTCAGGGTGACTCATATTCTGCGCCCGACGACAGGACGGACAGTCTCCACAAGGCTTTAAGCCACCGCCAGTGCATAATAGACCGGCCGCGAATACATTTGCAACAGCCGCCTTTCCCACACCTTCCGGCCCGGCAAATAGCATTGCATGCGGTACTCTGCCATTTTCCAGCATAGCTTTTAAAGCATTAATATTATCGTCATGACCGACGATTTCATTCCACTGCATTTAACACCTCGCCGTGCTTACATATATAAATCTACAAGCATTCCGCGAATGGCGTCTTGTTTTGCCATAATCTCAAGCTGACGTTCCTGGCCTTGGCGGACATCTTCAGTCAAACCGGCCAGTTTTTCATCGATCTGCCTGATAATAGTATACATTTTCTGCCGGCCATGCCTGTCCCAGCCGGCATTAGAATGCAAGCTGTACATTCTCCCTACCGCCTCACCAACAAAACGCCGCACAAGCTCGCGGTATGTCTTAAGCTCAGAATACGTCGGTACTTGACCTAATCGCTTACCTTGCTTTGTTATCTGATCCAGCAAGGAATTAAGCCGTTCTTTAGATTGACCATCCTCAGCCTGACGCAAATCAGCCGCAAAAAAGCCAACATTTTTTTCAACCCTGCCGCTAACCTCATGTTCAATGATCGGCTGCGGACTGGCGGCTCCCAAATTGTTAATCTTCACTCAGGTTCTACCCTTTCAAAGTTAAAATACTATATAAAAGAATTATAATTCTTTTATATGAAATAATCAAATTTTGGCCTGGCACCAACATATAAATGCATCATTAAAAGGCACTAGCGAACTCTAATATGATTATTGGCAGTGGTATTTTAGCCATGAACTGGTGGAATCAAGGCGTCTCGACAGTCAGCCCGGGCCGCGCGGCTATCTTTACTAATATAATTCCCTTAGCCGCCATGGCCTTACCAGTCGTATTGCTGCACGAGCATATCGGCTGGCGGGAAATCGTCGGTGGCCTATGGATAATCTTTGGTGTATACCTTACAACCCGCACGACACCGCAAGTTCAAGCGGCGTAGAAATGGTAAAGACAGTGACTCATTAATATTAAATGAGGCACTGTCTTTTTTACTAGCAAGATCATTTAATCCAATCTCTTAGATCTAATTACTGATTTCATTAAGTATATCGGTTTTGATTTTACCAATACACTCATCAAGTTCATTATTATAATAGCATTTTATAATATTGCATTCGGCTAGCTTAGCAGAGCTAAAGTCGCTGCTGTCAGCTAAAAACCGGCGGCACATTTCATTGTAATTAGGCTGCGGCTGTTTCTTCTCCCTATTTAAAGCCCGCTCAAGCCTGACTGCATCCTCTACCTCAATATAGATCGGCACTATACTGTTCGAGCCAAAATAGGCCTGTAAACTTTTATATGCCGGCAACGTACCAATCAGGAGATAGTTATCCTTAGAGAGATCAACCTGTCCGTCATTGACAGTAGCATAATACCATTTACCTTTGACAGTGTCGTATTCCCGCTGTTCAATAATTTTACCTGCCTGGCAAAAGTCTTCCAGTGCGGCCTGATCAATAAAGCAGTAGTCGACACCATCAACTTCGTTAGCCCGCTGCGGCCGAGTAGTATATGGAACAATGGGTTTCAAATTTAAGTCCTTATCCTCTTTAAGCGCCTTAAAAATAGTATCTTTTCCCGAACTGCTCTTGCCCATCAAACAGAATATTTTACCCATTCTATCCCCCACACTCAATCGACAACCTTGATGGTTTTCAGCATATAGTCTTCGGGGCCTGATATGTGAAGACCGGCTCGCTGCAGACTCCGGCAATAGTCAATAATCTCTTGGCTTATCCGCTCACCAGGACATAAGAGCGGTATACCAGGAGGATAAAAAGTTACGATTTCAGCGCAAATTAGGCCGGCGGATTTATCAAAAGCTGCCTTACAGGTGTTGCCGAACAAGGCATCGCGCGGTGATATAACACCTTCGGGCGCTGCCGGATAGGGAATATTTTTACAAGCGTCCAGTTCAGAAAAATCACAATCCCGGGCATAGTTAGCGGCCATATCTCGCAGAGCATTAACTAAAACGCGAGCCTCTTGTTCAGAATCTCCCAGTGTTATTAAAAACAAAATGTTATACATATCAGACAGTTCGACTTGTACTTTATATTTATGACGCAGAATCCGTTCCGCTTCAGCGCCGCGCATACCTAAACCTTTTACAGTAACAGTTACCTTGGTTGCGTCAAAACTATAAAAACCGGGATTGCCGATTTTATCCTCACCAAACGAATATAACCCGGGGATTTTATTAATTTCGTTTCGTACCCAGCTAGCTAATTTCACTGCTTTTTCGATGAGGGCACTTCCCTCCGTTGCCATCTGCATTCTGGCAATATCAAGCGAAGCCATTAGGATATAATTGGGGCTAGTTGATTGAACTAGCTGCAGCATAGCTTTTAGCCGAGGCACATTTATCCGGTCTTCCCGGCAATGTACCATCGAACATTGCGTCATAGCGCCAATAATTTTATGAGTGCTCTGGGCACAAATATCTGCGCCGGCGTCAAGCGCCGAAATAGGCAGTGCATCGCAAAACTTTAAATGCGGCCCATGAGCTTCATCGACAATTACGGGCATATCGTGAGCATGAACCAAATCGACAATTTTTTTCAAGTCAGTCGCAACCCCGTAATAGGTTGGATTAATTATCAAAACACCTTTAGCATCAGGATGCTGTTTAAGTGCTGCTTCGACTGTCTCAGCACGGACCCCCATTGCCAGGCCAAGTTCATGGTCAACTTCGGGCTGGATAAAGACAGGTGTCGCGCCGCTTAAAATAATTCCGCCAATAATTGAGCGGTGGGCGTTGCGCGGCACAATGAGTTTGTCCCCCGGACCGGCAATCGTAAGAATCATTGCGTAAATACCGCCTGTTGTACCATTAAGAACAAAAAAACTATGATCGGCATCATAAAGCTCAGCAGCCAAATCCTGCGCTGCCTTAATACAGCCATGCGGCTCGTGGAAATCGTCCAATTCTTCCATTAGCGCCAAGTCAAGCGCCAAAGTATCCCGACCGATAATCTTCTCAAGACTGGCATGCATACCCTTGCCTTGTTTATGACCGGGCGTATGAAATGGTACTACGCCGTCATTCACATAATTTAGCATCGCCGCTAACAGCGGGGTTTCAAGCTGCTTAGTCCACTGCACCGTTCGCGCCTCCTTAGCTAAGATACTCTCACGTCATCTCTATCTACCTGCCTATTATACCCTACTTTGTGAATAACTTCATAATAATTTTCAATTTATGCTAAGCCTTATCAGATCTCCGGCTGTTGTACCCGTTCGAGCCGCAGTGCCAGCTGGAAGTTCGATGACATACACACTACCTGAACAGGCAGCCATCCGGCCAGGCCTGATATCGCCGGCAGCCTTTAAAACGCAATTATTTTTATCAACAAATAGAACATCTATACTATAGGCCATCCCGAAGGTGTGAATACTGCTACAGGGCTTAATAATCAAACCAGCACCCTGCTCAAGCCTTTTAGTCCCAAGCAGCCCGCGCAAGCGGCTGAAAAAGGTATTGGCCAGCGCAGCATTATCAGCCAACAATATATTCTTAGTAATATTTTTGACTTCCATTTATACAGCCCTCCTGTGCCGGTTGCCTTCAGGCGGCGTAATCGCTACCCTAATTATACCTGTAATATATTGAAATAATCATCAGCTTAAAGTCCGCTTTTACTGGGTCCGTAATCCTCAGCAGACTAGGAAACTATGAATACACTGCAAAAACCAACATATAATATGAAATATATTTCCCTAACTCTAAAAAAGTGGAGGTGATTTGGCTGTATACTCAAAAAGTGATTGATCACTTTCTCACCCCTCAAAATATCGGCAATATGGCAGATGCCGACAGCATCGGAATCGCCGGCGATCCAAGCTGCGGCGACCATCTAAAAATTTTTATCAAAGTTAATCACGGAATAATACAAGATATAAGTTTTCTTGTTTACGGGTGCACGGCTTCGGTTGCCACAAGCAGTATGACGACTGTCTTGGCCAAGGGAAAGAGCCTCGATGAGGCAAGGAAAATTACACAGCAGGATATTATTGATGCGTTAGATGGTTTGCCGGAGCAAAAGCAACATTGCTCAAATTTAGGTGTATCTGCCCTGCGGTCGGCCATCCTCAATTATCAGCTGCAGCAGACTTGGATTTAAACTATTTTCAAAAACATTTATAAAATTATAAGTACATTCTTGACATTTAAAATAGAAAGCAATAAGATTTAATTGAAATATATTTCATAAAGGAGTGTCCTATGGTTCGACCACAAAAAGAACGCCAAGTGGAACAATTGCCGACAGTTACAAGTTATAAGCCATCAGGAGTTCCGCTCAAGAGCATAGAAGAAATCGTCCTGAATATCGAAGAAATGGAAGCAATACGCTTATCAGATGTTGAACAGCTTGATCAAGCTAGCGCCGCCAAGCGAATGGGAGTTTCAGCTCCAACGTTTAACCGGATAGTCAACGCCGCCCATAAAAAAATTGCCACAGCACTCTGGCAAGGCTGGGCTTTGCGAATTGAAGGCGGGAATTTTCGCGTAGTTCACCGGTGTAAGCAGGGCCTGCGTTACTTTGTTTGTCATGAATGCCAGCATAATTGGTCCCTTCCGTATGGAACCGGACAAAGCGCAAAAGACCTTGACTGTCCTATATGCCAGTCATCTAATATCAGCCGCGACCATACAAGGAGCTAATTTTTTTAACTTAGTTATGAAATATGTTTCTAAAAGAAATCGAGAGTGATTACACAATGTTAGGTTATTCCTTTAACTGGAGGAGCGACAGAATGCGCTGCGCATCATGTAAGGAGATAAAAGCTTTTGTATCAGCCTTGGTTGCAAAAGACAGGTTACTGGCTCACAACCCACTTGTAGCAATATATTCCGGCTATTGGAGAAATAAGCGCCTAGGTTTAAAGGATGACACTTGAAAGGAGGTTATAAATGAGAATAGCGATTACTTCCCACGGTCAAGATAAGTCTTCGTTAATCGACCCTCGTTTTGGGCGAGCCGAGTATCTTATAATTCATGATACTCAGACCGGCAGTTGGGAAGCCCATATCAGCCAAAATTTAGTCGAATCCAACGGAACAGGAATCCATGCGGCTCGAAATATTTTGGAGCTTGGGGCCGAAATGCTTATAACCGGTCATGTCGGCCCAAAAGCTTTTAGGATTTTAAATGCCAACGGGCTTAAGGTATATTCGGTCGGGGATACTGGCGACAAATTAACGGCTGATAAAATCCCGGCATTATTAACCGCTGGGAAGTTAATAAAATTAAATGTCCCAAATGCAATTGATTTTAAAAAGTAATTAAGGAGATGTTACCTAATGTCCTGTGAAACCCAAGACAATGTTACCAAGCAGCAAGACGAGAAGATCAGCAGCTTTCTACAAGACGTAAAGCATAAGTTATTAGTCATGAGCGGCAAAGGCGGAGTCGGCAAAAGCACAATTGCTGCCAATCTGGCCGTAGGTTTGAGTAATGCCGGCTTTAAGGTCGGATTGCTGGATGTAGATATCCATGGCCCAAGTATAGCAGGTATGCTTGGCCTTACCGGACATAAACTTAATTACATTGGAAATACAGCCATTCCTTTCCCTTACGATGAAAATCTAAAGGTCTTGTCCATCCAAGGACTTCTTGATCAACCCGATCAACCGATTATTTGGCGCGGCCCAGTCAAAATAGGCGCCATTCGCCAATTTTTAAGCGATGTCTTCTGGGGAAATCTTGATTACCTTATCATCGACAGCCCTCCGGGTACAGGCGATGAACCGCTTACCATTGCCCAGACTATTCCCGACTGCAAAGCTGTTGTTGTTACAACCCCTCAGGAGATTTCTCTGGCTGATGTGCGTAAATCTTTGAATTTCTGTAAAAAAGTGAATATGGAGGTCCTTGGAATCGTCGAAAATATGAGTGGTTTTGTCTGTCCTTCTTGCGGCAGTGTCCACGAAATCTTTAAAGCCGGCGGCGGTGCTAAAACTGCTCAAGAATGGGGAATCCCATTTCTCGGCCGGCTTCCTATCGATCCCTCGGTTGCGGCAGCGGGAGACTCAGGAATGCCAAACAGCGATTTAAACACCCCCGTGCAAAAAGAGATGCAAATCATTATTAATAACGTTATTAATAAACAAAATAAAAGGGCTGATATGGATATGAAAATAGCTATTCCTTTAGTAAACGGCCAACTATGTGCGCATTTTGGCCACTGCGAGCAATTTGCCATAATAACTGTCGGTCAGGGCAAAGTTACTAGCAAAGAACTTCTTACTCCACCGCCTCACGCACCGGGCGTCATTCCTAATTGGATCGCAGACCAAGGCTGCACTAACCTAATCGTCGGCGGAATGGGTGAACATGCTCAACAAATTCTTGCCTCGCGTGGTGTATCAGTATTATGCGGCGCCCCCTCCTTACCACTCGAGGAGCTTACCAATTTATTTATAAGCGGTAAATTGGTTGGTACCGGCAATGCCTGCGACCATGACCATGGGGATGGCCATCACTGCGGCCATTAACTAGCTAAAGCCTATTTTTTAACAAGGTTATGAAATACATTTCTTTTCTTATTAGGCTCGTTATTGAATCTAGCTAAAAGTTTTAGAGGAGGAGTTAAGATGCCAAGAGGAGATGGAACAGGTCCATTGGGAACCGGGCCACAGGGCCGCAGACGCGGCGGCTGCCAGCAAATGGGGTTTGGCAATGGTCTTGGTTCAGGCTTAGGACGCAGATTGCAAAATGCGTTCGGTATGTTCAATAATACCGCCAATCGGCCCGAATCATTAGAATCTCAAGCCGAAAAACTTGAAGCGCAAGCTGCTCACCTGCGTAATCTGACAAAACAAAATCGAAAAACCGATTAGTAGTTGGAGGCGGCTCTTCGAGCCGCACTCCAGCAAGGAGGTACTTATGCAAATTAGCATTGCAAGCGGCAAAGGAGGTACCGGTAAAACTACGCTGGCTCTCATGCTCGCCGCTGCGCAATCTGATATTACTTTAATCGACTGTGATGTCGAGGAACCAAACTGTCACTTATTTCTGAATCCAAACTGGCAGACGCCAAGTCAAAAAGTCAGCGTTAAAATTCCCCATATTGATCCGCTAGCATGTACTGGATGCGGGGCTTGTTCGTCTGCCTGTTTATTTAATGCACTGGCCGTTTCCGGTAGAACTGCGCTGCTGTTTGATGAATTGTGCCACAGTTGCGGCGCTTGCCAACTCGCCTGCCAGCATAATGCCATAAGCGAAAAAGAAAAAGAGATTGGCGTTATTCAATCCGGTACGGCGGCAATGTATTCAGGTATTCATTTAATATCCGGCACGCTGAATATTGGTACTCCCAGCACAGTACCTATCATAAAAACAATGAAGCAGCAAATAGCTAAACTCTCCGGCGACACATTACTGGATTGTCCGCCAGGAACAGCTTGTTCCATGGTAACAGCCGTTAAGCAAAGCGATTATTGCATACTCGTGACCGAACCGACTCCATTTGGAAAACATGACTTGAAACTTGCTGCCAATATTACCAACCTCCTAAATATTCCGACTGGGATCGTGATTAATAAAAGCGACGAAGGAGACGGCGACCAAGATATCGAAGCATTCTGCAAAGAGCGCCAAATACCGTTACTGGCTAAAATCCCTCACAGTCTGTCGTTTGCCAGACAATACGCATCAGGACAAATTTCTGATGAGTTTAAAGAAATTGCTAGCTTAATTTGGCAGCGAATTAAGGGGTGCTATCAATGAAGGAACTAGTCGTTGTCAGCGGTAAAGGAGGTACAGGCAAAACCAGTATCAGCGCAGCGCTCGCCTTTTTGGCTCCGCAAAAGATACTAGTTGACTGCGACGTAGACGCTGCAAACTTCCATTTGCTATGCGGAGCCGACATTTCGGAAACTCAGGAGTTTAAAGCCGGTTACGAGCCGCATATCGATAAAGCGATTTGTGCACCCTGCGGCAAGTGTACATCCTTATGCCGCTTTGCGGCTATAACGGACGGAGTTTTGACTGATCCTTTTAACTGCGAGGGCTGCGGCGTTTGCGCTTTCGCCTGTCCTCAGCAAGCTATTACCATGCAGGAAAAACAAGCGGGAAACTGGTTCGTATCTGATACCCGCTTAGGCTGTTTAGTCCATGCAGAGCTCGGGTTATCGGTCGAGAACTCCGGGAAATTAGTCAGCAAGGTGCGGCAGGAGGCTAAACAACTTGCAATGGCCCATCATCTTCCGCTTGTTATCACCGACGGGCCGCCCGGAATCGGCTGTCCGGCTATTGCTGCCTTATCAGGAGCCAGTTTGGCGCTGGCAGTCGTGGAACCATCAGCCTCCAGCATTCATGATGTAAAGCGCTTAGCTAATCTAGTTTCACACTTCGGTCTGCCGCTAACGGTATGTATTAACAAAAGCACGCTGCACCCCGAAAATACTCAAGCCATAGTCAGTTGGTGCAAGGAGAAAGCTATTCCTGTAGTCGGACAACTTCCCTATAGTGACGTATTCCGGAATGCTGTTCAATCCGGCAAAACCGTGCTGGAAATGCCGGATAACTTGGAAATCAAAGAAGCCATGCGCAATCTTTGGCGAAACCTTTCCGGCATCTTAGAAGCCCACCGGTAAATAAGTAAGGAGATTGGGAGAACTTTACAATGATACTGAATACTGTCATTGAGACTATGAATCATGCGGAAATGCAGGCTTTACAAAGCCAAAGGCTTCAAAAAACAGTTGAACGCTGTTATAAAAAAGTAAGTTTCTATCAATATCAGATGGATGCTTTAAATGTAAAGCATACCGATATCAAGACTATTAAAGACATCAGCAGGCTGCCGTTTACGACAGCACACGATTTATCGGTTTACTATCCCTTCGGTTTATTAACCATGCCGATAAGCGGCGTGGCCCGATTTGAACAAACCCCTGACTTATGCAAGGCCGTAGGTTTTACCGCCCAGGATCTGGCTTGGCAAAACGAAATGATTGCCCGCAGTTTAATTGCCTGCGATATAACCGCTGCTTCAGTTCTGCTGGAGTTGGCCGATCCCTTTCCCGGCAGTGCCTCCCGGTCATTACGGCAGACGGCCGAAATTCTCGGCATAACCGTTATTGCCGGTCAAGGCACTAATGCCCCAAGCAGTCTGAAGACTATTGAAGACTTCGGTGTAACGACAATCTTTTCATCACCCGATAACCTGTTTGCTTTCGCCGAATTTCTGAAAAAGCAGAATATTGAAATCCAGGACTTACCGGTGAAAAGTCTTCTATGTGAGGCAGCACTCTGCCATGACGAACTTCGCCGCCAGCTTCAGCAAGTATTCAAAATCCCTGTTTATACCCTATACGGCAGGCCGGACGTTGCTTGCCTGGGTATAGCCGGTGATTGCTATCACCAAGATGGCCTGCATATTAACCAAGATCACTTTTATCCGGAAATTATCGACCCTGCTACCGGCGAAGTACTGGAGGATAACCAGCCTGGTGAGCTGGTGCTGACTACCATATCCCGTGAAGCAACGCCGCTGATCCGTTACCGAACCCAAGAATTGGCCGTGTTAACCCGCAAGTCGTGTATATGCGGCCGAACTTCGCCCAGAATTACCTTTGTTTCTATATGACCATTTCGCCACCAATTTCCCACCATTATTATAATAAGAAAGCGAGGGACTCTTATGAAAATTGCTATAACCGCGCTTGGTTATGACCGGTTATCACCTGTCGATCCCCGTTTTGGCCGGGCTGATTATTTTGTCCTTTATGACCAGGAAAGCGATACCTGGGAATCAGTTCCTAATACGCAAAATCTCCAAGCCGCGCATGGAGCTGGCATTCAAGCCGGGCAATCGCTGGCTAAAACCGGGGCGAAAATACTCATAACCGGTCATGTCGGACCCAAGGCTTTTAAAGTGCTGCAGGCAGAGCAAATTGCCATGTATTCTTTCGGCGACAACGCCAGTACCGTCGAAGAGGCTCTTGCAGCTTTCAATGACGGCAAACTATCTGCTATTGATGTTCCCGGCGCAATAGGACATGGCAGGTAATATGTTGCAAAAGGCGCTGCCACAATATGCATCTTAAAACGACAGCGCCTTTTGAGGGCATTTTTCTACGCAGCGGCGGCATTTTAAACAATCGCTATGGGTAAACCCCGCTGCGCTTCCTTTTGCATCATAGGGCGATAATTGCATAGGACATGCAGTCGTACATAATTTACAGCTAACGCACGAATTTTCTACCTTTAAAGGCAGAGGCTTGGACTTAGCGCTAAACCAGCTCGCCATCGTACCCATCGGGCAGAAGGAACACCATGCACGCTGATGATATACAACCCCTAGCACAATACCGACGATTGTTGTTATTAAAATAATCCGCACAAACACCGCTCCCATTGCCGAGACATCACCCCATGCGTAGTACATCTGGATGGCAAATACGCCCATGATAAATACAACCATAAATATTCGGAATCCAGTACTGCGGAAAACAGCAGGGATAGATTTCCGAGGAGAAAATTTTGCAATTACGTTATCGTAAAAACTGCCTCGCGGGCAAAAATTGCCGCACCAATATCTCCCTTTGAACGGAGCCAGTATGACCGGCGCAAGCATACATATTATCGCAAGCAGGCCAATCGCGGGATAAACCAGACCTACTACCAAATATACCACTAAAATCCAGAATAGATATTTTTGACTACTATTTCTCATACCTGTTACTCCTTTCCCCAAAATTGAATAAATCATATCAATCTTTGTTTAAATCTCTTGTTACCCCTCCCCTAGGGGGGGTGTATTAAATATACCCTATTATTTAGCTAAAATCAACTCATTAATCCAAACTATAAATGGGAAATTATTGTAACTGCACATGACCGAAGTTACACAAACCCTTCGTATACGCAAGATACTTTTCAGTCATCATCTTTTAAAACGCGACAAAGACGCTATAAAACTCCACCAGAAAAGATGGAATCCTACAGCGTCTTCGTCATCGGTTAATTTATTAATATTGAGAACAACTAACATCTCTATGAGCTTTATCTATCCATTAATACTGCCATTATTTGGATGATAGCCGGACCTAAAAGCACGATAAATATAGTTGGAAAGATAAACAATACCAACGGAAGCATCATTTTAATAGGAGCTTTCATAGCCTTTTCTTCGCACCGCTGCTGGCGCTTTTCCCGCATGCTTGCTGATTGGACCCTCAGCACATTGCCGATTCCTACCCCTAATTGATCGGCTTGGACAAGCGAGGTCGTAAATAGTGACACATCGGGGACATCACACCTTAGTCCCATTGCAGTCAGGGCCTCCCGGCGCGGTATGCCCATCCGGATTTCCTGCAGCAGTCGGGTGAACTCGTCGACAAGCGCCCCTTTCATTTTTTCCGAAAGTTTGGCTAAGGCTCCGTCAAAACTTAGCCCGGCTTCGACACTTACTGTCAATAAGTCAAGCACGTCGGGTAAGTCACGCTGAATACTTAGCTTACGCTGGGCGATATTTCGGCTAAGCAGGACAAAAGGCGCTATTAATCCGATAAGTCCGAAGATTATGGCCAGCGCAAAAGTTTTTCCGGCCGGTGTTTGTAACACCATGGCTAAAGAGCAAACAACGGACGACAGCGCAACAGCTAATATTATGCAAAACAGCAGAAACTCTTCAACGCCTAATCCAGCGAAGCCGCCGGCCATAGCCAGCCTATCGGCCACCACTTTCTTGACTGATGCCGGAGCAAGCCGGTCGACGGCCGAAGCTAAATTACTGGTAAGCGGTGCTAAAATCCTTTCTTTAAAAGGTTTATCCAACTCATGATCAATATCGGTCCGGCTGCCGCCATAGTTCTCCAAGGCCTTAAGGCGCATCTCAACTGGGTCACGTACCGGCAGAAATGCATTCAGTGCTAAATAAGACAAGATGAAAAACATTGTGAACGTTAATAGCGTAATAGCGATAAGCATCACACTCACCCCCAGGCCTGTTCTCACTTAGACCAGAATATCTCATTAGGTACACTGATCCCGTTAGACGCTAACTTTTCCAGAAACTTTGGTCTGATCCCGGTCGGCTTAAACTGACCGATAATTTTATTGTTTTTATCTTTACCCATCTGCTCAAAGATGAATATGTCCTGCAGGGTTATTACATCACCTTCCATACCCTGGACTTCCGTTAAATGGGTAATTCGGCGGCTGCCATCCTGCAGTCGGGACTGCTGTACGATTAGGTCTATTGCTGAGGCAATCTGCTCACGGATAGCCCGTACCGGCAGGTCCATACCGGCCATAAGCACCATTGTTTCCAAACGGCTGAGCATATCACGCGGTGTATTGGCATGGCCAGTTGTTAAGGACCCGTCATGACCGGTATTCATAGCCTGGAGCATATCCAGCGCCTCACCACTCCGCACCTCGCCTACAACAATACGATCCGGCCGCATCCGCAGGCTGTTACGGACTAGATCACGCATGGTTATTGCCCCTTTACCCTCAATATTAGCCGGCCTGGTCTCGAGGGTTACTACGTGATCCTGCCGCAATTGAAGTTCTGCGGCATCCTCGATAGTTACAATACGCTCATCGGACGGGATAAATGAGGATAATATATTAAGTGTAGTTGTTTTACCTGAGCCGGTACCGCCAGAAACAACTATATTAAGCTTGCCTTCAACGCAAGCCTGGAGAAAGTCAGCCATTTCCCGGGTTATTGTCCCAAAATCGATCAATCGCTCAACAGTTAGCGGGTTTTTGGCAAATTTTCGAATAGTAAGCGACGGACCTTTAAGCGCCAGCGGCGGAATTATGGCATTAACTCGCGAACCGTCCGGCAGACGGGCATCTACCATTGGCGAACTCTCATCAATCCGCCGCCCTAACGGAGCAACAATTTTTTCAATAACCTGCATAACATGGGCGTCATCGCGAAATTTAACATCTGTCAGCACCAACTTGCCTTTGCGTTCGACATAGACTTGGGAAGGGCTATTGACCATGACCTCAGAAATGCTGTCGTCTTTAAGCAAGGGATCGATTGGTCCATAGCCTAATACTCCTTCGACCACCTCGGTAATGATTTTTGCCCTGTCAGCTCGCGAGATCGGCATATTTTCAAGATCCATTACGGCGTTGGCAATCTGCGCCACAACTTTTCCGAGGGCGGCTTTATCGACGTCTTTTTCGGTTAACGCCTTATTTTCATCACTGCTCATCTCATCGACTATCTTGCGATGAATACGTGTTTTTAAGTTCTGGTATGGATCGGACCGCGCCGGGGCGGCTGTTTTAACCGCTTCCCGCCCGCTCGGCTTCTCTGCTTGCTTTTGCATTTCCAGACGTTTTAACAGCGACATAACTTCACCTCTAACTAATTAGACGAACGTTGCGAACGCCGTAGTCGGTAGCGCTCCCTTGTTCACCGACGATATACATGCGCATGAACCGCCCGGTGACATAGTTCTTATTACCACTGCCGCCTACGCTTTCCAGAAAAAACGCTCCGAAACCTACTATCTGTACCGGTTCCCGCCCATTAACATCCAAATTATCGATTATTGGAACAATGATGATACGGGGTGAATCATGGGTCACAGTATCAAAGGTTGCGTAAGGATCAAGGCTGATACGGTAACGGACACCATCGCTCGTCGGGCCCGACATATTGCCCGGCTCGGTATCCACCCATTGGCCAACAGCAAGTCTTCCGTCATAACCATAACGGATATTATAATTATAGACATTGGCGCCGGTGCCCCCTAGCCCTAAACCGCCATAGTTGCCGTCACTGCCGGCACCGCTCCCGTAACACCGGTAACGACCTGGTTTGAAGCTTTGGCGGTAGCCGAAACCTCAGATGACATAAAGTTAAATACCTTGGCAAAAATGAGCGGCACCTGGCGCCTTACAGTTACGTTTATTACTGTATTATCGCCATTTACTGCCATCACTATTGTATCGCCGGGTTTGCCGTTTCTTTCGGCATAATTATTAGCTGCTAGCATAGCCTGTTCCTCCCCTTCGGGAAGGTCGCGGGCTCCGGCCAGCGCGGCGGCATCGGCCATATTGGCCAGCTGAGTTTTGTTAAGATATAAATTACCGATGTCAACGGTAATTGCGGCCAATCCCAATAGTGCTGTCACGGCAACCGCTGTAAGCACCGCAACGGAACCTTTTTGCTCACGCAGTAGTTTAAACATAAGTTTCACCTACTCTACCCGCATTACAGTTATCCCTTTAACGCGGTAATCTTCCGAGAAAAATGCGCCTATCAGCGGCGTAACCGGCTTAAACGGATATGTAACAGTGACTGTCACCGGATCACCTTGCGTCCTAGTTGGTGTAGGCGATGGCGTAACGATAAGTTTAGCGCTGTCAAGTCCGGAGACAGCATTCTGGACAGCTGCTTCAATATCGGCATCACTACCGCCCAGTGCCGCAGCTCTGGCCCCCTCACGAGATGCTCCCGCGACAACCATATATTGATGAATTACCATGCTAAACTCCATAATTCCTAAAACCAGCAGCAGCAGTACCGGCACTATTAAAGCAAACTCCACTACGGCCTGCCCGCGATTGTCGCGAATATACTTTTTTATGCCTAGCACTACCATCATCTCCCTTCGGCGAGAAAGATAAGCCCCCTGGCTGGAAGCCGGGGGGATTATTGTGGTTCGTTTATTGAAGTCCTTCTGAAACAGTAGTAAACATCGTATTTAGTTGGTCGCCCATTGCTCCCAGTACACCTACAACTGCAACTGCAACGAGCGCTAAGATTAAACCGTATTCGACCATCCCTTGGCCCTTCTCATTACGAACTGAGGCTTTGATATTCTGCCACCATAGCATCATGTTAACAAGCTTTTTCATTAATAAAACCTCCCTGTATTGTTAATAGCTTTAGGCTCCGGTCTTGGAAATTGTTTCTGTCTTAATTTTACCAAAACCTTGTCCGTTTGCCATCGACCCTTGGTCTTATCTCAGTAGGTGCCAAGTCTCAACCAGTTATTGGGTAAGTGGTCATAACAATACGAGGATTTAGTCCTAGCGGAGGGGGACTTTAATTCTTACTCTAGTGCCCTTGCCTTTTCTAGATTTAATTTTTATTTCACCATGTAAGAGATTCATTCGTTCACGCATGCCTAATATGCCAAAACTTTCGGTACCAACACTATCAGCAGAATCAAAACCTCGGCCATTATCTTCAACGGCAGCTAAAATAAAGCTTGGTGTAAATTCAATTATCACCCGGACTGTATTAGCGGCAGCATGTTTTTCGACATTTTTGAGAGCCTCTTGAATGATGCGAAACAAACCAATTTCCAAATAAGAATCTAACCGTTTCTCTTCACCATGTACTTTTATATCAGCACTCAAACCGGTCCGGTCTTTCATTGTATCCAAGAAGCGTTTAACGGTCGGAACCAGCCCCAAATCATCAAGTGTCATCGGCCGCAGATCGAAAATGATTTTCCGTGTTTCTTTCAAACAGCCCCTCACCTGTTCTCGTAGGTCTCGTAACTCATTTTTACAACGTTCGATATCAATATCAACCAGGCGCTCGCATACCTCAGCCCGAAATACGACATTGGCCATCGCCTGGGCCGGACCGTCGTGAATTTCCCTAGCTACGCGGCGCCGCTCCTCTTCCTGAGCTTTAATAATCTTTACCCCGAACAATTGGCTTTGCTGCAGTGATTCAATTTTAGTAACAACGCCGCCCATTTCACTGCCTAAATAGCCCAAGACAACTCCAATCTGCGATACCAGGTTTTCAGCCTTTTCAACAGTATCTTTAAGCGACTTAAGGCGAATTTCAAGTTCATCACGCTGACGCCGCAGCTGTTGTTCCTGCTCACGGGCAACAGCCAGCTCAACTTGCAGGTTTTTGGCCTCATTATAAGCTGCCTCAATGTCCTCTTCTTTATATGCTTTAAAATTACGGCTGACCTCCATCAGACGCAGT
>JGI24707J26582_10001013_pt1 | contig 22335 bp, 22 predicted proteins | sample BioPla1DNA1_FD_26582 | JGI IMG/M metagenome (IMG submission 26582)
CATTCGATCTCTATCTGTAAAAAAAGGACTAGAAATGATTTATCAATATTTAAAATAAGCTTATATTTACTACTGTTTTGTAAAGTATCGGGCATTTTTATTAAAAACACAGCTGTTTTTAGTTGAAAAAGATAAGAACGTTCATTCGCTTTTTGCTTGTGTATTTTTATAAAAGAGGTTATGATAAGAGTAGTTTAAATTTGAGGAGGAATTCGGATGAGTGAGCGTAAACAAGCCCTTGATCAGGCTTTGAAATCAATAGAAAGACAGTTTGGAAAAGGTTCAATCATGAAGCTTGGTGATCGGGCTGAACAGAAACTAGCGACTGTTTCTAGTGGATCATTAGCACTTGATATTGCATTGGGGATTGGTGGTTATCCAAGAGGACGTGTGATTGAAATTTACGGACCTGAATCATCAGGGAAAACAACAGTTTCTCTACATGCAATTGCGGAGGTTCAAAAAACAGGCGGTACAGCAGCCTTTATTGATGCTGAACATGCATTAGATCCAATTTACGCTAAAAATTTGGGTGTGAATACAGATGAGCTATTATTATCTCAGCCGGATACTGGAGAACAAGCATTAGAAATTGCTGAAGCATTAGTTCGAAGTGGTGCGGTTGACATTGTTGTTGTTGACTCTGTTGCTGCATTAGTACCAAAAGCAGAGATCGAAGGAGAAATGGGCGACTCTCATATGGGTCTTCAAGCAAGATTGATGTCTCAAGCACTAAGAAAGCTTTCAGGTGCGATTAATAAATCAAAAACAACTGCCATTTTTATTAATCAAGTTCGTGAAAAAATTGGGGTCATGTTTGGTAACCCTGAAACAACACCAGGTGGACGTGCATTGAAATTTTATGCTTCTGTTCGTTTAGAAGTGCGCCGTGCAGAAACGATTAAGCAGGGGAATGAAATGGTCGGGAACCGAACGAGAATTAAGGTTGTTAAAAATAAGGTCGCTCCGCCATTTAAGCAAGCTGAAGTTGATATTATGTACGGTGAAGGAATTTCACAAGAAGGTGAGTTACTAGATATTGCTTCTGACTTAGATATTGTTCAAAAAAGTGGTGCATGGTATTCATATAAAGAAGAACGTCTTGGCCAAGGCCGTGAAAACTCGAAAGAATTTTTACGAGAGCATCCTGAAATGATTGAAGAAATTAACACCGCTGTACGAGCACACTATAACTTAGATGGTGACAATAGTGAAGATGCAGAAGTCATGGATGAATTAGTTCCAGAAGAATAAGTTGATAAGAAATGGGTCGAAATTATCCAAATAGTTTCGACCAATTTTTATTTTTAGTGCGCGAATTTTGTCGAAATAAATTACTTTCTTTTGTTTTCTTGACATTGCCTAATTGCACCAGTAAAATTAACATTGTATAATTTTTTAATTATACTAAAAACTTAATGACGCATTTCAAATAAGTAATACAAAGTACATGCCGACTTAAAAAGTTAAAAAATGAATAGCAAGAGGAGGTGAAACCATGGATTATGTGGATTTAATCATTATCATCATCTCCAGTTTAGCTATCCTTATCGTCGGTATTGTTGTTGGCTATCTGATTCGTAAATCAATTGCAGAGAAAAAGATTTCTAGCGCAGAAGAGTTAGCAAAACAGATTGTTCAAGAGGGGCATCGAAATGCTGAAGTAGCAAAGAAAGAAGCTTTATTAGAAGCGAAAGATGAAAATCATAAACTTCGACAACAAGCTGAAGAAGAACTCCGTGAACGTCGTGCAGAGCAACAGAAACAAGAAAATAGACTTCTGCAGAAAGAAGAAAACCTTGATCGAAAAGACGAAACGTTGGACAAACGTGAGCGAATGCAAGAAAAGAAAGAACTAGCTATAGCAGAAAAACAACAACAAATTGAAGAAATGGAAGGCAAAGTAAAAGCTTTGTTGGCTGAACAACAAGCTGAACTGGAGCGCATTTCTGGTTATACATCGGAGCAAGCAAAGCAAATCATTCTAGAACGTGTTCAAAAAGAAGTGAATCATGAATCAGCACTAATTATTAAAGAGGCCGAGAATCGCACGAAAGAAGAAGCTGATAAGAGAGCAAAGGATATTCTATCATATGCAATGCAACGTTGTGCAGCAGATCATGTTGCTGAAACGACTGTATCTGTTGTTAATCTACCTAATGATGAAATGAAAGGTCGAATTATTGGTCGAGAAGGCCGAAATATTCGTACTTTAGAAACATTAACAGGAATAGATTTAATTATTGATGATACACCTGAAGCTGTTATATTATCAGGTTTTGACCCTGTCAGACGCGAAATTGCAAGAATCGCTTTAGAAAAATTAGTTCAAGATGGTCGAATTCACCCAGCACGAATTGAAGAAATGGTTGAAAAATCAAGACGTGAGGTTGATGACTTTATTCGAGAAGTCGGAGAAGAAACAACCTTTGAAGTAGGTGTACACGGCTTACATCCTGATCTAATTAAGATATTAGGTCGTCTGAAATATCGTACAAGCTATGGCCAAAACGTATTGAATCACTCAATTGAAGTGGCTCATTTGTCGGGCATATTAGCTGCAGAATTAGGAGAAGATGTGACATTAGCAAAACGCGCCGGACTGCTTCATGACATCGGTAAAGCAATCGATCATGAAGTCGAAGGAAGTCACGTTGAAATTGGTAAAGAGCTTGCGATTAAATACAAAGAGAAAGATGTTGTCATTAACGCAATCGCCTCACACCACGGTGATGAGGAACCAACTTCTATTATTGCTGTACTAGTGGCTGCTGCTGATGCTTTATCCGCTGCAAGACCAGGTGCAAGAAGTGAAACGTTAGAGAATTACATTAAACGACTTGAAAAGTTAGAAGAAATTTCTGAATCCTATGACGGTGTAGAAAAATCATTTGCGATTCAAGCTGGTCGTGAAGTCCGAATCATGGTTAAACCAGATGAGATTGATGATTTAGAAGCTGTTCGTATTTCACGAGAGATTCGTAAACGAATAGAAGATGAATTAAATTTCCCTGGTCATATTAAAGTAACTGTTATTCGAGAGACTCGCGCAGTAGAGTATGCAAAATAACTAAAACTTCAAATGAAAACAGGGTGTCCGTTGCATGTTAACGGCACCCTGTTTACTTTTGACAAGTTTGATTCGATATGCAAAACTTAATCTTAGTTAAACTTATCGGATAGCTATACATATTAAATTAACCAATTGAAGGAGTAAAATTATGCGAATTTTATTTATTGGTGATGTGGTCGGTTCTTTAGGCAGAGAGCAGATCGAAACATACTTACCAAAATTAAAACAAAAGTATCAGCCTCAGCTAACGATTGTCAACGGCGAAAATGCGGCTGCAGGGAAAGGAATTACCGAGAAAATATATAAACAACTTTTAAGTTACGGAGCAGATTTTTTAACAATGGGTAACCATACTTTTGATAAAAAAGAAATTTTCGATTTTATTGATGATGCTGACAAAATGATTCGACCTGCCAATTACCCTGAAGGTACACCAGGTAAAGGTTACGGATTTGTTAATCTTAATGGCACTGAAGTTGCAATTATCAACTTACAAGGCCGAACGTTTTTACCGGCAATTGATGACCCATTTCGTTACGCTGATCAATTAATTGCTGAAGTACGTAAACGCACCCCAATCATTTTCATCGATTTTCATGCAGAAGCAACGAGTGAAAAACTAGCACTTGCTTGGTATTTAGACGGAAAAATCAGTGCGCTTGTTGGAACACATACACACGTGCAAACAGCAGATAATCGAATTCTTGATAATGGAACCGCCTATATTACCGATGTTGGTATGACAGGCCCGTATGATGGGATTATTGGAACGGAAAGAGATGCCGTGATTAAACGCTTTTTAACACAATTACCTGTTCGCTTTGAAGCAACTAAAAAAGGTAAAGCGCAGTTGAGTGGTGTTGTGATTGACATTGATCAGAGATCTGGACAAGCAACAAAAATTGAACGCATTTTAATTACCGATGACCAACCATTTTTTGAATAAGACTTTTTCGTGAAAGATTTCTTTGCAAGCCTCCCTGATCATGATTTTTTATGATGAAATTAATTGTAGTTAGCATATCAAAAAATCATAAGAATATAGTAAAAGTGGTAGGAACTTAAGAAACTTAGGGGAGGTAGCAAAGGTGGATATATTAAAAGTATCATCAAAATCAAACCCGAATTCAGTAGCAGGTGCTTTAGCAAATGTATTACGAGAACGAGGGAAAGCAGAAATACAAGCGATTGGAGCAGGTGCGTTGAATCAGTCAGTCAAAGCTGTTGCGATTGCCCGAGGATTTGTAGCGCCAAGTGGTGTCGATTTAGTTTGTATTCCTGCTTTTACAGATATTAAGATTGATAATGAAGAACGAACAGCAATTAAACTGATTGTTGAACCGAGATGAAAACATTTGTCAGTGTGGTGGAAATTTCCCCACACTGATTGACGTTAATGATCGAAAAGTCAAGCAAAATGGAGGGAAACGCTGTGATCGATGCCCACTGTGACTTGCTTTATCAATTGTGGCGTCATGACTATAATGTGAATCAAAGTGATGCACTACAGTTTGATTTGGAAAAATGGCGTGCAAGCCCAATAAAAGTGCAAGCCTTTGCGATTTTTGTCCCCGATACGACCCCATTAAATCAACAATTCGATGTTGCACTAAAAATGATTGATCTTTTTTATGAAAAAATTGTTTTGCCTAATCCGGATATCATTCAGATTCAATCAAAGCTGGAGCTAGAAAACTTACAACCTCATCAATTAGGAGCAATGCTAACATTAGAAGGCTGTCATCCAATTGGAACAGATTTAAATAACTTGGTTCGCTTAATTGATGAGGGTGTTCGTATTGTTGGTTTGACGTGGAATAATAATAATGCTGTCAGTGATAGCGTGATGAGTATTGAAGGAAAAGGTGTTTCACGATTTGGCGAAGAGGTTATTCAGTTATTAAATGCGGAACAGATTTNGACAGATGTCTCCCACTTATCCGTCCGAGGTTTTGATGATGTGATTGATCAAGCTGATCATGTGATTGCTTCACACAGCAATGCGTATCGTNTTTGCCAGCACCGACGTAATTTAACTGATCAGCAAATTAAAGCGATTATTAAGCGTGATGGTTTGATCGGTGTCACTTTTGTTCCTGAATTCACANAAAGTTCAGATTTCGTTTCGATTGATGATTTATTCGAGCACATTGATCATTTTATTGANCTAGGNGCAGAAGATCAGCTCTGCTTTGGCTCTGATTTTGATGGAATTACAAATACGATTTCTGGATTAGAAAATGTCACTGGCTATCATCGTTTNAAAAAAGAGTTGTTTGACCATTATAGTAGAAGGATTGTCAATAAAATCTCTAATGACAACTTTACAAGAAAATTCCCAAGAATCAATTAAACTTATCTTTTTAAACAAAAATGTTTGTGATCATGTTAAACTGGATCAAGAAACATTTAAACAGTATTTACATTACATAGATTGTAGGGGTGTAATCAATCATGGCTTATTCAAAAGAGGAAGTTTTAAATAAAGTAGAAGAAATCACAACACGGTTAGACGAATTAGAAGAAGTTGAGCGTTTTAAAGCGTTGGAAGCCCGTCTGAATGATAATCAAAAAGTGAAAGATTTAATTGAACAGATTAAAAAGCTTCAAAAACAAGCGGTTAACTTGCAGGCATATGGAAAAGTCAATGCTGTTAAGCAAATTGATGATCAAATCGATGCAATCCAAGCGGAAATTGATGCACTCCCGATTGTTGACGAATTTAAGTCTGCTCAAGTTGTTGTCAATGATTTATTACAAAGGATTACAGCAAACATTAATGACAAAGTGAATGAAAAATTTAATTCAATCGAATGAATACAAACAATGACTTAAATAAGGATAAAATACGAACAATAGCAATGGAGGAACTCACGTGATCTCGACTATAGGTCGATGCTTTCGGCAAGAAGTCTTTTCAGATGACGTTTCTAGAGTATAGATTAATGTTAGTTATTTGGTTAACCTCTTTTACTGTAGCAGATTTTAGGCTAGTGCATAGGATGGATTAGGTGGTGCGTGTCACTTCGCCTAGTGAATTTGCATAAGCTACAGTATTAAGAATGGAGGTTAGTAAATATGTCATTTTTGGATCAAGACTACCGTGAAATTATCACGAAAGCGGTAATTGGTAAAGGTCGTAAGTTTAACGAGGATTCTCATGTTGTCAATCCATCACATCAACCATCGAGTATATTAGGTTGCTGGGTCATTAATCATTTATATAACGCGAAACGAAAAGGTGATGATAAAGTCGAAGTAAACGGCAGCTATGATATTAACGTTTGGTATTCGTTTAATGATCATACTAAAACAGAGGTTGTCACTGAACGCGTGAACTATACTGATCTGATTGACTTATCAGCTAAAGATAAGCAAACAGTGGGTAATAAAGTTGATGTTTACGCAAAAGTACTCCAACAACCGAAGTCAACATCGTGCACGATTGACAAATCAACACAAAAAATTAAGACAGAAGTTGAGCGTGANTTTTTAGTTGAAGTAATNGGTGATACAAAAGTTTCCGTTCGNGTCGATCCAACAGCAACAACTGGTAACGACAATGATGAAGATGATTGGATTGCAGAATTAACAGATGAAGAACTGATTAATCTAGACCCATCAGTAGAAGAATAAATAAGCAAGCGTACAGATCATCTGTGCGCTTTATTTTTTTAGGTATGATTTTAATCTGATCCGATCGATATGTTATAATGGGAATATTAGAGTTGATTTAAGGAGCTAGCGCCGATGAGTAAATACACACCAATGATTGAGCAATATTTAAAAATAAAAGCCCAGCACCAGGATAGTTTTTTATTTTTTAGACTAGGAGATTTTTATGAGCTCTTTTTTGATGATGCGATCAAAGCAGCACAAGAATTAGAGATTACATTAACGAGCCGGAACGGTAGTGGGGATGACCGGATTCCAATGTGTGGGGTCCCGCACCATTCAGCGACAAACTATATCAAAAATTTAGTTGACAAAGGCTATAAGGTTGCAATTTGTGAACAGGTTGAAGATCCTAAAGATGCTGTNGGAGTTGTCAAACGTGAAGTTGTCCAACTGATCACGCCAGGAACAGTTATGGACGGTGTCATGTTAGATGAAAAAGAAAATAATTATTTAGCAAGTTTAGCAGATTTTGATGATGATACATACTCGCTGATTTATATTGATTTATCGACAGGTGAAACGAGTGGAGCACTCGTCACGACAGGCTGGGAACAAGTGTTAAATGAGTTGTACAACCGACCAGTCAAAGAAGTGATTATAACGACGGGTTTACTAGAAGCAGAAAAGCAAAGTTTAATTGAGCGATTAAATGTAACCATTTCATATAGTGAAAAATCATCATTAACAGAAACGTATCGCCATTTAGTTGCTGAAATTGATAACGAGCATTTGATCACTGGTTTTAGTCAGCTAATTAGCTATTTAGAAACGACGCAAAAACGAGCACTAGATCATATCAAACCATTACAATTGATTGAATTAAATCAATACCTCGGTCTAGATATGTATTCAAAACGAAATCTCGAACTTACAGAAACGATTATTAAAAAGTCGAAACAAGGTAGCTTATTATGGGTGCTTGATCAAACGGTTACTGCGATGGGTGCACGTCAACTGAAAAAGTTTTTAGAGCGTCCATTGTTAAATCGTTCAACGTTAGAGAAACGCTATCAGTTTGTTGAAGGACTAATGGCAGACTATATTAAGCGCGAAGAACTACGTGACCAGTTAAAGTCTATCTATGATCTTGAGCGTTTATGTGGTCGCGTTGCATTTGGTAATGTCAATGCACGTGATTTAATTCAGTTAAAACTTTCATTGGATAAAGTACCACATGTAAAAGAGATTTTAGCAACATTCACTGAAGCAGAAATCATTAAGCTCGGCGAAGCTTTAGATCCATTAACAGATTTAAAAGAGTTTCTTGGAAAAAGCTTAACCGATGAACCACCGATGACGATTAAAGAAGGTAACATGATTCGTGATGGATTTAATGATGAACTTGACCAGTACCGTGATGCATCAAGGAANGGGAAACAATGGATTGCCGAGTTAGAAAGCCAGGAAAGACAAGCAACAGGGATTAAATCGTTAAAAATTGGTTACAATCGAATTTTTGGCTATTATATTGAAGTGACAAAAGCGAACNTGCATTTACTACAGGAAGGAAAGTACGAACGAAAACAAACATTATCGAATGCAGAACGCTACATTACACCAGAATTGAAAGAAAAAGAAAACTTGATTTTATCAGCTGAAGAAAAAAGTGTTGAACTTGAGTACCAGTTATTCCTAAAAATACGCGAACAAGTACTCGACTATATTCCACGCTTACAACAATTAGCAACTGAAATTAGCCAACTGGATGTCTTCCAAAGCTTTGCTACGATTAGTGAGCAACAAGGCTACATTCGCCCCGACTTAACGACGACAGGTGAGTTAGAGATTGTCAAAGGTCGTCATCCAGTCGTTGAAAAGGTAATGAGTGACGCAACATATGTGCCAAACGATGTGTATTTAGATCAAGACACCCAAATTTTACTGATTACCGGGCCGAATATGTCAGGTAAGAGTACGTATATGAGGCAAGTGGCATTAACTGTGATCATGGCTCAAATTGGTTGCTTTGTCCCAGCGGAACAAGCAAAATTACCGATCTTTGATCAAATTTTCACCCGAATTGGTGCATCCGATGATTTAGTCGGTGGCCAAAGTACATTTATGGTTGAAATGTTAGAAGCGAAGCATGCGTTAACGTATGCAACGGAAAATAGTTTAATTTTACTTGATGAGATTGGACGTGGGACAAGCACGTATGATGGGATGGCGCTTGCTCAAGCAATTATGGAGTACGTTCATGATTACTTAGGGGCAAAAACACTCTTTTCTACTCACTATCATGAACTGACGAGTTTAGCTGATCATTTAACGAGACTAAAGAATATCCATGTTCGAGCTGAGGAATTTGATGGGCGAGTCGTCTTTTTACATCAAATTAGAAGTGGACCTGCTGATAAGAGTTATGGGATTCATGTAGCTAAATTGGCTGAGCTTCCAGCCTCACTCATTGAGCGGGCAAATGTCATTTTAGAGCAATTAGAACAAACAAAAACTCCTGAACAAGTGAGTGATCAATCCGATCAGTTAAGTTTTTTCATCAATGAACCAGCTGAACAGGCAAAAAATAAAGAGCCGAGTCAACTTGAGCAACAGCTTAAAGCGATTAATATTATGGAATTAACACCAATTGAAGCGATGAATCAGCTTTATCAGCTTCAGCAACTGCTAAAAGAGGAGGACTAGACCGTGAAAATCCAAACGATGCCTGATGTTTTAGCTAATAAAATAGCAGCAGGTGAGGTTGTCGAACGACCTGCATCGGTTATTAAAGAACTCGTTGAAAATAGTATTGATGCCGGCAGTACGGTGATTAAAGTTGAAGTAGAAGAAGCTGGCCTCCGCAAAATTAAGATTACCGACAATGGCTTTGGAATGGACTCGGCTGATGTTGAACGAGCTTTTTTACGTCATGCAACGAGTAAAATTCGTTCGGAAAATGATCTCTTTCACGTGCGGACGTTAGGGTTTAGAGGGGAAGCACTTGCATCGATTGCAGCAGTTAGTCAATTAACGATAAAAACATCAACTGGAGCTGAAGCAGGTACATTACTAAGCTTAGACGGTGGTCAAATCGTTACCCGTGATCGCTCAGACGCTAGACAGGGAACGGAAATTACGGTCGAGCATTTATTTTATAATACGCCAGCACGTTTGAAGCATATGAAAACGATCCATACTGAATTAGGACATATAACAGACGTGATTAACCGGTTAAGTCTTTCTCACCCTAAGATCAAATTTGAGCTTTATCATAATGAAAAACGCTTGTTTCAATCAAATGGGCGTGGCGATTTAATTCAAATTATTGCCCAGATTTATGGTGTCTCTGTTGCAAAAGAAATGCTAAAAATTGATCATAAAACGTTAGATTATCACATCACAGGTTATATCTCGAAACCTGAAGTGACAAGATCTAATCGATCATTTATCTCAACGATTATTAATGGGCGCTTTATTCGCAACATTCCACTTAATCATGCGATTTTAAAAGGTTATCATACACTATTGCCGATTGGTAGAAGTCCAATTGTTGTCCTACAAATTGCAATGGATCCAATTTTAGTTGATGTTAACGTCCATCCAGCTAAGTTAGAAGTTCGTTTTAGTAAAGAAAAAGAACTTTATCAAGCAATTGAAACAATGATTCAAGAGCGATTTCGCCAAGAAACACTGATACCCGATGCACTTGTAAAAAAAGCAAAACAAGCAGAGACTGAACAAGAAAGCTTTCAGTTTGAACACACAAAAAAGACACCGCTCGTTGATCCAACAAATATGACAATCGAGAATCAACAGCCAAGTGGGTTTGAACAAAAACAAACTCAACCGAAAACAGCAATTGAAGCATATGAAGAAAAACAAACATATGAACTTGATCAATTAGATTCGGCTGATAACAATCAAGCAGTCGAACTGGCTCAAGTTGAGCAGACAGAGCGGATTCCTGTGATGTATCCAATTGGTCAGCACCACGGCACATATATTGTTGCTGAGAATGAACAGGGACTTTACATGATCGATCAACATGCAGCACAAGAAAGAATTAAGTATGAATTTTTCCGAGATAAAATTGGTCAAGTTGAGCGTGATCGGCAGCAATTATTGATCCCACTACAATTTGATTTTTCTAAGCAAGAGGCATTAATGCTTGAACAGTATCAAGCAGATTTAGAGGATGTAGGCTTGTTTTTTGAACATTTCGGTCAATCGACTTATTTAGTTCGTTCACATCCAACTTGGTTTCCAACAGGATTAGAAGAAGAGACGATTCGAGATATGGTCGAGCAAATTATTCGAGATGGTAAAATAAATTTAAGTAAACTTCGTGAAGAAGCGGCGATTTTGATGGCCTGTAAACGATCAATTAAAGCAAATCATCATCTTAATTATGACGAGATGTTTGAATTATTGGCAGAATTGCGAACGACAACAGATCCGTTCACATGTCCACACGGTCGACCAATTATTATTCACTTTTCAACTTATGAAATGGAGAAACTGTTTAAGCGGGTGATGTAAATGAGCGCAAAGAAAAATAATCAAATACTCGTTATTGTTGGTCCAACAGCTGTGGGGAAAACAGCACTTGGTATCACGCTAGCTAAACAGTATAATGGAGAAGTGATCAGTGGGGATTCAATGCAAATTTATCAGGGGATGGATATTGGCACAGCAAAAGTAACGGATGACGAAATAGAAAATATTCCCCACCATATGATCGATATTGTCGAACCGAGNGAATCATTTTCAGTCGCTAACTTTCAAGCTCAAGTTCAGGAACACATTGATGCGATCCAACAACGTGGCAAACTACCAATTATTGTCGGTGGAACAGGGCTTTATATTAATGCGATCTTATATGATTATCAATTTTCTGACCAAAAGCGTGATCTAACTTATCAAGAGAAAATTGAAAAAGAAATTGAGGTAAAGGGGATTGAAGCGGTTTATCAACGGCTACAAACAGTTGATCCAGCTCAAGCAGAAACAATTCATCCCAACAATGTTCGTCGTGTCATTCGGGCATTAGAGGTTTATGATCGAACTGGACAAACAATGAAAGAATTACAAAAATCTCAATCAAAAACGCCAATCTATGATGCAGTCATCATCGGATTAGAAATGGAGCGATCGCTCCTTTATCAACGAATTGATCAACGAGTGGATTTAATGATTAAAAAAGGTTTAATTGACGAAGTGAAATATTTTTATGATAATGGATTAAAAGATGCCCAATCGATGCAAGCGATTGGCTACAAAGAATTCGTTCCATACTTTGAAGGTGAATATGATTTAGCGCGTGCAGTTGAATTGTTGAAGCGCAATTCTCGTCGCTATGCGAAAAGACAGTATACTTGGTTTAGAAATCAATTGAATGTAAAATGGTATGCAATCACTCCTGAAAAGAAAAATCATGTTTTTCAAAAAATTTCTGCAAATTTAGCAGGAATTTTTGAAGATATAGAGAACTATTAATATATAGAGATAGAAAAGAGGAGGAAATACAATGGCTCAATCAGTTAATATTCAAGATCAGTACTTAAACGCATTAAGAAAAGACTATATTCAGGTGACTGTCATTTTAACAAATGGCTTCCAATTAAGAGGTGTCATTAAAGGTTTTGACAACTTCACCGTATTAGTTGAAAGTGATGGAAAGCAACAACTTATTTTCAAACATGCAATCTCAACATTCTCCCCGGCAAAAAATATTACACTTGAAACAGAATGATTGGTTTTAATTGGGGGTTAATAGTTTGATAGCAAGACAGGTGTAGGAAGATATAAAATTCTACACCTGTTTTGTCTTTAGTGATGCAAAATTGATGGGCAAAATTCTCTCCAACTTGCGTATACTTATAACGTGAAGGAGAGTGATCGATAAAATGACACCAAGAGTCAATCAGATCAATATCATTTTACATGATCAGAAACGGGTACAACTAGACAAAGTCGTTATACCTAATCCATTTGAACAGATCGAGAAAAAATTGACAGGGTTAGTTGGCTTAGATTTTATTTATGATCAAATGGTTGAGATTTATGCTTTGATTGAAATAAATAAACGTCGCCAATCAGCAAATTTAAAAGTTGAACCACAAACGTTACACATGCTTTTTAAAGGAAATCCCGGAACTGGCAAAACAACTGTCGCCCGCCTATTAGCGAAATGGTTTGTCGAGTTAGGTGTTTTAGCAGAACAAAAAGTGATTGAAGTTGATCGGGCCGACTTAGTTGGTGAATATATTGGTCAAACAGCCCATAAAACAAGAGACTTAATCAAACGAGCTCAAGGTGGTGTGCTATTCATTGATGAAGCCTATTCTCTCGCTCGTGGTGGTACAAAGGACTTTGGTAAAGAAGCAATCGACATGTTGGTGACACATATGGATAATCATCAACAATCATTTGTGCTAATTCTTGCCGGTTATCCGAAACAAATGGATTACTTTCTCAAGACAAATCCAGGTCTTCGCTCACGATTTCCGTTTATCATTGAATTTAAAGACTATGATGCTGATCAATTATTAGCGATCGCTAAGCAGATGGTGGCGAAACGTGATTATATTTTGACAAAAGAAGCTGAATTTAAGTTGTTTCATTTAATTAAAAAGAAAATTGACCTAGAATCAAACGTGAATTTTAGCAATGGTCGATTTGTNAGAAATTTAGTGGAAAAAATCATNAGAAATCAATCCATTCGACTAGTCAAACAACAAGTTTATGATGGTGATATTCTTGTATTATTAACAGCAGATGATATTCTAACCTAACAAGAAATGGTTCGACCGATAAGAAACGAGGGAGCAACATGACAGAAAACATTTTAATCATAGCCGTTCAAAGACAGACGGTTGACGATACTCAGTTTTATTATTCCACTGAAGAAATTAAATCACTGACTAAAACAGCTCGTGGTGATGTGATTGAAGTGATTACTCAGAAACGCAATCAGCCACACCCTGCAACCTACTTAGGAAAAGGAAAGCTTGAAGAAATTTTAGCGCTTGTTGAAAGTGAGGAGATCGATTTAATTATTGCAAATGATGAATTATCTGCATCACAAATGCGGAATCTCCAAAANGAAACAGGCGTNTCAGTCATTGATCGTAGTCAATTGATTTTAGATATTTTTGCAAGTAGAGCAACTTCAAATGAAGGGAAGTTACAAGTTGAGCTTGCTCAATATCAATATTTATTACCAAGATTACACGGTCAGGGACTTGCTTTATCTCGATTAGCAGGTGGTATTGGGACACGTGGACCTGGTGAAACAAAGCTAGAATCAGATCGTCGGCATATTAATCGTCGAATTGATGAAGTGAAACGCCGCTTAAAAACAGTTGTTAATCAACGTGAGCAGTACCGTAAAAGACGGCGCTTAAATCACAGTTTTAATATTGCGATTGTTGGTTACACAAATGCAGGTAAATCAACATTATTTAATCGCCTAACAGATAGNGATAGTTTTGAAGAGGATCAGTTGTTTGCTACACTCGATCCAATGTCGCGAAAATTAAAATTACCATCAGGTGTTATGCCAATCATTACAGATACAGTAGGTTTTATGCAAGATTTGCCGACTGAATTAATTGCCGCATTTAGATCGACATTAGAAGAAGTTGCTGAAGCAGATTTGATTTATCATGTTGTTGATGCAGCACATCCTGATCACGATCAACAACAAGAAACGGTACTTGATCTATTAAAAGAATTAGGTGCTGACCATATTCCAATGTTGACGATTTACAATAAGAGTGATCAATTAACAGACGATTTTCTTCCGATGTTAAAACCATCAATTGTTATTAGTGCTTTCGTAGAAGCGGATCGTAAAAAGATCCTTGATGAAACTGAAAAATTGATCAAAAAAATCTGGTCACGATACAAAGTGACGATTCCAGCAGATCAAGGTAAATTACTGCAACAATATAAACAATCTTCAATTATTGTTAAAGAGGTTTTTCTAGAAGATGAGCAAGCCTACCAGGTAGAAGGTTATTTACCTGAGGACCACCCTTTAATGCGTTAACAATATAAAACCTGAACTATTCTATTNATGGTTTACCGCAAAGTAAGTAGTAATGCTTAACTAAATGACTTTCATTTATATGTACGCACTCACTTAAAAGTTAAACGGAAATAGCGTATAGTCATCTGAAGACACGAAGANTCCAGCGGGAAGAGGATGAGCCGAAGATCCACTTTTGGTATTATGGAACTTAGACTAAAATCGCCACGTCCTGTGGCAACGTCTAAGTGACCCACATCCTGTGCGCCNGAGGCCATCCCCGCGGAACGCGAAGTGTCTTCAGATGACGACCTTTCTTATCAAAAATTAGAGTGAAAGACTCCAAACAAAAATAATAAATATTTTTGTTTGGTTTTTTTTTAATGACAAGCATTAAATTAAGCACTTTCAATTAAACGTGTTAANCTAAGAGTTAAGACAATTTAATTAAAGGAAGTGGATAATATGGCACGAATGGATATACCTGTATCAGTTCTAAATTTAGCTCCGATCCGAGCAGGAGAGGATCAACGTCAAGCGATTGATGCTGTNGTTGAGCTCGCACGAGAAACTGAAAGAATCGGTTATGAACGTTATTGGATTGCTGAACATCATAACACACCAAACTTAGTCAGCTCAGCTACAGTGCTATTAATTAAACATGTACTTGAACATACTAAAGAAATACGAGTAGGCTCTGGTGGGATAATGCTCCCGAACCATGCGCCGTTAGTTGTAGCAGAGCAATTTGGCACGATGGCAACAATTTATCCTGATCGACTTGATTTAGGCTTGGGAAGAGCACCCGGAACAGATATGTTAACTGCAACTGCTTTAAGACGTTCAAAGGGGAATGACCCAGTTTATACTTTCCCTAATGATGTTCAGTCGTTGTTACAGTATTTTGGCTCNCCTGAACAGCAAGGCCATGTGAAGGCACATCCNGGAGTGGGCACGAATGTACCGTTATATATTTTAGGATCTTCAACGGATTCAGCAAGATTAGCTGCAAGACTAGGTTTACCATATGCTTTTGCCAGCCATTTTGCACCAAGACATATGGAAGAAGCGATATCAATTTATCGTGAAAACTTTAAACCATCACCATACTTACAAGAACCGTACATGATTGTTTGTTTGAACGTCATTGTGGCTGATACAGATGAAGTGGCAAACCGTGAATTTTCAACAACACTTCAGTTTTTCTTAAATGTGATTCGAGGTGCGGCTCAACCGTTAACCCCGCCTGTAGAAGATATTGAATCGATTTGGGCACCGAGAGAAAAGATAGCTGTTGAAGCAATGGTTAGTGAGAGTTGGGTTGGAAGTGAAGATACTGTACGCAATCAAATGATTGATTTTCAAAATAAATATGATGTCGATGAGATCATGGCGATTTCATATATTTACGATCGAGAAAAACAAGTGCAATCCTATCAATTATTAAAAAATATTGTTACAAATTAATTGATTGAATCAGGAAAATTAAAAATTATGTCGAATAATATATTGACTATTTTTTAATAAATGGAGGTAATCATTCATGGATAAGGTTTTAGGAACAAAGTTAATTACTCAAATTGGGATTTTAGTTCATGACATTGAAAAAACAGCACAAGCATACGCAGATTTTTTTGAAATTGAGAAGCCCGAAATTTATCTGACGGATACGATTGACAAGTCAGAAGCAACATATAAGGGCGAGCCAATGGTTGCAAGAGCGAAACAAGCTTTCTTTGATTTTGGTCAATTGCAAATTGAATTGATGGAGCCAGACCATAATCCAAGCACATGGCGTGATGAATTAAATCAAAATGGTGAAGGACCACATCACATTGCATTTGTGATCGAAGGAATGAATGACAAAATCACTCTGATGGAACAAAANGGGATGAAATTGATTCAAAAAGGTGAGTATACTGGTGGTCGCTATGCTTATCTTGATTCATTTGATCAATTAAAAGTAATGGTCGAACTTTTAGAAAACGACAAGGAGTGAAATAGATGAATGTTTTAATTACCGGAGCAAACCGTGGGCTAGGGCTTGCCCTCGTAGACTATGCCTTAAAGAAGGGAGACACGGTCATTGCGACAGTGAGAAAAATGAGTCCTGAATTAGCTGAACAACAGTCAAAATATCCAGATGCACTTCAAATTTTACTATTGGATGTGACCGATGAAGAAGCGATCATGCAAGCACAAGAAAAGTTAGCACAAAAGATCGACAAGATCGATGTCATCATAAATAATGCAGCAATTCTAAATGGTAGAGATCAAATGATCGAAAACCTTAGTTTTGAAGATTGCTTAANAGCTTTTGATATTAATACATTAGGACCTGCTCGAATAATTAAGCACTTTTTACCACTATTACGAAATGGTCAGCAAAAATCGATCATTAATTTGAGCTCTGAAGCGGGCAGCTTAACGAATGCCTATCCAGGCGACTATCCTTATGGCTTATCAAAAGTTGCCCTTAATATGTTAACAGAAAAGTTACTTCGTGAATTAAAAGATGATCAGATTAACGTGATCTCTGTTCACCCAGGTTGGATGCATACAGATATGGGGGGCAAACAAGCACCAACAGACCCAAATGATACGGCAAAAGGAATTTATAATTTTATCGAAAATCCACCTAAATCAACGACTGGCTATCAGTTTTTCGAGTATTCCGGAAAAATGATGGATATTTAAAAACAAAAGACTAGACATTAGTTCGAATTCGAGATATAATATTAATTGTATTGAATTCGAGATAATTTTAGGGAGGAATTGATGATGTTAAAGATCGGTATTATTTTAGGGAGTGTAAGAGAAGGAAGAAATGGCGAGGCAGTAGCAAATTGGATGTATGAATTTGCGAAAAATAAAGGTGGAGCAGAGTATGAGCTTGTTGACCTTGCTAAATATGATTTACCATTGTTAGGTGCTAAAGTTGCTGAAGCTGATCAAGCAAAAGCAGAAGAGAATATTACAGCTTGGAAAGAAAAAATGGCATCATTCGATGGCTATATCTTCGTAACACCAGAATATAACCACTCAATTGGTGGTGCATTGAAAAATGCAACAGATTACTTAAACCCTGAAGTAAATAATAAAGCAGCAGGATTTGTTGGTTATGGAAGTTTAGGTGGGACACGTGCTCATGAAAACTTACGCTTAATTCTTGGTGAACTACAAGTTGCTGACGTTAGAACGGCAGTTACATTCTCACTAATGTCAGACTTTGAAAACTTCTCAGTCTTTAAGCCAGCTGACTACCATGCAGACAATGCAAATGGTATGTTAGATCAAGTTATTGCATGGAGCGGCGCACTAAAAACAATTCGCTAATAAATATCTTTTTAAAAAACACTCAGTCTATTGAGTGTTTTTTAAATTGTTTAATAAACTTTCATTCTCCTATTGATAAAAGCAAAAGAATCTGGAGCCGATTTAATCTTTAATTCTACTGAACAAGATCCTGCCGAATGGATTCAAAATGAAGTAGGTGGGGCACACGCTGCAGTTGTTACTGCTGTATCAAAGGTAGCTTTCAGACAAGCAGTTGATTCTGTTCGCCCAACGGCTCGTGTTGTGAATGTAGGACTTCCACCAGAAACGATGGATCTAGATATTATTAAATCCGTTCTAGATGGAATCCAAGTTGTTGGATCACTTGTCGGAACAAGAAAAGATCTTGAAGAAGCGTTTATGTTTGGCGCAGAAGGATTGGTTGTTCCTGTTGTCCAGTCTCGTCGACTTGATGAAATTAATGAGATTTTTGAAGAGATGGAAAACGGTACAATTAATGGACGTATGGTTTTAGATATGTCACTAAAATAAGACTAAACTTGCAAGAAGCATGGGCAAAAGCCTCTGCTTCTTTTTTCTTTAATTTAATCTCTTGATTTTACGAATTCTATAAACATAATATTTGCATTTTTGGTAAATATGGGGTATGATTATTTAGATAACCTTTTTTAGGAGGTGAAGCTCATGTCAGAAAAACTGATGCTCGTTTTGATTTTAGAAAAAATTCAATACCTTGATAAGCTATTACTTGAATTAAGTGATGAAGGTATCAATTCAGCAACAGTTCTAAACTCTACAGGAATGATGCAACAACTCTCTCAAATGGAAGAAGAGAAAATAATTTCTACCTTACGTCCATTATTTACTCCTGCACATTCTGAGAACAAAACGATATTTATGATTTTAACTGAGGAAGAAGTTAAAATTGCAAGAGCAGTTATTAAAAAAGTCATTGGTGATTTGAATCAACCTGAAACAGGGATTCTCTTTGCACTACCGATTTTATTTACTGATGGAATTCGTGACTATGACTATGATTATAAAAACAAATATACTTAGAAATGAAGGTTGATATATGTGGATTTTGGTCCTTTATTAGGTGCCTCAATCATATTATTTACAGGTTTAGCTTTCGGAAAGTTAATTACTTTTCTGAAACTGCCAAATGTAACAGGTTATCTTATTGGTGGATTAATAGTTGGTCCATCTGTTTTTGGAATTGTATCGGGTGAAATGGTTAATAGTCTTGGCTTTATCTCTCAAATTGCCTTAGCTTTTATTGCTTTTTCAATTGGTTTATCATTTAAGGTAAATTATTTAAAGCGAGTCGGATTAACACCTGTCGTTATTGCAATTTTAGAAGCAACCTTTGCTGTTTTATTAGTTCAAATTGTATTATTTATTGCTGGATTTGATCTTGAGTTAGTACTTGTACTGGGCTCAATTGCTGCTGCAACGGCTCCGGCTGCTACAGTGATGGTTATTAGGCAATACAAAGCAAAGGGTCCCGTTACAGACATGTTACTGAGCGTAGTAGCAATTGATGATGCGATTGCTTTAGTTTTATTTGGTTTCGCTACAACAATTGCACAAATATTAATTAATCCAGTTCCCTCAACAAACTTGGCTTTTTCATTATCTAAACCCATTGTTGATATTTTTCTCGCACTATTAATCGGTGCAATTGTCGGATTTTTATTGAAATACTTGCTAAAGATATTCACTACAAGAGGTGGAAGGCTGTCTGTATTATTTGCAGGTGTCTTTTTATCTTCAGGTATTGCAACGACATTCGGTGTCTCTGAATTACTTGCTAATATGGCATTAGGTTTCGTATTAACGAATATATCATTAGAGTCACAAGTAATGGATGACATGACTGAATTTGTGAGTCCGCCAATCTATATGATGTTTTTTGTTCTATCTGGGGCAAAACTTCAATTAAGTATCGTTACCTCAATTGGATTATTAGGAGTCATCTATATTGTTTTCCGTGTGATTGGAAAAATTACAGGTGCAAGCCTTGGTGCTCACATTATGAAAGCACCTACGAATGTAAAGAAATATTTAGGCCCAATGCTTATTCCACAAGCTGGAGTAGCAATTGGCTTAGCAACAACAGCAGAAACACTTTTGCCGGAATATTCGGCCCAAATTACTGCTGTTGTGCTTGTAGGAACGCTGATCTATGAATTAGTAGGCCCAGTAATCACAAAAATCGCTCTACAAAAAGCAAGAGAAGCTAAGGTAGGCTTGTAGATCACAAACAAAAGAAAACATTATAGTGTAATCAAATAAATCCCTTATGATTGAAATCAAATCATAAGGGATTTTTTAAGTAGATACTCAGATTTTATTGTTCGAATGATATTAAAGCATTTAGTTTAAAAATGTAAATACTTGTAGAAGAGAGAACTCAGTGTGAAACGGCTCTTTTTTTAATGCTTGATATCCGCTAATATAGGGTAAGGTATACATATCATATAGAAGTGGAGAATATAACTATGGTTAAATTTATGAAAAGATTACCGGCAGGAACGTTACTCGTTCCGATGCTATTAAGTGCGTTATTACATACGATGTGGCCGGAATTATTTAATATTGGTGGCATTACTGAAGATTTTCTAGGACCAGGTAGTGTCAACTTTATCGTTGGAATGCTGACATTTGCGTCAGGGTTGATTATTGATTTAAAAAGTTTAAAGACAATGCTAAAACGACACGGTCTATTGATGTTGGTAAAACTAGCACTCGTTGTGCCGATTAGTTTATTATATGTCTTCTTTTTCGGACAAGCTGGAGTCTTAGGTATTAGTGCCGTAGCATTCATAGTTGCAATGGTTTCAATGAACCCGGCAATGTATATTTCATTAGTTGATGATTTTGGTGAGGAAGTTGATAAAGCGGCATTTGCTTTTACCGGCTTATTCAGTATTCCAGTTATTCCAGTCTTGATTTATTCATTTAATGGGCAAGGAACTGTCGATTGGATGCCGATTATTTCAACGATCTTTCCACTTATCTTGGGAATTGTCTTAGGTAATCTTGATCCAGGATTCCGTAAATTGTTTGGTGGAACAGTTACTATTTTACTGCCAATGCTAGGCTGGAGTATGGGACAAAGTATGAACTTAGTGACAGCTTTTCAAGCTGGATTCTCAGGTATTGTGCTAGCTATTTTATATTATATCTTCACATCATCGCTTGTTATTTTTGATAAGCGTTTACTGAAAAATGATGGTGTGGCTGCGATGGCAATGAACTCTGTTGCCGCGTTATCAACATCGATACCTGCAGTTATAGCACTAAGTATTCCAGAGCTACAACAATATGTTCCAAGTGCAGTCGCACAAATATTGATGGTGAATTTGATTTCAGTCTTCGTGACACCAGCAATTATTCGTAAATTAGCCAATAACTAACATTATAAAAGACGAGCCATTTTCCTTGTGAAATGTGCTCGTCTTTTTTGATCGATCAGATATTATGAGTACTCAGGTAACCAATCACCATGCGCTTCAATTAAATCGTCACAAAGAGAAATAATATCATCCATTGAAAGTTCTGCAGCTGTATGTGGATCAAGTAATGCAGCTTGGTAAATCTTCTCTTTCTTTTGAGTGAGTGCAGCCTCAATTGTTAACAACTGAGTGTTAATATTCGTCCGATTCAGTGCGGCTAATTGTTCTGGCAGCTCACCAACATATGTTGGTTGAATACCACTTGCATCAACTAAACACGGCACTTCTACGACAGCCTTTTCTGGAAGATTAGCAATTAAACCACCAGTGTTTAGCACGTTTCCACCAATTTTAATCGGCTGATCTGTTTCCATTGCTTCAATAATATATGAACCATATTCATTTGTCCGACTATGTGTCAACTCTTGATTATCGACTATATCAGCGCGCATTTGCTTCCATCCTTCGATCTGGGCAACACAACGTCTCGGGTATTCATCAAGTGGAATGTTCAACTGGTCAATTAATTCAGGATAATTTTTCTTAATAAAATAAGGATGGTATTCAGCATTATGCTCAGATGATTCTGTTACGTAATAGCCGAACTTATCCATTAGCTCAAAACGAACCATGTCATGATGCTTGTCTTTTTGCTTTTCTTTAGCCCGTCTTTTAATCTCAGGGTATAAATCTTCACCATTTCGTGTGATTTCTAGCAACCAAGCCATATGGTTGATCCCAGCTATGTGCCATTGAACATTATCTTTAGGCATGTCAAGAAAATCGAGCAAATGGTCTGCACAAATTTGAACGCTATGGCAAAGTCCAACTGTTTTAATCCCTTCTTGGAGCAT
>JGI24707J26582_10001014_pt1 | contig 22324 bp, 12 predicted proteins | sample BioPla1DNA1_FD_26582 | JGI IMG/M metagenome (IMG submission 26582)
ACAGGATGCGCCTAGTTNACTCAGGCTAGGCTCTGTCTTCCCTTTAAATTACGGGTCACGCAATGTGGGAGAGAAATGGCCAAAAAGCGTTAGAAACAACATTAATAGCAAGCACAGTAAGTGTAGACACACTTACGAGAAAATTGTAAAAGTGGGTCCTATGGGACCTACTTTTACATATGAAATTTTTCACTTGTTCCTATCGGAATGATTTAGGGGACACCCCTAATACCCTGTTGACAATAAAAATATATTCACAATTATCATGGATAATTATACAAAAAATACGAGTTGGTGCAGGCACCTTGCCGCTAAAAACCATAAGGGTTTTGTTCCTTAAAATGTTATATACATAGCTTAATAACATAATCAATCTTTTAGAAAATTATAATTAAATATACTCTACAAAATCAATATCGGTCAAAAGTATATCCAATGATGATTCAATAGGAATTAAAGGCTTTAATTAAGTAAGATTAGAAAAAACCGTTTCCAGTAACTAGTTTTTTTGTTTTACTTGCCAAATTCAAGTGGCAATAAGATGTATGGACAACCTAGTTGAACTATAGTATCTAATTGATGTTTTACCTATCAACAACATTGTCATAGAGACTTTTAATAGCTAGTTTATAACTTTTTCTACAACTTCATTGGGCCACATGCTGGTCTTAATGGGTTATCACCTGCCCAAGTTGCAGGACTAAATACTCTGAAAAGCAAAAAGGCTTTGGATTTTGGGTACTTAAGTTTACAAGCCATGATTGCCTCCTTGGGTGGTTTATTCTTCCACTAATTCATAAGATAAGGAGGCTAATAATTTTTTTAAAACGCGTGGTTCCTCATCACTATAAATAGATACACCACAATAGACGCTATCCTTTACTGGAGTTGGCACTATTTCATAAGATAAGCCCTTATTTCCTAATATATCCTCTGCGATATATACATCATTAGTACTAAAGAAAATATAATACATTACATTACCTCTTTGTAATTTTATTTATAACATCTAAAAATTTATTTATTTCTTTTTCCTTATTAAAATAATCTAAACTTACTCTTATTGTTCCATTCTCTTTCGTTCCTAAGCTTGTATGACCTAAAATATTGCAGTGCATGCCTGCCCTAACACAAATTTTTTCTTTATTAAGTTTATAAGCCATTTCTTGACAAGAGTAATCTTTAGCTGTAAAACTTATAATAGGCAAACTTTTCTCAGAGATATTATACTTGTGTATTCTTATATTTGAATTCTCTTCTAACCCCTTTTTTAATATTACAAAAAGTTTTTCTTCTTTATCTTTGATTCTTTCCACATTCTCTTCTATATACTTAATACCTGACTTTAAACTCCATATACCTGGCATATTTAAAGTACCTGCCTCATATCTTTCCGGATTGATATCAGGATTGATATAAGTTTCTGCATGAATTCCTGTTCCCCCTTGGATTAAAGGCTCTATATTTAGATAATTCCTAGAGCAAAGCCCACCAGTACCAGGCAGCCCATATAGGTCTTTATGCCCAGTAAAAACAATATAGTCTAACTTATCTTCTTCCATATCTAATCTTATCCTACCTGCTCCTTGAGCTGCATCCAATAGGATTTTAATACCTTTTTTATTAAGGTATCTACTAATTGTAGAGGAAAAAACAATTTCACCTGTTATATTAGATGCAAGAGGCATAACAAATAATTTAGTATTTTCTCTTATAAATTCGCAAAATAATTCTTCTTTACCTGGCTGAAACACCTCAACTGGCAGTATACTGTAGTCTATAACCCCTTGGTCTTTTAATTTATTTAAAGGCCTAAAAATAGCATTATGCTCAAAGGGAGATACTAAGACATGGTCTCCTATATTCAAATACCCATTCAGAAATAAATTAAAGGCTTCCGTAGCATTTTTTGTGAAAACTATATTTTCTGTAGAAGGAGAAACAAAATATTGGCTAATGGCCTTTCTAGCCTTATAGAGGCATCTAGATGCTTCAATGGCCAGAAAGTGGCTCCCCCTACCTGGACTTGTTCCTATTTGCCTAGTGTAGAAATCCCATGCACCATAGACTTGATCAGGCTTAATCCGAGATGTTGCTGCATTATCTAAATAGATTAAATCTTGCTTATTCACTAAGGACCTCCCATTCAATTTTCACATTATAGTCTTCTTTTTTAGTTAAATAATAATTCTGGTCTACTACAGATTGCCTAAGACCTACTGCATATTTAACAATTTCTTCAAAGTATTCATCTTCTACTTGGTCATTGGGGTAAATTAACTTTAATAGACCTGCAGTTATTTTTCTTATTGACTTCTCATCTCTAATGTTTGCATTCTTTAAAACCAGTCTATTATTTACTATATTATGCTGACTATGAGATTTTCTTAGAGCATGCATTATTTCACTAAAATAATCAGCCATGAAACCATAGTCCTTGGTTATACTCTTATCCCTATTTTCAATAGTATCTAATTCCCAGCCTGGTATAAGGCCAGCAATACGAGAGACAAAGGCCTCTTCTCTAATTTTTTCATGAAGTACATCCATAAATAAGGTTTCTTCATTAAATTCCTTGTCAGGGCTAGTATTACCAACCATCATTATTCCACACGTAGAGGACATTTCTACTTCTCCTCTATCAAAGGAGTAGCTTTCTAGATACTTATATAATTTATTAATTACCTCTTCATTTAGGCCCCTTCTTCTTATCTTGTCGATTTCATCAAATAGAACTACATCATATTGGACTAAAAGACCTGGTGTGTTTCTTTGTAAATTATAAAATAGTTGGGCTGCCGAAATTGAGCTTCCTGAGATTACTCTAGAGTAGGCAGAAATATTTTCAAAGGCATAGGTTTTCCCTGTACCTGGCTTTCCGAATTCCATCATAAAAATACTGTCTTCTACCATAGGAATTAACCTTGATAGAATAATAAGTTTTTCCCTTAGATTATAGTTGCCATGTTGGAGTCCTATTGTGGAAATCAAAGCTTTTAGCCACGATTTTGTGTCCATTTGAGACCGCCCTTCTTTGAAACTGTCTAAAGATATACTAGAAAGTTGAAGAGCCCTAAATTTTTGCAACTCTATACTTCCTTCTTTGTTGGTTTCATCTCCTTCATATTTGCTATCAGGTGAATAGTATCTAAGCTCTCCTAATCCCCAGATGCCATCTATAAGTAGCCTTTCGTGCTCTTTGGTAAGACTAGGACTTACAAACATATTGTCTAACTTCGTTGTAGCTAGACTGCCCCTAGTTTCATTCTTTCTGGTATCAATTTCTGCCTTAAACTTATCTAGAACTTTGACCCTTATTTCAGAAGTAAGCTTGTTTTTCAGAACTTCTTTCTCTCTACCGCTGTACTGATTTGCACATATAAATTCATTAGCATCCTTTACAGCTTCTGCATCTATACCATTTTCTCCAAAAACACCAAGTATAAACTCTGATACATACCTTGGTATGCCAGCGATTTCATTTTCCAATGCTAGGCCCTTGTTAACAACTGCAGACCCAAATATATCAACTAGTTCTTGTTCCCATCTTTCCATCTTAACACCTCTTCTTAAAAGTCTAATCTTCTACCTGAAGCTATCTCCTTATTTATAGCCCCAACAGTTGTTTCTTCTATATATTCTTCTATCTTGACTATTTGAATATCTTCTTTGTCTAAGTATTTTGACCTTATCTCTAATTGATCTTGAAAAATTTTTTTCTTGCTTGAATAATCTTCTAAATTAAAATTTAAACGAATCCTTTTTTTCCCCTTAGCTTGAAAATTATCAAAACTTTCACGTATATCCATAACCACGAGGAAAAGGTCAAGTCTTTTAATACTAAATAAATTAGGGTTATATAAAATTATGTCAATATAAGACAAACCTTGATTTATTAATTTATATTGGAAAGTCATCCTTATATTTTTAAACTCATTAGGCTTTTTCCTAAAAAGACCATAAGGAATAATTGTCTCTTCCATTGATAGGCCTCCATGGTTGTAACTTGAAGAGCTGTGACCATAGCAATAACCATGCTTGGGGAATATCCAGCCATATATCTGTCTATTAGCCAAATTTTTAGGCAATCTGTACTTAGCTGCATCTTCCCTCCAAATAGTATACCATTTGTCTTCAGGAGTGTTTTCTTTTATATACTGGTAAGTTCTTTGGTCTATCTCCTTATCTTTTAGTAAAAGATAATTACCCCCTTGGTCTATCTCAACTGTTTTGGCATAATCCAAATTTAATTTTTCCTTACCTTTATTAAGCGTTGACCCATGGTCTGTCGCTATTAAAAGAAGAACATTTTCTTCTTTATCTAACCTATCAACAAGTGTTTCTATAGCTTGTTTTAGTTGCTCTTGAATTAAATTTCTAGCCAAAGAACTTGATGCATGGAGTATGGAATCTAATTCAGAATATATTAGGGCATATATGTCAGCATCTTCTTTAAAAAGGTCATCCATTAGGTCTATGCCACCTTTTTTGTAAATAATGGAATAGCCAGAAAAATTTTCTTTTAAGTGTTTCTCTTCATTATGAATTCCAAACTTGTACCGTTCTTCATACTTACCATCTATGATAGTTTTGTAGTCCTTGCCTGATAAAAGACCAGTCCTAGATATAGAGGTTACTGATGGAAGAATAGACAAGCATTTTTCTTCCTCATTTTCTGCCAAATAACCTGCTTCTTGAAGGCTATTTTTTATGGAATCCCAAAGTTCATATTTGAGGCCATCTATTACAAAAAAGAATATTTTACTTTGACCAATATAGGGTTGGACTTTATCAATTACCTTTAAGTTAGTATAGTCTTTCCTTATTAGCTCCGGATAATTATTATAAAGGAAGTCTTGGTATTGACTTTCCATCTTATTCTTATAATCATCTAAAGCTTGAATAAATGGATTAAGGAAGTCTTGGTCCAGGGACTTTAACCTATATATGATATTCTCTTCCTCCGACATGGGAGAAAACCACTTTAGGTGGATTTCTGAATAATACTGAAACCACTCCTCTATTGTTTGAGGCTTGCCAAATTCTTCTTTTACATGTTCAAAATCCAATAAGTCGATTAAGGTTTCCAACTTACTCTTAAAGGTCATATCTTTGGCCCAAAAATAAATTTGATCTATCTGCTGCCTATATTCTTGATGGAAGTTATCCCTTATATGCCTCCAAATCCAGTCTAGTTCCGGATCTAAATATCCTTTTGTTCTATTTAGAAAAGAGTCTAGGCTTCTTTCCTCATAAAAGCTTATTTTACTTTTCACTTCACTAAGAATTAGGTTAATATCTATAAGAAGCCCGGGATCCTTATTTATAAGGTAGACAGCAAGTTCTGCAGGCACTTGTATATCTTCAAATATATCCATTCTTTCTTTAATTATATTTCTAGAAGCATTACCATATGTTGAAAATAGATAGTTGGCTACTAAAGAAGTTTTTGTTTTTTCAAAATCTTCTTTTGTATTTACAGTAAGTAGTTTATCTAAAAGTTTAGCCCCAACATATTCACTAGCTATTTCTTCTAAGAGGCCTCTTTTATTATAATCTATCCACTCCACCTGACCTTTTTCCAACATAGCCTCTATCCAGTCAATAAAGGCTTTTTCCTCATTTATTCCTATAAGATTTTGACCATCTTCAAATAGGTAAATAAGTAGGTTTTCTCTTTGCCCTAAGGCCTTATCATAGCTTTCAAGAAAGTCTAAAAGATCTAGCTTATACGGCAAAAGAGATTCTAGCTGGCCCATTGAAAGATTATTAAGATCCACATCTATTTCCCTGTCCCTTATAGCATCTTCTATTGAGTAGTTGTATATAGTTAGCCAGCCCTCTATAGGTTTAAGGTCCATATAGTAATTAATCAGACTTGGTCTCGTTACTATTATCTTTATTGTAAAGTTTGGATCATTTTTGGCCCTGTCAATAGCTATACGACTTTCTATGTAACCATCAGCATCTTTTACAATAATAGACTCGGCTCCATCATGAAGGCTATCAGGATCAAATACAAGCTCTATCACACTATCACCTCTTTATCTCTTTCAAAACTAGTCATTTATACTAATCTCATCATATTCCTCTCCTAGTTCTTCTAGCTTCTTTATTAGTTCCTCTTTGAACTTATCAAGGGGTATATTGCTATAACCTGATAATTTAAGGTCTGTTCTTATTTTATCAATAGTTGAATTTAAAGATATTTGCCTTTTTTCTGGCCAGATTGCTGGATCCTCATTTTTTATGAAATCATTTATTACCAGATATACTTTGTCCAAAACAAAAATAATCTCTTGAGAATTTGTGGCCCAGTCCTCTCTTATATAAACTATAAGTCGGCCTAGATCAGATGCTAGATCAGGATATTTTTCTTCAGTATATTCTATTAGGTCTACATCTCTATTGTATTCTTTTTTAACTTGATCCACCAATAAAAGCTGGTCTATTTTTTCAACATACCTATTAACTAGTCGTCCTAGCTTTGTTGTTGTATTTATTTTTTGTTCTTCTACTGCTTGAATATCCTTTTGAATCTCTCCTAGGCCCATACACTGATCACATTCTACCAGTGTATCAGACTTTAAAAATAAATCTTTTTGACATAAACCAAGGGACCTGATTTCTCCTTGTATGTCATCTAAACTGGATAGGCCAGTAAATTTTATTTTTTCTAGAGCTTTAATAAGAGGAATATATTCATAATTTTCCCATATATCTATAAGTTCATCTCCAACTGCTTTTAGTCTATTATGATTTAAATCATAAATCTCATTATACCTGCCTATTTGCTCGTTAACCTTAGATTCTATATCTTTTAAGTTTATAAGAGTCTGGTATCTATCGTCACTCCAGTTTTTAGCTATTTGATCTAGTATTATATCTCCTATTTTATCTTTTAAGTTTACTATATCCTCTTTAAAAGGATATTTCTCTATATATAATATTTTATCGTGTAAATCTTTTGTCTTTTTCTTTAAGGACAAAAGGTCATCCACATTAGTTTTTAACCAATTCACGTTTAGCATAAGGTTGTTTAATTTTTCATACCTGCTATGATTAGTTTCAATCCCATCTTTCACTTCAACACCATTAAAGAGATGGTTGTTGATTAGATCACTTATTTCATTAAATACCTTATATGGATCAGCTGATGTGATTCCAGCTACTGCCCTTTTTAAATTATCTATCTTTTCTAATCTTAAATCTTTAATAGATAAATGTTTTAAGTATTGCTCTAAGCTTTCTAGGTTTTGTTTGAAAATTCCTAGATAACTTTTTATTATAGACATATTTGGGGGTAAGCCAAAGCTTTCTGCGGGCATGGAAGTATTCAAAGACAAATGCTGGCCATCCTTTCCATTATTATCATCTATAACTCTTAAAATATAGAGGATATCTTCTTTTCTTTCATAGGAAAGAGCATCTTTTATTTTTTCTAACTTACACTTTTCCCAAACCTTGTTAATAGAGTCTTGGTTAATACTAACCCTTCCAGCACCATCAATTAAGTAAAATTCCTCATGAGTCTGAATAAAGATAGCAAATAATAGCTCGAACATAGGCTCATTTAGACCGTAGGGTGGTGATACTAATGTCTTAAACTTATCGGTTAAGGATTGTTCTTCCTCTGGTTTAGCAAAGATTTCAAATATATTTTTTATCTTTTCATTTTTCTCTGGCTTCTTTAATTCTACCTTGTGTAAGTTGTTGGGTTGCCTAGTTAGTTTTACCAAATCCAAGGGTGCTAGGGTTTGCCTTATGTGTTTTTCAAAAACTTGTGGCCCGTCAATATTTACACTTTCCACTATTTTAGGTACAGCTAGTTTTGTTATCACCTGATTTGATCCGTTTCTGTTAGCTAAGTCTGCTACCTCTACTTGGGGAAATTCGGGATATATCTTATTAATTAACCAGTCTTCCATAAGCTTGTTTATGGATTTTACATTATCTTTTATTTTGTTGTCTTTGAATAGAAAGACAAAATTTTCCGATCTCCCAAAAACACCGAGCTTGCTATAGATTTGGTTCCTTAGTCTTATGGTTTCTAAACGGATAGTATCAGCTGATCTTGAGTTCGACATAATAGCCTCATCTAGAGATAGAATTCTTAGGGCCTCAAAGCGTCTAAGTATTTTTGCGTCATTAGCTAAAGAGAATTTTTTTGGTATAGCGAGGGCTAATTGATTACTTGTCAATTCTTTAGCCTTTTCCTTGGCCAAATCAAGTATCTCCTTATAATTATATGGGCTACCTACTTGAGGTATATAAAATAGGATTTTCGCCTCTTTTTTAATGTTTTTTTCCTCAGCTTCTATATTTAAATCTTTTAATAGACCATAGTCATCTAAGAACTTCCCTTCTAACTCTCTGTCAAAGGGGAATTTCCCACTTTCTTTCAATAATTTGTAGTCAATTTGAATATCTAGGACATTAGATCTTTGAAAAATAAGGTTATTTAATTCCTTTCTTGGATTTGTCTTATTTAAAATTTTACTTATTTCCTCATCTATATTAACTCCAGCAACTTCAGGAGATAATTCATATCCTCCTAGACTAGAATTATATATTATATATGAACTAGAGTCGTTAGACTCCTTCTTTAAATAGGCCTTGACCCTTTCTGCCTCTTGGTCAGATATACCTAGAAGATGTTTTATGTTTTCATCATTAACACCTACCCTTAACCGGCCAGTATCACTTATAGTTACAGCGTAATCCACGGCTAGAGCCTTTACTATACTTTCTTCTAAGTCAGTTTGGCATCCTTGAAACTGGTTATTATAGGCCTTAATAAACTCTTCTCTTTTGCCAAATATAGCCTTTTCAAAAGAATCAAATATTTCATTTAGTCCTAGTAAGTTAAGTTGGCCATTTGTAAGTGCATCTCTTTGCTCAACAAACTTTCTAAGATTTTCATCTACAAAACTAAAAAGGGTTCTATCTCCCTGGGCATAGTTTTCAGAAATACGAATTAGATAATCTATGGCATGAGGATTTATAGGATAAACTTTGTCTAATTTGTAGGTATCTAAACTTTTATCATAACTAGTAAAGCTATTTATATTATCTAGTTTTAATTTGTTAAAATTATTCTTATCATAGCTTATAACACTTTCTATAAGCTTAGACCCTCTATCAAAATTAATATCATAGTCTGCAAATCGACCTGCTGTTCTATTAATAGAGTCTTTATTAGCTACAGACTGTTCTAAAACCCCTTTTATATCTTCATGTTCTGATGCAATAAGGTGGAGTTGTTTTCCTTGATTAGGCATGGTAGCTTCTGCAAGAATATCAATACTACTAAGGTCTATATTTAAACCACCTGCCTCACCTCTTCCAGTTAAGTAAGATGAAAGTTCGTCAAAAATGATTACCATACCGTCATAACAATTATTCTTTACAATCTCGTCTGTCTCATTTAAAAATTCTCCTAAGGAATGGAAGCTATATGGGTAGGTGTGGCCAATAGTTTTTTCGTATGTTTTTTTAAAATTCTTTTGTGCGTTGCTGCTCCTATTAATTAGACCTTCTATAAGTTCTTCGTAGGTATAGTCAAATTCATTTTTTAAATTTCTTATAAAAGAATTAAAAATATCATGATTGCTATTTTTCCATATTTCAAGTTGGTTTTTAGCTTGATCATAAATGCTATTAAAGTTTAATTTGTCTGGCCCTAGTTTATTAACTAGTTCCCTATGTATGGCATCTTCAACGACATTTTTAAAATCTTGTTGGGCAAAATTTTTTCCGTTTATATCAACTACAATATATTTTTTACCACCCTTATACAATTTTTCTAGTTGATATACTACACTTGGGAAGCTTGAAAACTTTTCTTTTAAGATAAGATACATAGCCTCGTCTTCTAATGATTCTATCATAGCCTTTAGCATTAAAAGAAAATATGACTTCCCAATACCATAAGTTCCCCTTATCTTATGGCATCTATTTACAGTATTAGAATTAAGTGAACCACGCCGGGCTACCTGGTCTTCATCTCTTAGACCTGTCATTCCCTCCAGTATTCTTAAAAAGTAATTACTAGTGTCTTCTAAGACAACATAAGAATCTATAAGAGTTTTATCTCGTGATTCAAAATCTATAACAGTAGTTATTGGCTTTATTTTTAAAACATCTTTTATTCTCATGACAATTTCCCCCTCTTATTTTTTTACTAACATTTGTCTTAGGTTTTTTATTTTACTTAGATCAAAAACATTCAAATGCTTAAATTCTTCAGCTATTATATGGTTCTTGTCTTTAGTTGTAAATTTCTGTTCATTTACCCTAGAATGATAGCTTAATTTAAGTCTTTTCAGTAGGTCTTTATCATATATTGAAGATATAAAAATATAATTAGTAGCCTGGTCTAGTTCTATAAATTGCTTGTATAAAATTGGAAGATTTACCTCATCCCCTTGTATCAACAAGCTAATCAAGCTATCTATTTCATCAAGTATAATAGTCTTTTCACTTAAGTCTTCAAAAGTCTCTCTTAAGAAAACTTGAAAATCTTGAAATGATATATCATATATATGTTTAGATTGGATAAAATCTTCTAAGTATTCTTTGGTAAAGTTGACATATAAAAACTTATCATCTTCTTCAGGTAGGCGTTCTGCAAGGTAAGACTTGCCTATCTGGGCTGACCCTAGCATTAGTCCATTAGACCGTCTATAATACACATTGTCATAGCTAAGATACCATTCCATAGCTAGTTCTTGTGAAGGCATGAGTTTCTTATGCATTTTCTATTATCCTATCTAGTATTTTATCAGGGCTTAAGTTAGGAGCTAGGGTTATTTGATTTAAGCCTCCCTCTCTTTCATAATATAAAATCCTTTCATCTACTAGGTGATTAATCTGTTCTTCAAAAAGTCGAGGTACCATAAAGAATAACCTTGCTGGAAAATAGGGCATAGTATAAAGGTCATCTCTTTTTATAGCTGTCCTATCCTTGGGCCAGTTATCATATAGTACATAGGCTGTTATCAGCCTATCTGGTATAAATCCTGTCACCTCATACTGTCCACTTTTTGCAACTACTATACCCATCTTACCAAAGCCAGTATACTTATCTGCTAGTCCACCATTTAAGGCTTGTAGAAATAATGAGTTTTTGTCGGATAAATTTAAATCTGAATATCTCATTTCAAATATTTTTTTAATATCTGTTTTAGATATTACATTATCTATCTTAAATGCTATATCATGCAAAATATCATTCATAAGTATAGAAAAAAATAAGTGCCCTCCATCTTCATCGCTTCTAGATAATTTATGTAAAATTAATGGCTCATAGAAACTAGGAGTATCTTTTAGCTTCAAGATTGCTTCTCCAAAATTTGTTAATTCATATTTATTAGCGCTTATTTTTATAACTGCATCTATTTTTTGCATATACTCTACAAAACTATCAATTTTATTATCTCCAAGCCCATGTTTTATTTTCAACTCATTCTTACCGATAGTTTCCTTTTTAATATCCTCTATTAGCCTAAATATTAATGGAATTTCGAACTTAAATTTCTGCCCTGAATGTGTTTTTCTCATCTTTATCCTCCTTGGTTTTTAATGTTTCATTTATTAAACAACCACCTGTAAATGTTTTTGCTACACAGTCTAAACAATGAATACATTTTTTTTCATCTATTTTATATTTATTATTAAAGGTTGAAATCGCACCATATTGGCAAATACTATCACATGCTGAGCATTGTATACATAATTGATATTTTCGAAATTGACACTCTATTCTATGTCTTAATAATTCTTTATGTTTATCCTTAATAATATCTAGTTTAATTATTTTTGAATCTTCCCTTGCTAATATATTAAATTGCTTTTTATTACTTTTTCCTTCATACACTATAATTTTAATATCACCATTTTTTTCACTTTTACTTAGTTGTCCAAAGGGTTTGAGATATTCATCTAGTTCTTTTGAATAAGGTTTTTTTAATATTATATTTTCTATGTTTTTTTCTATACACGGTGTTTTCTCAATCTTAGTATTAGAATTATATAACCCTATCCCACCATGCCTAGCTTTCCAGTAGCCATCATCTACATAAACTTCATAATCTTCTTTTCCAATCTTTTTAGCAAATTTATATAAATACTTCTTCCACTCACCCTGTTTATCTTTTAAGTGAATTTCATTTAAAAATTCAGACCATCCTGAGTTATTAGGGCAACACCAGCAGCCTACCCTTCTATATCCATATCTATATGATTGATTTATTGGCAAATCTCTAGTTAGTAAATATAACCAAATGTCATAATCTAGCCAACCAAATATAGGTGAAGCTACTCTTTGTGATGTTATTTTAGGACTATCTGATGTACGTCCATATTTACTTCTTGCAAGGGATTCTTTTGCTCTTATCCCATAATATGTTAAATATTTGACCCCTGATTTTTCTTGAGGAAATAATGAGTTAAGAGTTTGAGAAATTGGACCTGACTTAAATATTGAGCAACACCAGTCATTCATCCTTGTAGGAGGTCCTACAATTTTACATAAATCCATAAAATTCCTTTCTGAAACTGCGTCAATAAAAGGTACTAATGGATTCTTTTCTTTAAATTCTTTTATAAACCTTAATGTTTCATCCATTTCTAGTGTTGTATCACCAAAAATATGCAATATGCTATGTTTAGATAATGCTTGTCTTACAAGATCTGATACTACTACACTGTCTTTACCTCCACTAAAAGATACAAAACTTACTCTCTCAGCATTATTTCTATCTACTTTTTGTATATATTCATGAGCATCTATCTCTATCTTTTTAAATCTCTCTTTATTATTGCATATAAATTCCTGAAACATAGCATGCTCATTGCTTAATAGTTCTTCGAAGTTTAATGTAGTAATTAATTTTTGATATTCTTTATAAATATCTCTAATCTGATCTTTTTGTGGGTGTATTACTCGCACTCTTTCCCCATCTACTAAATATCTGTTTGCACCCATATTCCAAACATTCTTGTTATAAATTTTATCTTTTAAAATCACAGATAAAAGTATTTTTTCTTCCACAAAGACAGGAATAATATCTGGATAAAAAGTTTCTATTTTTCTATTACAAGCACTACAAAGCTTATTATCCTTACTATTCCAAGAGGGCATATTACATGTATTACAAAATGGAACTTGCACTTTTTCCATTTCTATATCTTTTATTCCATCTATACTATCTATATCATTTATAATGTTTTCACAGATTTTGCATATTTCCTCATGACAAATACTTCCACAAATTTTACATTTAAATCTCACCAGTTAACCTCCAATCATCTAGCAAAGGACAGTATGCACCAGTACTCTTCCTTTCACCCTTTGTTGTTAATAAACCTGCACTATATAACAAGTTTTTATTATAAAAGGTTACTCCGAATCTTATTAAAAATTTTAATAAAATTGGTTCTTTGTAAAGTAGTTTTATTTCTTTTGGATTCTTTAATATTCTTATAAGTATTTTTTCGCTTTTATCTAACCTAATCTCTAAAAGTTTTTCAATTGTGATTTTTTCTTGAGCATAGTTATTAATACATCTTCTACATCTAATATTGTTTGCTAGGTCTTTTCCACTACTAGATTGAAGACATATATCTTTACTTGTCCTTATTGCTTTCAACCCACCTGATGCTTTTTCTCCAATAAATAACCATATAAATAGCTCTTCTAAGTTATTAAAAATACAGTACCTCATTATATCTAATATATTGTAGTAGCCTTCCTTATTTGCTTGTCTTATAAGAGTCATTTGTAATTTGAAACTATATACTTCTAATACTAATTTCCTCAAATCTTCTTTAATTACATTAAATAACCTTTCCATGTTGACTTCAGAGGTTATTTGTGAATTCATAAATAAATCTCTATGGGGTCTCAAATTTATATGCTTTACCAGCTCTTTAGAAATCTTTTGTCCAATTTCAGAAACTACATAATCTGATTTAAAAGGGGACCCTTCTACTCTCGTTAATACATTAAGTTTTTCAAATTCGCTTATGTGTTTTCGTAAAAAATATTCATTTATATCTTCTTTTTTTATAACTTTTCCTAATAATCCTATATTTATAAATGTTGCTAAAACTTCATTTAGTCTTAAATTTATTATTATAGTCTTTCCTTCTAGTTTTGCTTTTTTCAAATTTAAATTATATCTTCCATTTTTATTTCTTGAGGGCTTATTTGTCTTGTTTTTTTTCTTTATATAGTTGTCTTCTTTTTTCTCTGCAACCTTTACTTCTTTCTCTTCTTCTAAGTATATATCTTTTTTCTGTTTTATTATTTCTAACCTTATCGGTTTAGAAGATAAATTAATTCCATGATTTGATATCCTGTGAGTAACTTTAGTACTTCCTGTATCATTATTTAAAGCATTAAATTCATCTATTAATTCATACGACACGAAAGTATTTTTTAATCCAAATTCAATCAGATCTTCTAAATTTTTAATTATATAGGGTTCATTTAAGTGGTAGGCTAGTATATATTTCTCCTCAATTTTATTATTTTCTATTTTATATGTAGCTGGTGGCTCTTTTAGTCTTTCCTCTTTTAACCCTAGAATTTCATTTAACTCTTCCTGTTTTATGGTTATCATGGGAATACACTTGTCACTTAATATACATTTTTTTATTTGGCTTATATTATATAGGTTTTTATCTTTACAATAATTTATGAATATATTTTTTTTCATCATATAATCTGGAGACAGTAAAATATACCCTTTGTCCTCTAAGTAGTTTATTAACTCACTTTTTGTTATAGGGTTAATTCTATTACTAAAATGCTTTAGGTATATTCTAACATTGATGACTTCAGGTTTATCTTTACCTAGAATATAATCTACAACTTTAAACTTTGTTTTATCCATAGCCTTCTCCACTTAATAATTTATTGTAATCCCCATATTATATAATTCAAACAATAATTCATTCTGATCATGCCCTTGGTCTACAAGCCCTTCAATGTTCTCATAATAGACATAACCTTTGTCTAGGCCAAATTTAATTAAATCTTCTTTTACATTTATCTCACTGATACTTGCTTCATCTTCGAGCTCATTAATTTCAAGTTCTTTCATACCTTCTTGCCAGATTCTTTCTGCTTCTTCTATCATTACTGGGTCTATTTCTTCATAATTTTCAAACATATCTATGCTCAAATATCGAATTACCTTATCATTAATATGTTCAAAGTAGAAAATCTCACCTTCTTTAGGAACATAAGACCATCTTTTAAAACCTGTTAGAACACTACTGGAATATGAATGAAAATGTATTTTCTTGTTTTTATCTATCACTACTATTCTTCTGCCATACTCTATTTTTACCTTGCTACTTATCCGGAGACTATCAGAATTGATAGACCCTTGAGAAACTCTATATTGAGTGTAGTACCTCTCGTTCTTTACAAAAATATCTAGCAAAACTTTATTTACATAAAAAATAGTTCTGTTTTCAATTTTTCTAATATCCATTCCATATTTACTTAATTTCTCAGGCATATCTAGCCATTCTAAAAGTATATACTGTCTTGTATAGGCTATATCTATTTCTTCATTAATCCTTAGATAATGTTCTATTGTACCTTCACTTACCCGATCTGTCCTTCGTCTCTTTACCTCTGCTACTATTTCTTCAAAATACATGGGCCTATCTTTTTCCTCTAACACCATATAAACTAAGTCTGAAATAAATATATGCTTAGGAATATCCCATTCTTTTAAACCATAGGTCCCTGGCCTTATTCTTTTTAATTTGTTATTCCTCTGCATAGTAGCCAAAATATTTCTACCTTGTATGGTTAATTTAATATTATGTTTTCTTGCAACTCCAAGTACTTCACCTGAATGCAGAGGTCTGCCTTCTAAAGTTACTACTAAATATATCAACTCTTCATTAGTTAGCCTTCCTAGTTTACAATAATATAAATTATTTCCTACTTTCTTTATTCCAATATCTTGGACTAGTATTTTTTCATATAGGTCCTCTTTGCTTTTTATATCTAGCTGATTAAATAATTCTTCTTTCTTTATCAGTTTCTCCTGCCTTACTAGTCCTATTACTACTTTTTCTATTCTCTTATACTCGTCATTTAAAATAAGGACATTATTATTTCTTATATAGTTTTTTCCCTTAAATATTTTCTCAAATATCAAATCAAAAATTTCAACAGTCTCTTGGTCCACCATAATATCTGCTAGATTTAGGATTTTCTCTATTTCCAGTTTATTTATAACCCAACCTATATAAGGTCTAATATATTTCCTATGTCCACTATAATTTATCTTGTTTTCAATCTGTTTTCCTATTTGCCTGACTCTTTCTCTTGTTAATCCAACCATTTCTCCTATTTCTTCTAAGGTTTTTTCTCCCAGAATCCTATTTTCATATACTTTTATCTGGTTTTCATTTTTCAAGTTTTTTCTAAGCTCTTTGTCAGTCTCTTCCCATAGTTTGATTAAATTAAATCTACCTACTAAATTTTCATTTTCTGTCTTCCTCCAACCACCTGGATAAATCTCCATATAAGACATTTCTCCTAAGTGGTTCTCTAAAGAGGTCTTATCAAGTTTTAGGCCTGCGACTTCAAAGTCATAGAGCATTTCTTCTGTATTAATAATCTTGTCTCTTATCTTCTTATTGTTAATATAGTTAGATATAAGGTCTAGGGTTGGGACGTATTTTAAGCTTAATAAAACATTATAAGCTGAACTTATTTGCTGGGAAACATTTATACTATCCCTTGCTAGCCAATAGCTATTACCTAGATACATAAAGTTTTTATATTTATTTAAGATTATAACAAGTTTTTGAAAAGACCAATTGCCTAAGCCAGCTATAAAGTTTGTATAAATTTCTGATAAGTGAGCTGGATATGGTTTTTCCTTTAAGTAATTAATCAAAAGTATTACTTGTGCTTTTTCATCTTCTTTATATTTCTCTTCCCATAGACTTATATGCTTATAAAAGCTTTCAAAGAAACCTTCGGGAACATTTATCTCTTGCTTTGAATATATTTTTTGACTTTCTTTTTTAGTAAATTCTTCTATGTTATAAGCTTTTATTTGGTTTATGATTTTTTCTTTTTCAATATTATGTATAAAATATCGAGTTTTGAGTGTATTCTCTACAAGTCTAATATCTTTGTTAATAACTTTTACAAATTCCTTTTTATCTATAATTTGATTAGGGTTTACAAACAGGGCATCCTCGATTTTTAAGTAAAATTCTCTTATGCTAGTTTCTATTTCATCAATTTTAAGATTGGCAAACAAACGCTTGTTTCTAGACAAGTTTTTAATAGATATTACTCTCTGAGTACCTTCTACTTTTTCCCAAGTCTTTTCTAGATACTCTTCTAGCATAGTAACCCTCCCCCCTATAATTTTATAGATAATCTATTAATAATTCATATAAGATCTGCCTCTTTTCTTCGTAGGATAAAGCCTGTCCAAAGTTATTTATGTTCATTGTGATAAGATTTCTTAATATAAGTCCATTTTCCGGCAAGTCTCCTTTAACAAAATTAATATTTTTTTTGGTTCCACCCTCGTTTTCAATGGATATTTGTATACTACCTTCTAGTATTTGCTGTGTTTCTTCTATGACATTTAATTCAGAATAAATCTCTACTAAATCTTCTTTGAAAGCCTCTACTTGTCTATCAGACCAATATACAAGTTCAAAGTCTGTAAGACTTCTAGCGATTTCTTTCATTAAATCAAGGTCCCTAATTTCCTCGGCTGCATTCTTCACAACATCAATAAATTTATTAGTTTTGTATTTCATATTATGTTCTAGCCTTCTAGACCACTGACCTTTTATAAGATCTTTTAGCTGCTTGATTAAGGGTTTTTCATCTAGAATGAAAGTTCTCCTTGTTTCTGCTATAAGCATGCTTAAGAGATTTTGGTCTGCAAACTCTAATTCGTGTTTTGCTAATTCTATGTTTTTTATTGTTTCGCTATAATCTTTCCCTAACTCGGTTAGCTGGTCAAAGAAGAAGTTCCTATAATCTTTGACATCAGTTTCTATTAAGTTTCTATATGCAATGGTGTTAGTGGCTACGTATTTTTCTGTTGTTCTTGCAAACTTACTAATAGATCTATAATGGGTCTTGATCCCTTCGTAATAAGTCCTTAGTTTGTTTAAGGACTTATTATCATGGCTTATGTAGCCTTGATAAATATCCTCCAGTTCATTTATATATTCTTCTTGTTCTTGCTCCCATTTATCAATTTTTATATTATATTGATCTGGATATTGGTTAACTCTTTCAAATAAATCACTATCTATATTCTGGTCTATTCCTTTTAAATTAATATAAGCCTGGCTCTTATAGTCTTTTAAGGCTGCAACCACAAGTACATCTATAAGGCCAGTTCTTAAACCATAGGGTTGTGATTTTAATTGATGGTAAAGGTCTCCTATATTCTGTTCTTCTTGGCTTGCATCGTTAAAAAAGTTTTTTATTTTTGTCATTACTTCATGAGCATTAGTTTCTCTCTTACTTTCCCTGTTTGGATAGGGAATTCTAATTTCCCCTTCTTCATCTATTATCTTATTTAACCCTAATAAAGACCTTGTAAGAGTATAGTTAGTGGATAATTCTCTATAACCTAAATAAGGACCTAGATTCTCGGATTTTAGAATGTCATCTATTATTTCTCTTTTGGCCTTTTTCATCTGGCTTGAGGGCACATTTTTATTAATTAGCTCATTATTTACTATTAAACTTTTATTAAAACTAGCTTCTAATTCTTCTGACATATATTCAGAAAGACTAGCTATAGATTTTATTCTCCTGATATGTTTCCCTTGGGATATATAACATGAATCTTGCTTAGGCAAGGACCACTCTTTTGTATAATCTGCAATATATTCCTCTATTTCTTTTTTGTATTCTTTTAACTCAACAATAGCCGTTGGGTCTTCCTTTTTTAATTTACTTGACTGGGTTAAAAGATAGTTTATAGCTATAAGTTTCCTAGCTTCTTTTATAAGCAAAATTGAATTTTCTTTCAGTATATAAAGAATCCTATGACCTTTTAATTTTTTTCTTGTCTCTTTTTCGATAGAGTCTGTTAATAGATACACCAATAAACCATCATAATATTCTTTCTCTAATAATGGTTCTAGCTTGTCTATTTGATCTTCAATTATATATAGAGGTAAATAATAACGAGTCATTTTATAATTATCATTATACTGGACTGGCAGTACAGGAAAATGGGTAAACTGCTTATTCAGAACCTCTATAGCCTGGTCAGTATTATCTGACTTTTCTAATGTCTCCTCTATCAGTTTTTCTATGTCTATGCTGCTTATATCAAAAAACCTATAATAATGATATTGTCTTAGATATACAAGAATCCGATCATCTAATAAATCTTCTAAATCCTTTTCAAGAAGAAATTCTTTTTCATCTATGATACTGATCAAAGTCTTGTTATCAGGCCTAATCACATCAAAATCATTTATGATGTTTATTACACCTATAGCTTTAATTAGCTTTACCTTTCTTTTATAACCCTTATCATTTTTTTTCAGTTTATTAAGGGCAGTATCTATCAGTATCTTTTCTTTGTACTCTGGTGAGCCTTGGTATTTGGATATGTTTTCTTCAAAATAATCGTATATGAAATCTATACCAATAAAATTAAAGTCTTCTGTTTTTTTTTCTGCTAAAAAAGCATTTACATTTTTATCTTCTGTTCCTGCTAAAAAGGTAAATATAGTTCTTTCATTTTGTGCTACCTTTTTAGAAAGCAAATTTAGAATTTGACCTACAATAGGATGAAGTGGAAAGCTACCATACAATATTTTATTAATATCTTCTTCTCTTAGACCATTATAAAATCCAGCTTCATACGTTTCGGTTAATATCTTGTTAAAATTTTCTTTCTTTTCTTTTTTAAATTTTGACCACAATGGTTCTTCCTTCTTTAATATATTACTCATCAAAAATATAGCATCTTCATTTGTTTGCTCATAAGATATGGACTGGAATCTGCCCTCAACCTTAGACCATTCTTCCATGTCCTCTTTGTCAATATATTGGCTTATTTGCTTGTGTGATACAAATAGCGCGTGGGTCTCATAACTTGTATGGGTACAGTATTCAGCAAAATCTTGAATAGCCTTTACGCTTACATCTGATTTTTTATCTTCTAAAAATTTACCAAACTCATCAAAAATAAAATATAGACCTTTATAACCTTCTTCCTTTACTAACTTGTTAACCATATCCAGGTTGTCATATATATTGCCTGGTTTTGGTCTAAAATCTATACCATAAGTTGTCTTCTTGAAAACTTTTTTAAAAATCTCAAATGCTGATCTTTCAAAAAGTTCAAGATTTTTTACAAGCTCCTCTTTGTTTGTATTAAAAGTTGAAATGTTTTCTTCAAATGATTGGATAAAGTCCTTGTTCCCATTTTCATACCAATTTTCAATAGCTTTTACGGCTTCTGTATAAGGCTCTCTAAACTCATATGGAAGGTCCTTATCTTCTAGAGTGCTTTTTAGGGAATAATAAACACATTCGTTAAAGTTATCAAAACTACCATCAATTATGATAGTGACATACTCAGGTGAATTATCAATAAAGTATTCTATAGACTTTCCTAGCTGATTATCTATAAGATTGACTTTTTCTAAGAAACCAAGATAACTTGATTTATCATAGACCTTTCCTAAAATTGATGCAATTATTGTTACTAGATGACTTTTACCTGTTCCATAGGGCCCATATATTATTTTTGCTACTTGCTTATCCCTAACTTGTCCAGAGATAAGACCACCAACGATAATGTTTAACATATTTAGGTTGTGCTTAGTTGGTATAAATTGATGAAGGCTAGTGTCATCCATTAAGTCTAGTTTTACATTAGATGAGTTTTTGAAGCCATTAATCTGCTTGATCATATCTTTGTAATTAGGATTTATTTTGGCTTGCATTTATGCATCTCTCCTATAATATTCCTCTAAAATCTTATCTTTGTCTTTATTAATAATTTCTATATGATTGTGTCCAAACCTATTATATACTCTGATGTGACCCTTCTTTTCCATTTGGTCTAATTTAGCTAATAATAGATTTTGAGATAAGTTAAATAACTTACCTGGGCTTTTGTCTTTTTCCAATATCTCACTTATAGATATTTGCCATTCTTTTTCTTTAATATCTTCCTGGATATCATCTAAAATTGCATATAGTATAATCTCAAAGGGGATATTATTTTCTTTAGGTGTTAGTTTTCTATACTTCTTATCTCTTTGTTTACTTATAAGCTCTAATTCTGAAAAATAAGAAATAATCCCTTCTTCTATGTATTGAGATATGTCCTTTATTTCAATCTGCCTGTATGATGCTATTAGACAAGAATAGTCCCTATCTAAAGAGCTCTGGGCAATTGACTTCCCTTTGATTTTTATAAATGAATCTAGTTCTTCTATGAATTCTTCCTTTGTAAATTCTTTTTTCTCAAATTTATTAAAAAACCAATACCAAGTTGTTGCTGCAGATATATTCCTTGCTAAATTCCTATGTAGTAACCAGTCAGTCCCAATCCTTTGTAGATATGGGTCTTCTTTATAGATAGTTTCACCTAAGTCTGTTGGATATAAGGCTATTCTTCCAGCATTATCTCTGTCTTCATATGCTAGCCCAATAGCAGACATCCAATAGCGTAAAGAAGTTACCATTACATTACCTAAGCCCAGTTCATCAACTGCCTCTATCTTGTTTTGTGGCGAAAATATTGTAGGCTGATCCTTTATAGCTTTTAAACCCTTCATTGGCCAATTCTTTCTCAAATAAAAACTACCATGTTTGTTAAATATCATTTAATATCTCCCAGCTTTCTTCTTAAAATAATCTATTCTTTTTCCCTTTACAAGATAGTAGGCCGTATAGACTATCTCTTTATTTATCTTATCACATTCCAGGGTATGCCTCTAGAAAATAATCTACTTACAGCCCAAGGCCTCCTAAAAAACCTAATATTTCAAGAAAAGTTATTCTTAATAGTATAATTCAAATTTTATCATTGTTATTTTCTATTATCAACTTAATATAACTGGTATTTAAGAATGGTTATATTGTTCTAATCTTATACCCTAGTACTTCAATCCACCGTATCAGCCCTAATATCAATCTAACTCTATCAATCTAACTAATATCTATATAGTTAGGTTGTCTTTTTAACAAGTCTAGACTTTTCCTTTTTGCCATTCTAGAATTATCAAAATCACCATTCTTGACTTGTCCTTTTGATAAGTCTGAAAGTAT
>JGI24707J26582_10001016_pt1 | contig 22311 bp, 23 predicted proteins | sample BioPla1DNA1_FD_26582 | JGI IMG/M metagenome (IMG submission 26582)
ACAACCAGTAGTATCACAACTTATTACATCTAAAGCATATTTTGCGGCATTTTGTTCTGCCTCTTTTTTGCTATTCCCAGTTCCAATTGCAATTCTCTTATCATCAAGGTTAACAGCTGCTGTAAAAGTTCTTTCATGGACTGGTCCAGTTTCTTTAATTATTTCAAAATTCATGGTGCTATTACCACGAGTTCCTTGAACCAGTTCTAAAAGACGACTTTTGAAATCATAAACTAATTTTCCAGCTACCGCTAACTTAATAAATCGCATTAAATGGTTTTTGATTATTTTCTGCACATATTCTAGGCCTTGATCCAAATATAGTGCACCATAAACAGCTTCAACTGCATTTGATAGATTTGAAGGTTTTTTTCTACCGCCAGTCAAATCTTCACCTTTACCTAAATAGAGATAATTTCCTAAATCTAGATCATTTGCAACTTGTGTAAGTGTATCTTCACAAACAACTAATGATCTATATTTTGTCATTAATCCCTCATCAAGTTCAGGTTCGACCTGGTACAAAATAATACTGATCGTTAATTGCAAAACAGCATCACCTAAAAACTCCAAACGCTCATTATCTGTTAAATTTTGATCAGCATTTTCATAAGCATAAGTAGAATGTGTTAAAGCAGATTTAATATATTTCAATTCATTTACTTTAATATTATTTTCTAAACAAAATTCTTTAGCTTTATCCATAATAACCTCTCAGCTTAAAAAAGGGATACCCATGTATCCCTCCTGAAAGCAGTCAATTTGTTGACTGTTTATATAATTTTATTTGTTTTGTTGATAAATAAAATCTACTGCATCCCCAACTGTTGCTAAACGTTGAGCATCCTCATCGGGAATTGAAATATCATATTCATTTTCTATTGTTACAACTATATCAACTATATCTAGAGAATCAGCATTTAAGTCATCTATAATATTAGAATCCATTGTAATATTTTCTTCTTCTAAACCCAGTTGATCTGCAATTAATTCACGAATTTCTTCAAATATTTCTTGAGAAGACATATATACCTCCATTTTTTTATTCTTTATATTTTTAAACGAAGTCCTCTGAAATGTCAAGTTTAAGGAATTTCAATGACTTTTTGAATTTATTCCTTGGCAAAGAAATGTTTGTTTTTGATAAGATAGTCGAAACCACTTATTAACGTCAACAAGGTTGAAATAACAATTAATACAGTTCCCACTAGTCTGAAAATTTCATAATTATCTAAGCTCATGAAAAATAATGATTCAAGCAATAACCAAATAATAGCAATCATTTGTGAAGTTGTCTTTGCCTTACCCCAAGGACTAGCTGCAATAACAATATTTTGCTCCACTGCCAAAAGCCTGAGCCCAGTAACTGCAAGTTCTCTTGCTAAAACTATTAACACAACAAAGCTACTGATGCGATTTAATTCCACAAATGCTACAAGAATGGATATCACTAATAGTTTATCTGCAATTGGATCTAAAAACTTACCCATATTAGTTATAAGATTTTTCCTGCGAGCAATTTGTCCATCCAAAAAATCTGTAAGAGCAGCAACAGAAAATAAAATCAAAGTTATAGCCTTTGCTACGGTTGTATCTACAAAAGCATTCCAAGCCAAAGCTCCAGGAATAGGTAACATAAATAATACAATAAATGGTACCAATATTATCCTTAGTAAAGTTAATTTATTAGGAAGATTCATCAACACTTACCCCCGTTAAATCATATTCATCATAATCTATTATTTCAACCTGGACAACATCCCCCAACTCAATATTATCATGTCTAGCTAAAACATGAACTGAGGGATCAACACCGGGTGCTTCACCATAAGATCTTGCAAGATAAAATAGGCCATCCTCACTAATATCTTCGATCAAAACATCATAGATTTTATTTAGTCTTTGTCTGTTTTTTTCTAATGAAATTTCTTGTTGGATCTGCATAATCTCATTGTACCGTTTCAAACTTGTTTCCTCATCCGGAATATCCGACATTCTGTACGCTTTGGTTCCTTCTTCCGGAGAAAAGATAAAACAACCTAAACGGTCAAATTTAATATCACGCACAAACTCAACTAATTCGGAAAAATCTGCATCTGTTTCACCTGGAAAACCAACTAGAATTGTTGTTCTTAAAACAACATGCGGTATTTTTTCTCTTAGTTTGGAAATTAGTTGACGTAAACTAGCATTAGTGTCACGACGTAACATCGATTTTAAAATCTTATCTGAAGCGTGTTGAATAGGTATATCTATATAAGGAGCAATCTTTTTGTTCTCAGCTATGAAATCGATTAACTCATCTGAAAAAACATCGCCATAAACATACATCAATCGGATCAAACCAATATTTGGAATTATTACCATTTGTTTGAGCAACTCTAATAGCTTTGGCTCTCCATAAAGGTCTGCCCCATAGCGTGTTGTATCTTGAGCAATCAAAATAATTTCTTTGAAGCCTCGTTCAGTCAAAAGCTTTGCCTCTGCAAGAATATCTTCTATTGGTCTTGATAAAAGTGGACCCCTTATTCCAGGGATAGCACAAAAAGCACAACGATTTGAACATCCTTCTGCTATTTTCAAATATGCATAATATCTGTCACTTGAAGCTTGTTCACCCTGAAATAAATGCTTTAGACTACCAGGTGCTTTTGGTAAGCGCCCCCTTAAACTTTTGCCTTGTTCTAATTCATCGATAGAATTTACGATTTGATCGTATTGAGCAGTTCCTAATACTAAATCAACTTCGGGAAATTCGTGATAAATTTGTTTGGCATAACGTTGACTTAAACAACCAGTTACAATCAGATATGCAAGTTTGTCGTTATCTAGTCTTGACTGTTTGATTTCTGCTAAATCTAAAATTGCTTCGATTGCTTCTTCTTTTGCAGATTGAATAAAACCACAAGTATTAACTATCAGATATTTAGCATCAAATGGGTTATCTGTAAAGAGATAATTATGTTGACGCAGACTAAAACTCATTGACTCTGCATCAACTTCATTTTTGGGACAACCTAAGGATAAAATAAAAAACTGATTATTCTTCATCAACGTATTTTCTCATAATTTTTAAGGTAAGACCAGAAGAATATCCGCGCGAGGAAAAATGTCTAATGATTTTTTCAGGTTGATTATAGTCCCATTCATCTTTTTTTAAATGAAAATATGCTTCTGCAGTTTTTTCATCTGCAGCAATTTCTAACTTTAATTCGTCAATAATAGACTCAGAGATACCTTGTTGCTTTAGTAAATGTTCTAGATACCTCGCTGATTTTTGTTTGCGACCAGAATGTCTTTTGATGAGTCTACGTCCACATAATCTTTCATCTAAATATGCATCATCAATCAAAGAAACAATAACCTGATCAATTAAGCTACTATTATTTTGAGAAATTTCTGGAAAATGTCTTGTTAATACTCGCTCAACCTGAGCATAAGATTTGCCACGATCAGCACCTATGTATTTTAAGGCTCTTCTTCTTAATGCTTGAAAATCCTCTAAATCAGACTCTAGAATTTCAGGACTTGATCCTTTAGATTGCTTTTCTGGAAAAGAGTTTTCTAAACCTGATATCAAGTCCTTTAATTTGTCAATTTTTTCAATTTGTGATTTTTGATCTGACATAAGTTAATCTAAAAAATTATTAATCTAAATCCAAATTTAATAATTCATCGATGTCGTCTAATTGTTCATCTGATTGAGTCATTTCTTCGTTTGGATTAGCTTTGGCATCTTCTTCGTACTCATCTTCATCAGTTGAGTAATAAGCACGAACTTTTTGATCAATTTCTGTTAATTGCTCCGGATTATCTTCAAGCCACTGTTTGGCATTTTCTCTACCTTGACCAAGTCTCGTATCCCCATAGGAGTACCAGGAACCACTTTTGTTGATAATATCCACATCAGCAGCCAAGTCAAGAATACAGCCAACATTGGAAATACCTTCGCCATAAATAATATCAAATTCTGCCTCTTTAAATGGCGGTGCAACTTTGTTTTTGACTACTTTGACTCTGGTTCTGGAACCGTATATTTCGTTTCCATCCTTTAAGGATTCGATTCTTCTAATATCTAAACGAACAGAAGAGTAGAATTTTAGAGCACGTCCACCAGTTGTTGTTTCAGGGTTACCAAACATAATTCCTATTTTTTCACGTAACTGATTAATAAAAATAATCATCGTGTTTGATTTATGAAGAACACCCGATAGTTTTCTTAGAGCTTGGGACATTAATCTAGCTTGAACACCCATAGATGAATCTCCCATTTCTCCCTCTATTTCTGATCTAGGCACTAAAGCAGCTACTGAGTCAACAACAATAACATCTACTGCCCCACTTCTTGCTAAGGCTTCAGCAACTTCAAGTGCTTCTTCGCCGTTATCTGGCTGAGAGATTATTAAATGATTAATATCGACGCCAATATTTTGTGCATATGAAGGATCTAAAGCATGCTCTGCATCAACAAATGCTGCAATACCGCCTGCTTTTTGAGCTTCCGCTACAACATGGAGAGCAACAGTAGTTTTACCTGATGACTCTGGTCCGTATATTTCTATAACACGTCCTTTTGGTAATCCACCCACACCTAGAGCTAGATCTAGTGAAAGTGCACCTGTTGACACTGTTTCAATATCTAGATCATATTCATCGTCTCCTAAGAGCATTACCGCTCCTTTTCCCATTTCTTTTTCTATTTTCCCAAGAGCCATTTTTAAGGCTTCTTGTCTCTCTTTTTCAGATTGGGGATTTTCTATTTTTTTTGTTTGTTTTCCTCGTTTAGCCATGTCAGCCTCCTAATCGAACAATTGTTTGTTTATTATAACAAAACTTGTTTCGCGGTCAAGTAAATTTAGATCAATTGTTCAATTATTTTCAGTAAAATTGTGAGTTTTGAGAAATCATAAATTAACTCTAGTTCAACTTATTCATCAAATTTTGCCAGGCCAAGTGGAAAGCTCGCAGAACCGCAACTTTACGCACCCTATTTCTTTGACCTGAAATTAAATGTTTTATAACATGTGTTTGACCTTTATAATAAGAAGCGATGTAAACTGTACCAACTGGTTTTTCTTCACTGCCTCCATCAGGACCAGCAATGCCTGTAACTGAAATTGCAAGATCACTATTAAGGGTCTTTGCCGCACCTTCTGCCATTGCTAGAGCTGTTTCTTCACTGACAGCACCATGTTTTTCTAGAATTGATTGAGTCACCTGGAGAAGATTTTCTTTAGCTTCATTTGAATAGGAGATAATTGAACCTTTAAAGACACTTGAAACACCAGGTAGCTCGCCAAATTGAGCTGAGATTAAACCAGCTGTACATGATTCGGCAAAAGCAATTGTTTCATTTTTCTCCTTAAGTAAATCAAAAACAATTTCTGGTAAGGTTCTTTCTCCATCTTCATAAATATATTGGCCCAATCTTTGATAAATTTCTTCTGCCAATTGATCCAATGATAAAGAGTTAGATTCATTTTCTGAAATATTTTGTTCAGCAGAATCTTTTGCTATTCTTTCTGTCAAACGAAAACAAACTTCACCTGGTGATGCATAAGGTGCAATAGTTGGATTAACTTGTTGTTCAATTAAATCTTTGATTGCCATCTCTGCATTGGATTCACCAATACCAATCATATGCAAAAAACGATTTTTGAAGCGATACTTTACCTTAGTCTCAAGCCAAGGAAACAAAGATTCTTCAAACATTAGCTTAAGTTCGTCTGGGGGTCCAGGTAGACAAGCAATAGCCTTTTTTTGACCATCAAAACCAAAAACTACAATTGCTCCTGGAGCTGTGCCATTGTTATTTGGCATTACTGTGGCTCCTTCTGGCATCATTGCTTGTTTCCAATTATTTTGACAAGGAACTCTACCAGATGAAGTAAAATAAGCTTGAATATTTTTTTGTGAAACTTTATCTAATACCAAAGGACGATTAGAAACTTTTGCTACTAAAGACATTGTAATATCATCAACTGTTGGACCAAGTCCTCCACTTGTAATTACTAAATCAGACCTTGAAACAGCAGTTCTTAAAGTTTGCTCTAAACGCTCTTTGTTATCACCTACAACTGTTTGATAATAAGCGTTGATGCCTAATAAATTAAGTTGATTAGCAAGATAATGTGTATTTGTATTTAAAGTTTGTCCAATTAGTAGTTCAGTTCCAATTGCGACAATTTCAGCGGATTCAATCACTATTTGTTGCATTATTGTTTACTCTTTCTACTCTTATACTTGATGATTAGCTTGTTTTTGCAAATATGAGTCCAAAGTGTTTTTTAGAAGCATGGCAATTGTCATTGGCCCTACTCCACCTGGCACTGGTGTAATAGCTTTTACATGTGGTGCAACTTCTTCAAATTTAACATCACCTACAACTTGACCTTCATCATTTCGATTGATTGAAACATCAATAATAACTTGATTTTCATTAGTAAAATCTTTGGTGACAAAATCTCTTTGCCCAGCAGAAGTTACAAGCAGATCAGCTTTTTGACAAATAGCTGCCAAGTTTTTTGTTTTAGAATGAGCAATTGTAACTGTGCAGTTTTCATTGAGTAAAAGTATTGCCATTGGCTTACCGACAATATTACTGCGTCCAATTACTACAGCATTTTTCCCTATAAAATCAAATTTAATACTCTTTAACATTTGAATAATCCCGGCAGGCGTACAAGGTGAAAATCCATCACTACCCGCAAAAACACGACCAGAATTTATTGGATGAAAACCATCAACATCTTTTTCTGGGGAAATTGTCTCAATTACTTTTGCCTCAGAAATATGACTTGGCAAAGGTAATTGACATAGTATTCCGTCCACGCTCGAATCCTGATTGAGGTCTTGAATTAAATTAAGTAAATCTTCTTCATGTGTATCTTCTGGAAGATGATGAATCTGAGAAATAATACCAACTTGTTCGCAAGCAAGTTTTTTATTCCGTACATAAATTTTCGAAGCAGGATCTTCTCCCACCAAAATTACATCAAGACCTGGCGGTCTTTGATCCTTATCCGTCTGCTCTTTAATCTGGTCCTTAATATTTAAACGTAAATTGGCAGCAATCGCTTTGCCATCAATAATTTGACTCATAACTTTTATAATCCTTAATAATATATTTATTCTTGTTCTTCTAATTGTTCTAAATATTCATCGAGGGTAATTAATACCGTTCTAGGTTTACTACCTTCTGGAGGACCGACATAGCCCAAATCATGTAGACGATCAATAATTCTAGCTGCCCTTGGATAGCCTATACTTAAACGCCTTTGTAACAAAGAAATTGAAGCATAATCAGATTCTAAAATCAAATGCAAAGCATCTTCAAGCAATTCGTCTTCTTCCTCTTGTTCTGGCGCTGAACCTAAACCAGTTGTATCTTGAGAAGAAACTTGTTCAATTGCTTCTTGAACAGACTCATCATAATCTTCTTCATAATATTCCTTAAGATAACGAACTACGCGTTCAACTTCTCCATCAGTGACAAATGCTCCCTGACCACGTATTGGTTTTGAGGCACTTTGAGGATAATAAAGCATATCACCTTTGCCTAAAAGTTTTTCTGCACCGCCCATATCAAGTATGGTACGAGAGTCAACTTGTGAAGCAACAGTAAAGGCAATTCGCGAAGGAATATTAGCTTTTATCACACCAGTAATAACATCTACCGATGGTCTTTGAGTAGCGATTATCAAATGAATACCTGCTGCTCTCGCCATAGCTGTAAGTCTGGCAATGGCATCTTCAACTTCTTTGGGTGTAGTCGCCATTAAATCACTTAACTCATCAATAATAATAACAATTGCAGGTAATTTTTCTCCTTCAATTTGTTTAGATTCAATAAGCAAATTGTAGGCTGAGAAGTCTCTAACTGAGTTGTCTGCAAATTTATTGTAACGATCTTCCATTTCGGTAATCGCCCAATTTAGAGCTCCATAAGCTTTTTTTGGATCAGTAACAACTGGCAACAGCAAATGTGGAATACCGTTATAAACATTTAATTCAACTACTTTTGGATCCACCATGATCATTTTCAAGTCTTCAGGACTTGAGCGGTAAATTAATGAAATAATTATTGAATTAATACAGACAGATTTTCCAGAACCTGTAGCACCGGCAATTAATACATGTGGCATTTTAGCTAAATCACAGAGAATCTCATTTCCTTGAATATCTCTACCAAGTCCAGCTGTTAACAACGAATCACTTTTTCTNAAAGCTTCCGAATCTATNATTCCGCTAAGTAAAACTGGCTGGGTTTCTTTGTTGGGAATCTCAATCCCTATNGCAGATTTTCCAGGTATTGGAGCCTCAATTCTAACACCAATTGCTGCAAGTGATAAAGCAATATCATCAGCTAAATTTGTNATCTTCGAAACTTTAACACCTGGTCCAGGTGCTAACTCAAAACGTGTAATCGTNGGTCCTGTTGTATAATTAACAACTTTTGCATCTACACCAAAATCATTTAAAGTTTGTTCTAATCTAACCCCTAAATCTTGGATATGATTTATGGTTTCGTCATCCTGTTTTATGACTTGCTCTTTATTTAGTAATGAAATATCTGGTGGGATATAAACATCCGTAAATGAAATTTGTTTTTTCTTGCCAGAATCCAGCTTATATTCAGGTGTCGTGGAACTATCAGAACGATCTTCCCAATGTGATCTGCCCTGATCTTCAAGAATTTCTATATCTGCTTCTTTTATAAGATGTTCTTGTTCACTATCTGATTTAGAAGCAACTTTCTCTGGTTGGTCAATATTGTTTTCTGCTTTACTTTGAGAAGCTTTCGTTTCCGTTTGATCTTTTACAATATCAGATTCTGAGGAAACTTCATCACTAGTAGTTTCAACTTGATCAATACTTTGACTTGTTTCATTTGTAGTTTGTTTAATTTCCTCGTTTGAAAAGTTAGGAAACTCAGGCTGAAAATCGTATGGTGACTCAGAATCAGCATCTGTTATCCATGATCCTTCTGGCATATCATAATTAGGTTGAAACGGCTCTTCATATTCAATGTTTTTCTCTTTAGCATATTCTTGTTTGAGCCATTCCGAAGATACATTGTGAGGATCTTCGAGATTTTTATTTTTGCTTAAATCGAAATCATATCCTTCTTTATAAAGCTCTATTTCTGATTCTGCTTCTGACTCGTCATCCATAACTAATCCATAAAGTTCTGCTTCGTGTTCTTTAGCTTCTGCCAAGGCTTCACTTTCAAGTTTAGCAGCCTCTTCTTCTGCTAAACGTTGTTCTTCTTTTGCTTCATTTTTAAGTCTTCTTTTTTCTTCAAGTTTTTCTTTTGTGTTTTGAATCATTTCTGCAGATTTTTCGAGATATTGAGTATAAGAAAGATTAAAGATAACTATTGCCAAAGCTAAAATCATTGCTGCAACAATTATTATTGCTCCAACTTTACCTGCAACAACTATGAGTGAAAGTCCTAAAATTCCACCTATTAAACCACCACTCCAAACAGAAGATTCAAAAATTATTTCCGGTTTCAAACCTGATTCCCAGAACATAGATATGGCTTTAAAAACTGATGGTTTTTCTCCATTAGAGGTAACATTATAAACTCTGCTTGGATCAAGTTGAAAAACGGAAATTAAGACAACGCAAGCAAGAAACAACAAAAGTATGCAATTTTTCCTAGTAGTTGAGATTCTCGCTGCTTTAGAGAGTAATCTATCAATTGCGATAATTAATAAAAAAACTGGTAAAACTGTTCCTAAAGTACCAAAAAGTCCTTGAATTATTGTTTGCAATAAATTTCCTAAAAAACCAGTTTTTGCAGCAGGTACCCATAAAACAATAGCAAAAAAGATAGCAATTGCTATCAGAAAAAGAGAAATAATTTCATTCTTACGATTTGCTTTTTTTTCAAATTTATTTTCCAACGCCTGTTTCTTCCTCTCTTAATATTTTGTCCGTCAGTAATATGGCTAGCATCGTTTTAGAATCTGTGATTTTATTTGCATAGACTTTTTCTAAAGCATCATCAAAGCTTAATTTTTTGACTTCTAAAAATTCGCCAGGATCTAATTTATTTTCACCAATTGTTAAGTTCCTTGCCAAAAAAATCTTTATTTTCTCGCTACAATAACCAGGTGTAGGATAAAACTCGGTTAACAGCTCCCAATTTTTTGCTGAAATACCTAATTCTTCCTTTAACTCTCGTTGAGCGCAAAGGAGATAATCTTCATCTTTTTCCAACTTACCTGCAGGAATTTCAAGCATATCTTGTTTTACAGAAATTCGATATTGTTTGACTAGATATATATTTTGCTCAGCATCTAAGGCGAGGACACATGCCCCACCATTATGATGTACCACCTCTCTTATTGAATTTGTATCATCTATCAATTTTACTTGAGCCTTCTCAACAGTAAAAACTTTACCTTCAAATAAAATATCACTTTCTATTATTTTTTCATAGAATTTGCTTAGATGATCGTCTTTCATTCTCGATTCCTTTCTATTTCTGCAACCGCAAGTTGATCACATCGATTGTTATACTCATTATCAGCATGTCCTTTGACCCAGATCCAATTAATTTGATGGGGTTCAGTTAATGAAATTAATTCTTGCCACAAATCACTATTAGCAACGGGCTGTTTGGCTGAGTTTTTCCAATTATTCTTTTGCCAATTCTCTATCCAATTTTCATTAAAAGCTTTAACTAAATATGCTGAATCACTATATAAATTAATTTGACATGGTCTATTTAATGCCTTAAGAGCTTCAATCGCTGCCGTCAATTCCATTCGATTATTAGTAGTATTATTCACAAAACCAGATATTTCTTTTTCGTGTTGACCAACTTTTAAAATTGCTGCCCAGCCACCTGGTCCAGGATTACCTGAACAAGCACCATCAGTGTAAATATCTACTGTTGTCAATTGCATTATCACCATCTCCAAAATCATTTTCTAAAAGCAACTTTTTGAAAATAAACATACAGATTAATCATATCACAAAATTAGAATAACACTTATTTATTCTTAATTTTTAGCATAAAACAAATAGATAATTGTTCTTATTTTATTGATATTTTTACCCTATTTGATGCGTATGGTATATAATAATGTTTGTACATATTAGAACGTTTGAGAATCATGCTCATTCTTAACAAAAGGAGAATCTATATGAAACGTTATATTGGAACAGTCGCACGAGGAGTAAGAACCCCAATTTTTGATGAAGGTGATGATCTTGCGATTATGCTTCCGGAAATCATCCTCAAAGCCTCAGAAACGGAAAACTTTGCCTTAAGGGATAAAGATGTACTGGCAATTACAGAGTCAATTGTCGCAAGAGCCCAAGGCAATTATGCCGATATTCATGATATTGAAAAAGACTTAAGAAAGAAACTTGATGGGGTCGAGGAAATTGGACTTGTACTACCTATTTTATCTCGAAATCGCTTTTCTATTTTACTTAAAGGAATTGCTAATGCAGTAAAAAGGGTTTACCTCCAATTAAGCTTTCCTGCAGATGAAGTGGGTAATCAATTATTTGATCCTAATTTGTTGCTTACAACTACTATAAATCCGTATACAGACGTTCTAAACGAAGAGCAGTTTTATAATAATTTTGGTAAATCTGAACATCCTTTTACAGGTGTTAATTATATTCAACTATATAGAGATATAGTTGAAGAAGCAGGCGCTGAGTGTACAATTATTTTTGCCAATGATTGTTCAAAAATTTTAGACTATACAAAATATGTAATCGCTTGTGATGTTCATACTAGAAAAACAAGTGTTGAAAAACTAAAAAAAGCTGGAGCTGAGTTTGTGTTAGATTTAACTCACCTTTTAAATGAACCTACAAAAGCACATGGTTATAATGAACAATATGGTTTACTAGGCTCTAATAAAGCAGATGAAACTACAATTAAATTATTTCCTAGAGACTGCCAAAAACTTACAGAACAAATTGCCCAAAGATTATTTGAACTTTCTGGCAAAAAAATCGAAGTCATGATTTATGGTGATGGTGCTTTTAAAGACCCAGTTGGTAAAATTTGGGAGCTTGCAGATCCTGTCGTTTCACCTGCCTATACTTCTGGCCTCAAAGGTACGCCAAATGAATTAAAAATAAAATATCTTGCAGATAGTGATTATAAAGATCTAAGTGCGGAAGAAAAACAAGCAGAAATCACAAAACGGATTGTCGAAAAAGATAATTCGGATATACAATCCCAAGACGAAAATATTTTTGAAGGAACTACTCCAAGAAACTTAACTGATTTGCTGGGCTCTTTGGCTGATCTTGTTTCAGGTTCTGGTGACAAAGGCACTCCAATAGTTTACATACAGGGATATTTCGATAACTTTAGTGATGGTTATTAATAATTAGAGAAGTTTTTGTTTATTTTAAAATGTCCCATTCTTAGGAAAGGGACATTTTAAATTTAATTAATCTGACAAACTATGAATAAATAAGCCACTTCTTAATTTTGGCTCAAACCAAGTCGATTTAGGTGGCATCAACATATCTGCATCTGCCACAGCAAATAGCTCAGAAATAGAGGTTGGATACAAAGCAAAGCCTACTTCCATCTCTCCGTTATCAACTCTTCTTTCTAATTCTTTCAGTCCTCTGATCCCACCAACAAAGTCAATTCGATTGTCTGTACGCGGATCTTTTATTCCTAAAATTGGATCTAGCAAATTATTTTGCAAAATAGATACATCTAGATTATCGATGACATCATTGGGATCATATGTATTATCTTTGGCTTTGAGAATATACCATTCTCCAGCTAAATACATAGAAAACTCTGTCTTGGTTTGTGGTTTATAAATTTCTTTACCAAATTTTTCCAGTTCGAACTTCTTGGAAATTCCGTCTAAAAATTCATTTTCAGAAAAACCATTTAAGTCTTTGACTAAACGATTGTAATCATAAATCATTAATTCTTCATCCGGGAAAAGAACTGATAAAAAATAATTAAACGATTCATCACCAGTATAGTCTGGATTAGCTTGACGACGCATTTCTGCAACTTTTACAGCAGATGCACTACGGTGATGTCCATCAGCAATGTATAAGGCTTCTAATTTATCAAATTCAGAAACTAAGTTTGAAATTATCTTTTGATCCTTGATTAGCCAAATCTCATGGCTTATCCCATCTTCGGCTACAAATTGAATATCTGATTTATTTTCCTTAACTTGTGAAATTTGATCAGCTATTTTTTGCTTTTGCCTATATGCTAGAAAAATAGGACCCGTGTTAGCATCAAGTGCATCAACATGTTTGATTCGATCAATCTGTTTATCTTCTCTAGTTTTTTCATGCTTTTTAATAACATTATTTTTGTAATCATCTACAGAAGTAGCACAAACAAGACCTGTTTGACTTCTATCGCCCATAGTTAATTGATAGAGATACAAATATGGTTCTTGATCTTGCACGAAGATTTTAGTTTCGATCATTTTAGAAAAATTTTCTTTAGCCTTTTGATAGACTCTTTGATCATATGTTGAAATCGACTGATCCAATGTTGTTTCTGCCCGGTCAATCCTTAAAAAACTATATGGTTTATCTTGAATTTCCTGGTAGGCTTCTTGACGATTCATCACATCATAAGGTAGAGCTGCTACTTTTTTTGCATACTGATTTTGCGGTCTAATTGCTTTAAAAGGTCTAATTTTGGCCATGGCTTAAAACTTTCTTTTTATTTTAAATTTTGTTAGAAATTGTCATTAATCTTTAATTCTTTAATTCGTAAATTTAATATCCTTCACCAATTAGTCTTCTTACTCTGGTTACACCTTCAATTGATTCTAACATTGTGATGGTCTGTCTACCAACATCATCATCTATATCTAGCATTGTATAAGCCCACTCCTCCTTATGACGGTTGCTTAATCTTGCAATATTAATATGTTGACTGGCTAGAATATTTGTAATTTGACCAATCATATTTGGAATATTACGATGAAGAACCGTTAGACGTTGTTTTGAATTGCAGATGCCAAAATCAAAGTCGGGGAAATTAACAGAATTATGAATATTTCCATTAATAATATAATCTTGCATTTGCTCAACAACCATTTTAGCGGCATTATATTCACTCTCTAAAGTTGAAGCACCTAGGTGTGGAATATTGATGGTTTTTGGTAAATTCAAAGTTTCTTTCTCAGGAAAATCTACAACATAGTGAGAAACGATACCCGCATTGATTGCTTTTCCTAGTGCCTGATTATCTACTAAACCATCTCTTGCTAAATTAATTAAACAAAGTCCTGGTTTTGCTTTTTTCAAAAGTTCGGCATTGACTGTATTGGCAGTATCTTTATTGTATGGAATATGCAAAGTGATAAAATCACATTTAGAAAACAAGAATTCCAATTCATTGGCTCTTTTTACTTTATGGCTTAAGCCCCAAGCATGTTTAACCGTTAAATAAGGATCATAACCATAGACTTTCATGCCAAAGTTAACACCCATATTAGCAACTTTTGCTCCAATCTCACCTAAGCCTATTATTCCAAGTGTTTTACCATAAAGTTCTGGACCTACAAATTCTTTTTTACCTGATTCGACTTCTTTTTTAATATCGGATTTACCATTAAGACCTTCTGTCCAAGATAGCGCCTCAACAATGTTTCTAGAAGCCATAATCATTGCCAATGCTACAAGTTCTTTAACTCCATTTGCATTTGCTCCTGGTGCATTACAGACAACAATTCCCGCTTCAGAACAACGTTCAAGTGGAATATTATTTACCCCTGATCCTGCCCTACCAATAAATTTTAACTCTGAATTAAACTCTAAGTCGTGCAAATCTTTACTCCGCACTAAAATCGCATCTGGATTGTTAGATTTATCATCCACAATAAAATTATTATTGACTTTATATAATGCTTTTGGATCAATATTATTTACAGTTTTAATTATATAATCTTTCATTTTTTCTTCCTTTGCTTAGATATTTATAAATTATTTATTTCTCTTAGCAAAATCTTGCATAAATTTAATCAATGCATCGATTCCTTCTGTTGGCATAGCATTATAGATACTTGCACGCATACCTCCGACCGAACGATGCCCTTTCAAATTCTGCAATCCTTCTTTTTCTGCTTCTTCAACAAACTGTGCTTCTAGCTCTTGATTTTCACAAACAAATGGTACATTCATCAAGGATCGATCTTCCTTCCGAGCTGTTCCTTTATAAAAGCCACTGTTATCAATGTAATCATACAGCTTTTGTGCTTTTTCTTTGTTTATTTCTCCGATTGCCTTGACACCACCTAATTTATCTATCCATTGATAAACTAATCCACACATATAAATGCTATAACATGGTGGTGTATTAAACATAGAACCCGCATCAGCATGAATTTTGTAATCTAAATAATTTGGAATATTATCAGGTGCTTGACCTATTAAATCCTCACGCATAATCACTACCGTTACACCCGCAGGTCCCATATTCTTTTGTGCACCAGCGTAAATTAGAGCAAAGTCATTGACATTATATTCCTCAGACAAAATGTTAGAAGACATATCTGCAACCAAATCCAAATCTCCAACATCTGGCAAATCGTTTGGTTTTATATACGTGCCATAAATTGTATTATTTGTACAGATATGGACATAATCTGCAGTTTTTCGGAAATCTGACTTTTTTGTTACAGGAATATATGAATAAGTTTTGTCTTTAGAAGAAGCAACAATCTTGGCATCACCAAATTTTACAGCTTCTTGTTGGGCTTTATTTGCCCAATTTCCTGTAATTAAAAAATCTGCCTGCTTGTTTTTTTGCATTAAATTAAGAGGAACCATGGAGAATTGTAAAGATGCTCCGCCCTGAAGGAAAAGCACTTTGTAATTATCAGGGATCTGCATCAATTTTCTTAATGAATTTTCTGTAGAAGAAATAATTTCCTCAAAAACTGTCGACCTATGACTCATTTCCATAACTGATAAGCCATAACCCTTGTAATTTAACATTTCTTTACTTGCTGTTTCTAAGACTGAAACTGGTAAAACAGATGGACCAGCCGAAAAATTGTAAATTCTATCCATATTTGACCTCACTTACTGGTATCTACGTAGGAATTATTGTTTTAAAAAACACAATTGAAAATCTTAATCAATTGCATTTTTATTCACCTTTCCGATTAGATTATCAGTAAGAATTGGTCAGTTCAAGCATTAAATAAAAATTAATGACTTTTATTAATTATTAATACGCATTTTGGTTTTTTCTATTAATAATATCTAATCAATTATTATATTAGTAAAGCTTATTCCTACGTAGCAAATGAATTTAGAATTTTTTCAGCCATTTTGCTAGGCTTGTCGAAATCTCTTGATTAATATTATGACCATCACCCCAAACAATAGAAGTCTTTATTTCCAGCTTATTAAATTTTCTTAATAAAATTTCATTTTCCTCCATTGAGCAAAGCGGATCGTTCTTACCCATAGAAATAAAATATTGATGCGATGATAAATCACGCTCCAAATCAATTTCTTGTGGATAGAGTGGCGACAATAAAGCCCCATATCTAAATGTAAAATTTTGATGTAAAAGTAAATGGGTCGCAATATTTGCTCCATTTGAGAATCCCAATAATATGGTTTTCTGGGGATCAAAATTATAAATTTTGGCAGCTTCTAGGATAAATCTTCCAAGCTCCACACTGCGTTCTTCTAAATCCTTGAGGTCATAAACTCCTTCAGCTTTTCTTTTAAAAAACCGCAAACTACCATTCTCATTTACATTACCTCGGATGGCTAAGCGATGTTTATCTGGTGCTAATTGTTTTGCAAGTGGAATTAAATTATGCTCATTTCCACCTGTACCATGTAAAAGAACTAAGGTGTAATCACCAGCTGCTTTTTCAAAAATATGTTGCATAGATTTGCCCCTCTCTTGCTAGCCCTTCCAAATCGTATCAAATGGTCTAACTGTATTTTCAATATACTCTCTGCGTTCTTCTAAAAATGGAGGTAATGACAACTTTTCACCAAGATGTTCGTAGTCCTCATCTTGTAGAAAGCCTGGTCCGTCAGTTGAAAGTTCTATCAAAATATGACCAATTCTGGCATAAGTAGCCTCAAAATAAAAACGATCAACATGGCCAGAATGATTTAAGCCTAATTTTTCATATTTATTTATCCAAAAATTTAAAGCTTCAGTATTTTCTACTCTAAATGCTACATGGTGAACACCACCATAACCTTGACGCGCATTTTGTGACTCTGTATCTTTTCTAAGAATAACACGCCCACCATTGCCTCCTTCACCCATTTCCAATAATGCGGCATCTGGCTCTGAAACTATTTCCTCCATATCATAAATAGATACAAGACTATTCCTAAAATCCTCGAAATAACTAACTGTAATTTCGATTGGACCTAGTGCATTTATTGCATATTCTTTTGGAACAGGACCATTTTTCCAAGCAATTCCAGCCTGAATTCCATGATTATTTTGATCAGAGAAAAGTTGATAACGTTGCCCATCTTCTTCTTCAAATGGTAACACCTTTGTGCCAAAAACTTCTTTGATACCATCATACTTAACATTATGCTCCTCAAAACGTTGTTGATAATATTCTAAAGCAGCATCATTTGGAACCCTTAGACCAATTCGAGAAATAGAATTAGTACCAGGAACATTTTTTCCAATCTTTGGAAAATCAAAAAATGTTAAATCGGTCCCCGGTGCAGCAACATCATCTGCAAAGAATGTATGGTATGTATGAATATCATCTTGATTAACTGTTTTTTTCACTAATCTCATCCCTAAAACTTTGGTAATGAATTCATAATTTCGTTCAGCACTATTTGTCATGGCTGTAACATGGTGGAGTCCTTTCAATTCAGTATTCATTTTTATCCTCTTTTCATCAAAAATCTTAAAAATAATAGTTAATGGTTATTATTTATGGTTTAATTTTTTCAAAAGTTCTTTTAAATCGATAATCTCTTCATCTGTAAGTCGTTGATAAAGATTTTCAATGATTTTTTCATGTTCAGGAAATATTTGAGAAATCAAAGCTTCTCCTTTTTCTGTCAAATGGATAAAAAATATACGCCGATCATCACTCGAAACAACACGTTTTACTAATCCTTTATCACTCAACTTATCAATGATATATGTGGTACTACTATTTGCTATCAAAATCTTTTCTTTAATTGTTTGTACAGTTTGCTCACCTTTATGAAATAATAACTCCAAGACAGCAAACTCATTCAAATTTAAATCATAGTGGGCTACATGTTGCTTTGCAGCAGTTGTAAACCTATCATTTGTTCGTTTAATTCCAATATATGCTTTTAACGCTTCTTTTGAACGTACCATGCTATCAACTCCTGCCTATTTATAATTTAATAATTTTTTGATTCGATTTCGAATTAATTTTATCAGACAAGGGTCTACAAACAAAAAAACTGACTTTTTTGTAACATTTGAATGCTAAGGATTAAAGTGATGAGAAACTATAAAAATAGCCAAAAGAAATACATTTATTTCAAATAAAAAAACTGCTATTGGGACAGTTTCCTCTAAGCAATTGCTCTACCGCTTTTTTTTACACTTAAAATTAACTATGCTCAAAACACATCACAGGATATACCTGATAAAATCTATTTTTCTCCGCAATTTTTTTGAAATTGTTCAGTAATATCTTTAACAAATTCTGTATTTTGCTGACGAACTCTGGGTAGACACATCATCCCTTCACTATTAACTATTTCAGCATTATGTATTTTGTTAAAAGATAGATCGATATCGACCTCAGCTGTTAAGCCACATTCCGAACATACAAGTTTATAAGAACTCAAAGCTGATTGTTGTTCAGAATCGGAATTTATTAAGTTATAATCCATATTACTAGAGCAATTAGGACATATTATTTCGAGATCTTTTTCTACGATATTGTCACTCATTCTCGGCAGAAATCCTTCCTTTATTATTGAACACATATTGTACCAGTTTTAACATAATCTTTCTTAAAGATTAACTTTAGCTTTGATCTTGTTTTTCTATTTGAACCTCGCAGCACAGAATTACTTTTTTATAAATTGTATAGATTTCCTGTAATAAGTTTTCAGTTAAAGGTTTAACAATATTAAATTTTACATTTATTTTTCTTATGAATAACATTTCAGGTCTAATTCCTATGGTAATTTGATAGAGAAAATTTGATCAAATAGATCTGCCATGAGGAGAAAAGCCATGAAAAGAATATTTAGGATTATTATTTCAATTATCTTGATATTATCCTTAGTAGCTTGTGGAAGCTTACCAACAAAAGAAATAATTTCAAAAAGCCAAGAAACATCCGTGGAGGAGACTACTAAAGGAACTACCGAAGAAACTACCGAAGAAACTACTGAAGAAATTACAAAAGAAACTACTGAAGAAACTACAAAAGAAACGACCAAAGTAGCTACAAACGTTGAATTAGATGAAATTACTACCGTTAGAACACAGTATAAGGAAGTTTCTTTTGAAGTACCTGAAGGTTGGGAAATGAAAGAATTTGGCGTTTTTACATATTGGCTTAAAGATGCAGTTGAAGATTACCCTTTTTTAATGCTAAATATTGCAGACGGTATTGAATATTTCGATGAAAATTCTTGGTTGGAATATGCTGAAGGAGTAGGTACTAATGAATATACTTTGCTGAGGACGGACAATCATGATGTTGCATTGTTAGAATTTGAATCAATCCAAGGTACAGAAAATATTGCAACTTCTATTGCTGCTATATATCTTAATAACAAAATATGTTCTTTTGGCATGTCGCATGATATATCTGAAGACTACTCGTTATTATTCGAAAAGATAGTAGATTCAATAGAAATCGATGAATTAAAAACAAATATTGATGTTGATTATAATGAAGAAGCCTTTGAAGCTATGAAATAATTTTCCTTTTACAATGTCTGAATCTTCAGTCATTTCTTTGATAAAGTTCTTTCAACGCTTGAGTCTGACTCAAGTTTTTAAGTTTTTCTTGAATTTTTAAAGGAAAATAATTACAATTCCATTAAATTCATTAATTTTATTAAGCAGAGATTTTATAAAATCAGGTCAATTCTCAATCAAACAATCTGAACCAAAGTTTCTTCATCTCCACGATGAAGAAATTAGCTACGAGCAAGTAGCACACACAGGTGAAATTCCACAGGAAGACTGTGACATTGCTGATGATGTGATATAGAAGTATTTGAGGGGGAAGTAGGTATGGAAGAACAATCTAATATTATTATTTACAATACAGAAGATGGTAAAACTAAGATAGAAGTTCAGATTGACGAGGAAACAGTTTGGCTAACTCAAGCGCAAATGGCAGAACTTTTTGAAACAACCAAGCAGAATATAAACCTCCATATCAATAATTGCTTCAAAGAAGGAGAATTACTTGAAAATTCAGTTGTCAAGGATTCCTTGACAACTGCTTCAGATGGTAAAAAATATAAGACTAAAACATATAATTTGGATGTAATAATATCTGTAGGATATCGAGTTAAATCAATTCGTGGGACTCAATTTCGCATTTGGGCAACTAATAGATTAAGAGAGTACATGATTAAAGGATTTGCTCTAGATGATGAAAGGTTAAAGGGCAATGCGGGTGGCAATTATTGGAAAGAATTACTAGACCGAATCAGGGACATTCGTTCTTCTGAAAAAGTAATGTATCGGCAAGTATTAGACCTTTATGCTACTAGTTACGATTATAATCCTCAATCAGATGAATCAAAACAATTTTTCAAAATCGTTCAAAACAAGTTACATTATGCGACTCATGGTCATACTGCGGCTGAGCTCATTTATCTAAGAGCTAACTCGGATAAACCATTTATGGGCTTACAAACTTTTTCAGGAGATTTCCCTACCGCTAAAGATATTACTGTAGCCAAAGACTATATGACAGAAGATGAATTAAAAATTCTTAATAATTTAGTTTCTGGGTATTTTGATTTTGCAGAAGTTCAAGCTATGAGGCAAAAACCAATGTACATGAAAGATTATATTAACCATTTGGACAATATATTAAGTTCAACAGGGGAAGAATGCAGGAACTATAAGCCGAAAGCAAGCAGATGAAAAAGCAAAGTCAGAATATAAAAAATTCCAAGTGAAAACATTATCACCAGTCGAAGAAGAATATCTCAAAGATCTGAAGAAAATCAGCAAGAAAATAATGGATAAAAGCAAAGAATGAACCAAAGCGAGCAAATGATTGACAATTTAGAAAAACAAGGAGTTAAAGTTTTAGACGCTCCCTTTAAAATTATCAATGGTATGTACAGAACATACTAAGAGTTGATATTGTAGAAAATCAAAATCATTTCAACCCATATGGAGAAAGAATTATAGGTAGCCACTATCATACATATCGAAAAGGGTATGGAAACAGATGGGCATATTCCTTGGAAAATATTTTCCCTGAATTTGACATTAAAAATTTTAATCCGAATGAATTATTTGATTGGTTTTGTGGCTATAATAACATCATAAGGGGAAAAGCTATAATTCAAACTCTTTTCTAAAGGTGAAGAAATGGTAGACAATCAACAATTAATAGCAAGCGATTTCATAAACAACTACTTACACTGGGTGAAAGAAAATACCAATTCTGTTAAGGTATCTGAAAACTTGTTTGAAATAAGCACTCCATGAGCTAAGGCATACGTTTGCAACATATGCAAGTAAAGCGATTGAATTAGGAGATTTAAAATCGATTCTTGCCCATTCCAAGCAAATGAATACAGAGGCAACTTATATTCATCCAATACCACTTACACAAAAAGAAATAGATAAACAAAAAGGAATCGACAGTAAAAATTCAGAATTAATAGATGAAATGTTTTCATTAATACTAAAAAACAACTAAAAAACAACTAAAAAACAACTAAAAAATAACGTAATTCGTAACGTAATTTGTAACGTAAGCGCATGTTTTTCAATAGAATTTTTAAGATTTTGTAAAAGAACTCGAAGGTTGCAAGAACTCTTGAAACAAGCCTGTACCAGCGCATACAAAAGCCCGAGATCTTTATACAAGAACTCGGGCTTTTCATTTGGTCGAGGTGAGAGGACTTGAACCCCCGGCATCCTGCTCCCAAAGCAGGCGCGCTACCAACTGCGCTACACCTCGATGGTGCATTACCCATACTAGCAGAAAAGAAATTAATGTCAAGTGGTTTTTTTCACTATTTTCGCCCTAGTAACTTGCAAGTTAAACTGAAACGCAATTCCATACAATGTTAGTTTCTTTTTCATCAGGCTGCAGCCTGATGAAAATTTTCTGCGCT
>JGI24707J26582_10001018_pt1 | contig 22305 bp, 20 predicted proteins | sample BioPla1DNA1_FD_26582 | JGI IMG/M metagenome (IMG submission 26582)
TCGTCATCTGCTTCAGCTTCGTCATCTGCTTCAACAGCATCAACAGCCTCATCTGTATCCTCATTGTCATCATCATTTACATCGGCAGAAATTCGGGTTATGGAAACAACTCTATTTTCTTCTGATGTGCGCATTAATGTTACACCCTGGGTAACACGGCTCAAAATACTTACCTCGTCGACATGCATTCTGATAATTGTGCCATCGGTGGAAATAAGTAATATATCGTCGTCGTCAGATGCAGACATGGCACCTACCAGAGGTCCGGTCCTGTCGGTTACTCTATATGTGAGAACTCCTTTTCCGCCTCTGTTCTGAACCTTATATTCATCAAAGTCTGTCCGCTTACCAAAACCGTTTGCTGTGGCAACAAGAAGGGTTGTGTTTTCGAAATAGGGCACCATGGCTATTACCCGGTCCTCTTCGTTTAGGCGTATTCCCATTACCCCCATCGCGTTTCTGCCCATAGGCCTTACGTCTTTTTCCTGGAAACGAATAGCCTGGCCCTTTTCTGTTACCAAAACGATGTCGTAGGAACCATCAGTCAACCGGCTTCCGATAAGCTCATCACCTTCTTTAAGACTAATTGCGGTAATTCCACTTCTTCGGATATTATTGTACTGCTCTAATGGCGTCTTCTTAATCATACCATTCTTAGTGGACATGATAAGGAACATATCCTCTTCGTCGCCATGCAGCTTAATTCCGGCAGTAACCTTTTCACCGGGCTCAAGCTCAAGTAGATTAACTATTGCAGTACCTCTGGCCTGACGGCCTGCCTCAGGAATCTCCCATGCACGGAGCCTGTACACTCGGCCCTTATTGGTAAAGAACAATAAATACCTGTGTGTGGATGTAATAAACACATCCACCGCAAAGTCATCCTCCCGGGTGGTAAGGCCTGCAACACCTTTACCTCCTCTTCTCTGGCTCTTATACGCATCAACCGAGGTGCGCTTGATATAGCCAAAGCGGGTTAAGGTAACGACCACGTCTTCATCATCGATTAAATCTTCCATGTCTATTTCAGTTTCATCTAAGGTAAGCTTGGTTCTTCTTTCGTCACCATACTTATCCTTAATTTCTGTAAGCTCTTCAATAATAATATTGTTTACCAATTCCGGTTTAGAAAGGACATCCTTATAATGATCAATTTTAACCTTAAGCTCGTCGTATTCCTGATCAAGCTTTTCTCTTTCAAGGCCGGTAAGCCTTCCAAGTCTCATATCTACAATGGCTTGGGCCTGCTTATCGCTGAAGTCGAAACGCTCAATCATTCTTTCCTTGGCCAGAGCCTCTGTTCTGGAGCTTCGGATTATACTGATTATCTCATCAAGATTATCATGGGCCTTCTTTAAACCTTCTAAAATATGTGCCCTTGCTTCAGCCTTCTCAAGGTCATATTTCGTTCTGCGGCGGATAATCTCTTCCTGATGCTTAACATAATAATAGATAATCTCTTTAAGGTTCAGTATCTTAGGCTCAAATTTCTTCTCTTCCGTTTGTACAAGAGCAAGCATATTGGCACTAAAGCTATCCTGCATTTGAGTATATTTATATAGTTGATTTAAGATAACATTTGCGTTGGCATCTCTTTTTAGCTCGATAACCATACGCATTCCGTCTCTGTCTGACTCATCCCTTAAATCTGATATTCCTTCAACCCTCTTGTCTTTAACCAGATTGGCTATTTTCTCAATAAGCCGTGCCTTGTTTACCTGATAGGGAAGTTCAGTAACAACAATCCTTTGGCGATTGTTTCCATAGGTCTCTATATCGGAAACAGCACGGACTACTATACGACCTTTACCTGTTTTATAGGCATCCAATACTCCGCTTCTGCCAATTATGGTTCCACCTGTAGGGAAATCAGGGGCTTTTATTATTTCCATCAGTTCTTCTATTGTAATATCCGGGTTTTCAATATACTTTATTATTCCGTTAACAACTTCGGTAAGGTTATGTGGAGGAATGTTTGTAGCCATACCAACTGCAATCCCTGACGAACCGTTAACCAAAAGATTTGGAAAGCGGGAAGGTAATACTACGGGCTCAATCTCATGTTCGTCGAAGTTAGGTTTGAAATCGACGATATCCTTATTAATATCCCTGAGCATTTCCATAGCTATTTTTGCAAGCCTTGCTTCTGTATAACGCATAGCCGCAGGAGGATCCCCGTCCACCGATCCAAAGTTTCCATGGCCATCTATCAGAGGATAGCGCATGGAAAAATCCTGGGCAAGACGAACTAAAGTGTCATACACAGCCGCATCTCCATGGGGATGATACTTACCTAATACTTCACCAACTGTGGTGGCACATTTACGATATGCCTTGTCGGGGGTAAAGTTGAGTATGTTCATCGCATGAAGAATTCTTCTGTGTACAGGCTTTAGCCCATCTCTTACATCAGGCAGCGCGCGATCCACGATTACACTCATAGCGTAATCGATAAAGGATTGCTTCATCTCTGCTTCAAGATCAACAGGAATAATTCGATTTACATTTAAATTTTCATTGTTTTGGCCTTTTTCGGACATCTATGATGCTCCCTTTCATATACATACAATTAGAATTGTATCCATTTTTTATACGTACTCTTCTATTCTAATAAACATTTCATTTAATGTCCATCGTAAAAAAAGTAACCTGCTTGTTTGGCAGGTTAACAAAGAAAAACTAAATGACTATGGGATTGTATACCGGTGGTTGTGTTGTAATGGGAAAGGAGTAAAGCTAGGGAGGAATCACTGTGCTTTCCTTANNTCATCCTTTTTTGGAATCCGGACTATAAATTCTAAAAATTCTCCACGGTCTATCTGTGCTGCTCGCGCAGGGACACCCGATTTTTTCATTGTGTCTATGGCCTGACGAATTGTATTGACAAAAATTCTAATATCTTTTATAGATCTTGTCATCTGCCCTTTATAGGTTTTTGTTTTCGTGGGGTTGCAATACTTATCCAGAGCCTTTTGAACAAGATCCTCGGTTTTTCTAACATTTAATCCTCTTTCGCAAACCTTTTGCAGAACCTTTAACTGTATCTGTTCATCATCAATTTTTAGTAATGCTCTGGCATGTCTTTCAGTAAGATTATTATCTGAAAGAATTTTTTTAACCATTGGAGAAAGCCTAAGAATACGAATTTTATTTGCAATTGTAGACTGGCTTTTACCAATTTTTTGTGCTAATTCTTCTTGGGTAAGGCCGTGCTCTTTAATAAGATTTCTGTAGCCCTCGGCCTCTTCAATATAACCTAAATCTTCTCGTTGAAGATTCTCGATAAGTGCCATGATGGCAGAATCATTTTCACCAATATCAACAACAATAGCAGGGATTTCTTTATGTCCTGCCATAGCCGCTGCTCTAAGCCGTCTTTCACCGGCAACAAGCTCGTAGTGACTTTTGCTTGTCTTCCTCACATTTATGGGTTGAATTACACCATATTGCTTAATGGAATTGCATAGCTCGTCTAAAGAGGAATTATCAAACTTTCTTCTTGGTTGATAGGGATTTGGCCTGATCGAATCAATTGATATCATGGAAATCATTTTTTCTTCGGGCTTCTTACCCTGGTTTTTTTTCTCTATTCCAGGGAATCTTAATCTTGTTGCAATCATAGGGCACCTCTTTCCTTTCGTTCTCTTTTGTGTATTAGCACATTTTATTCCATACAATAGAGATATTCGCCCTTTGATTGTCTCATCCTTTAATTTTTAAAAATTAAATATCGCATAAAACCCTTCTAATTAAGGGCATTCGGCATTATTTGATTGGATCCCTTGTCGGTTTTCCACTCTTCCTGGGATAACTTGTCGGAGTATGTCGAAGTTTTCTAATTATTACCACACTTCGTTCCATATCGCTTTCGGGTAAAGTAAATTGCTTTATTTCTTCGACCTTTCCGCCTAATATATCAAGAGCCTTTTTGGAATCCTTCACCTCATCCTTAATATCCGGACCTTTCATAGCAATAAACAGCCCACCTGTCTTTACAAAAGGCAAACAGTATTCAAGCAATACCGGCAAATTCGCCACAGCCCTTGCAGTTGCAACATCAAACTTCTCACGGTAGTCCTTATTAACCCCATAATCCTCTGCCCTTCCGTGAATCATTTTCAGGCCTTTTAATTCTAAAGCATTGCTTACTTCTTGAAGAAATTTAAGCCTCTTTTCCAGAGAATCCAGCAGGGTTACTTTAATTTCTTTCTTTAGAATGCTAACTGGAATGCCTGGAAAGCCGGCACCTGTTCCCACATCTATTAGAAATTTTGCACCCTGTGGAATAAAAGGGATTATTGAAAGAGAATCCAGAAAATGCTTGGTAACAATACCCTCTGGATCAGTAATGGCTGTCAGATTAATTTTTTCATTCCATTCTTTCAGAAGTCTTGCATATTGTGAAAATTTATCAGCCTGTTCCCCTGATAGTGCTATGCCATATTCTTTTGCGCCTTCTATCAATAATTCAATGTTTTTGTCACTAAGCATATTTTTCTTTAACCTTTAATCCTTTTCCTTGTTTTTTCTTTTACGGCTCTCTAAATATATTAAAAGCACTGATATATCAGCAGGTGATACCCCCGATATTCTTGAGGCCTGTCCTAAGGACTGGGGCTTTTGATTATCAAGCTTTTGCCTTGCCTCCAGACTAAGACCCTGAATATTCTTATAGTCAATATCCTCGGGGAGCAATCTCTCTTCCATTCGTCTAAACTGCTCGATTTGAATCATCTGGCGTTTAAGGTATCCTTCATATTTGATGCTGATTGCAACCTGCTCAATTACTTCCTTTGGCATGTCTGAATACTGATCTATTTCTTTTAAGTACTCAATATCTATTTCTGGTCTTTTCAAAAGATCATACAATCTTATCCCTGTTACTATTTCAGCGCTTTTATGCCTCCTCAGAAATTCGTTAACCTCTTTACTTGGAGGCAGTATGGTTTTCTTCAGCCTTTCCGTTTCCTGACCAATAAGCTCTTGCTTTTTTATAAACCTACTATATCTTTCTTCGCTTACCAATCCTATGTCATGACCAATCTGAGTTAATCTGGCATCAGCATTGTCCTGTCTCAGGTAAAGTCTGTACTCGGCCCTTGATGTCATCATTCTGTAGGGCTCGTTTGTTCCTTTTGTAACTAAGTCATCAATTAAAACGCCTATATATGCCTTGGCCCGTGTTAAAATTAGAGGCTCTCTGTTTTCTAGCTTCATAACAGCATTGATACCTGCTATCAAGCCTTGAGCTGCAGCCTCCTCATAGCCTGAGCTTCCATTGATCTGTCCTGCAAAAAACAATCCGTCAATAGTTTTGATTTCTAATGATAAGTCAAGCTGTGTAGAGTCAATGCAATCGTATTCTATAGCATAAGCAGGCCGCATGATAACAGCGTTTTCAAGGCCGGGTAAGGTCCTCAGCATTTTAATCTGAATATCCTCAGGCATGCTAGTGGACATTCCCTGAACATACATCTCCTTAGTTCCTAATCCCATAGGCTCTACAAATACCTGATGGCTTTCCTTATCCGCAAAACGAACAATCTTGTCCTCAATAGAGGGACAATATCTAGGACCGATTCCTTCAATATCACCGCTATAAAGGGGAGATCTGTGAATGTTTTCGCGAATGATCCTGTGAGTTTCAGCATTTGTATGAGTCATATAACAGGAGACCTGTTCCTTTTTTAAGTCCCCTGTCATAAAGGAAAAGGGAACAATTTCATCATCGCCGGGCTCCTCAATGAGCTTTGAAAAGTCAACTGACCGTTCATTTATCCTGGCAGGAGTTCCTGTTTTAAAGCGCAAAAGCTTAATCCCCAGCTTCTTTAAGCTGTCAGACAGCTTGTTTGCTGGTAAAAGCCCGTCCGGGCCACTTTCATAACTGCTGTCTCCTATTACAATCCTGCCTTTTAGATATGTTCCCGTTGTTAAAATCAAAATTTTACATAAGTATATAGTTCCTGTATGAACACGAATTCCTTTGACCTTGCCCTCTTCACAAATTATGTCCGTAACCTCGGCCTGCTTAACATCAAGGTTTTCCTGCTCTTCTAAAACCAGCTTCATATGCTCACTATAGGCTCTTCTGTCAATCTGAGCCCTTAAAGAATAAACCGCCGGACCCTTAGCCCTGTTTAAAATTTTGGATTGAATAAAATTAGCATCAGCCGCTAATCCCATCTCACCGCCCAATGCATCTATTTCTCTTACCAGCTGTCCCTTGGCCGTTCCGCCAATATTGGGGTTACAGGGCATATTTGCTACGCTGTCAAGGTTAATAGTAAAAATAGCTGTCTTATGGCCAAGCCTGGCAGCTGCCAATGCCGCCTCACATCCGGCATGCCCTGCGCCAACGACAATTATTTTATACTCTCCGCCTGTAAAATCACTCATACTTTTCACACTTCTTACTTTTATATGTTCTGTTAACTTAATAATAAATATGAGACCTAAAATTCCCTCTGGACTCGTCATAAACACATTACCTCGCAGAAAGGAGCGTTCAAGTCAAGTCTCATGACTATTATACCATCAAACGTAGTATGTCCAAGGTGTTTTTCGAAAGATCTTTACCGTTTTGGTAAGGACAAGGAAGGGTTTCAATAATATCAGCGTAAACGATGTAAACGCCAGTTTTTTCCTGGTAATCAACCTACCAATTACCGGGCAAGACATCTAAGAAAATATCTTTCATCGCACGTTTACCTCTTAGTCACATGAAATTGGTCAGTATAAGCATTACACCGGACGGGGGGTTACTGTCACATTATTGTTAATAAGGTTGTTTTTATGATAATATAAAAAGTGACAATAATATTTTCTAATGAACTAAGAGAAAGCAGAGGTGATNGTTGTGGATCCATATCCGGAACCTAATATTTATTGTCAAAAGGATAATAATGGATATAGAGCCATAACTACTGCTTAAACTTGTATATGGCTCTATCTAAGGAGGGCCATGTATGAAAGATAAAATCCTTCGCCTTGTTGCGCAAGGCAAATATCTCGAGGNAAGAAGAGAAATAGTTGATTTAAATGTCGTCGATACAGCACATTTATTTGAAGAAATTAATCAACAGAAACTTCTTATAATCTTTAGAATTCTACCTAAAGATTTGGCGGCTGAAGTATTTACACATATGNCAATTGAACTTCAACAATACGTTATTGAGTCTATTACCGACCAAGAAGCCGTTAGTATTCTAGATAACCTTTTTATTGATGATGCCGTCGATTTTCTGGAAGAGATGCCATCTAATGTGGTAAAAAGAATACTTAGAAATACTAACGAAGAAACTCGGATAATAATTAATCAGATATTAAATTATCCTGAAGATTCCGCTGGCAGTATAATGACCATCGAGTATGTCGACTTAAAAAAAGAGATGACTGTACAGCAAGCTATACACTATATTAGGAAAATTGGACTTGATAAAGAGACCATTGACACCTGTTATGTTATCAACAGCAATCGAGTACTTGAAGGTATTTTGTCAATAAGAAGACTCATATTAAGTGATGAATCCATGCTTATCAAAGACATAATGGACGCAGATGTAATATCCATCTACACCCATGACGATCAAGAGGATGTCGCTAGCTTGTTTAAAAAGTATGATTATTATGTTATGCCTGTTGTAGATAAGGAGAATAGGCTTGTTGGCATAATCACAGTAGACGACATTTTAGATGTTATTGATCAAGAGGCAACAGAGGATATCCAAAAGATGGCTGCAATGCAACCATCTGAAAAAGAGTATTTAAAAACAAATAATTGGACTTTAGCAAAGCATAGAATACCGTGGCTACTAATTTTGATGATTTCAGCATCGTTCACAGGAAGTATAATTAAAAAATATGACAATGCATTGCAGTCAGTAATTATTTTAGCTGCCTTTATACCTATGATTATGGATACGGGCGGAAACTCCGGTTCGCAGTCCTCAACCCTTATAATAAGGGGTTTGGCTTTAGGGGAATTACAGATTAGTGATATCTTCAAAGTATTAAGAAAAGAACTGTGTATAAGTGGGATTATAGGTATAATCCTCTCTGTTGTTAACTTCTTCCGAATATATCTGTTAGAGTCAACCGATATATATGTAGCTTTAACTGTATCCTCTACACTGTTCTTTACAGTTGTATTGGCTAAGATTGTGGGTGGGACACTACCTATTATAGCTAAAAAGCTCAAATTCGATCCTGCTATTATGGCGGGTCCATTGATAACAACTATTGTTGACGCAGTAGCATTAATGATTTATTTTACAATTGCTACATGGTTATTAGGCATATAATTTTCCTCCTAGATGACAGGGTGTGACAAGAGGACTGATGAATTAATATCTGATTGGCAGTTACAGGATACTACAAGCGAGTCGATAGGCCTCATTTCTTCATACTTAGTTAACAGAGTCCTCTTGTCTCTATATTACTTACCTAGGCAGAACCTTGCAAATATTGCATTTACAACATCCTCATCTGCATGGTGTCCTGTTATTTTTCCGAGCTCCTCGAGAGAGGCCTTAAGATCCAATGCCAATATGTCTAAAGTCATCCTCATTTTGCAATTTGATAAAACAGTCTCTAAATACTCCTTTGCCCTTTTTAGCTGATGCTCATGTCTTGCATTGGTGATAAGAACTTGGTTATCTATGTCCTGGTTGTTTTCTGTTGCAAAATTGAAAATACTTTCCTCGATCTTTTCTATTCCGGCATCCTCCGTAATGGATATAAATTTGGCATGAGGATTTTNCATCTTCAGAGCTTCCAGTTTTTCTTCATCCTCTATAAGGTCAATTTTGTTAAAGCATAGAATGTATGGCTTTTGCTCTTCCTTTGCTTTATTAATTATTGACTGATCCTCCCCGCCAATTTCTCTTGAGCTATCAAAAATAACAATAATGAGATCCGCATCTGAAATGGCCTTTAAGCTTCTTTCCACTCCCTGCTGTTCTACAATATCATGGGTTGATCTTACTCCTGCAGTATCCAGAAGCTTTACCGGAATGCCTTTAATATTGATATAATCTTCGATAACATCCCTTGTTGTGCCGGGAATATCGGTTACTATGGATTTGTTCTTTCTTGTAAGCCTGTTCATAAGTGATGACTTACCCACATTTGGCTTACCGGCTATTACAACCTCCATACCCTCTCTTAAGAGCTTTCCGAATCTGAAGCTTTTAATAAGGTTATCCAGCTCTTTTATTATTTTTTCGGTTTCTTGTTCTATCTGGTTTATGGTGACCTCTTCAGCATCATACTCCGGATAATCTAAGTTAACCTCAATTCCTGAAAGGAGCAGAATTATGCTCTCCCTTATCTGGTTGAGCCTTTGGGATACATCTCCTTCAAGCTGTTTTATTGCAACCTTGGAAACTCTTTCAGTTCTTGCCTGAATTATATCCATAACTGCTTCAGCCTGAGATAAGTCTATCCTACCGTTTAAAAATGCTCTTTTTGTAAATTCTCCTGCCTCTGCAGGTCTGGCTCCATTTTCATAAAGAAGATTCAACAAGGCTCTTGCTATGGTATAACCGCCATGGCTGGATATCTCCACCACATCCTCTCGGGTGTAGGTCCTGGGAGCCTTCATTTTGGTCAGAAGAACCTCATCAATACTCTCACCTGTTTCCGGGAAAAGTATTTTTCCATATTGAACTGTGTGGGATTCCTGTTCGGAAACCCTCTTCTTCCCTTTAAATAATCTGTCAGCTATCAAAACAGCTTCAGGACCACTCATACGAATAACAGAGATTCCTGAATTTCCTACAGCTGTTGAAATACCGGCAATTGTGTCGTTTATCATGGTAATTCCTTTAATGCTTCCTTTTTCTTTATATAATTTAAATAGGCTGTCTCAAAATCGTAATTTTTAAGACAGCCCCGTATTCCTGTTAATAATTTGCCTTGTATCGGACAACAACCTTGCGGTTCGGATCCTCGCCTATACTTTCAGTATCTACATACCTGTGTCCCTGTAAAGTAGAATGAATTATTCTTCTTTCATAAGGATTCATAGGCTCTAATGTCATACTCTTACGATATCTTGTAACCTTGTCTGCCATGCGATTCGCAAGTCTGACAAGGGTCTGTTNCCTTTTTTNCCTGTATCCTGCAACATCCATGATTACACGAATATATTCATCTGAGCTGCGGTTAACTACCAGGCTTAAAAGATATTGTAATGAATCTAGGGTTTCACCCCTTCTTCCTATTACAATTCCAACATCATCTCCTGTCAGATTAACAGTTATTTGATTTTCTTCATGGATAATATCCAACTGAGCTGTAATATCCATGTGTTCAAATATTGGTCTTAGAAAATCAACGATTACATCATCAATTCCGGCCTTTTTTGTGACCTTAACTACTGCATTCTTGCTTCCGATAATACCTAATAATCCCTTGTTTCCTTCATTTATTATTTCAATTTCTACATCGTCTTCTACTACATCTAATTCTTCACAAGCAAGTCGTATCGCTTCATCTACGCTTTTTGCCTCTTTTGTTACGGACCTTTGCACTCTTCTTCTCCTCCTTCTGGGCTTTTGGTTTGTGTTGGTGGTTTGACCCATTTTTTGATTCTATGCTGAGCTGCTTTTTAGAACCTTTCGGGTCATTGCTGTTAAGTTGTCCTTTAGTGTCCCTTTGTTCTGCCTTATCCTGCTGATTGTCATCATTTTTACTATAAATATTATTGATTACCTTTTGCTGAGCAAAGCTAATTATATTATTAATTGTCCAATAAACTGCTAATCCACTAGGCGTTTGAGAACCAATGACAAGCGTCATTATAGGGCTCATCCAAAGCATAGCCTTTCCTGCACATCCGGTATTAACAGGATTACCATCCTTATCCTTAGCTTGTAGCTGTTGGTTTCCCATAAGTAACNAAGAAGTAAAATATGTTGTTGCCACCGCAATCAATAATAGAAGTAATGGCGGCAGAAATGTTGCCGGATCCTCTTTGATCTTGGCTAATTCAAATGTTGGCTTAACACCAAGATTAAATACCTTAAACATTCTCAAATCCAGTCCTAAAAGTACATCCTTCTGCTCTTGAGAAAGGTAAAAATTCTCATTAACTATTTCAGGATATCTGTTAGCTACTTCTAGTACCTTTATCTCTATATATGGATCCTTTTTTGTCAATGACTTATATGTTTCTTGAAGATATAAAACAGTACTATCGTCTTTGTTNTGAAGTTCTTTGATTTCTTTAAAAGTAAAGTCCTTTAANGTATTTTCGTTTAAATAGCCTTCTTCAACAGATTGAATAACCATATGAGTAACAGCAGCTGCAGGTGTTTTCATCATGTATGCCATTGGCATTCTGATAACATAGAAAAGAGCAATAATTATGGGGAATTGTATCAACATAGGAAGACACCCTTTCATGGGGTTATATCCCTTTTCCTCATAAAATTTAGCCTGCTCCTCCTGAAGCCTTTGCTTATCATTTTTATATCTTTCCTGGATTCTTTGGAGCTCTGGCTGCCATTCCTTCATTTTCTGTGAAGATTTCGCTTGATTAATGGAAAGAGGTAAAGTTAATAGTTTGTAGATTAATGTCATTATCACCAGAGAAAGAGCATAGTTATTAGCTCCAATCGTACTATATATAAATAACATTAATCTACCAAATAATTTGCCAATTAATCCTAGTAGTGCACTCATTGATCTTTCCTCATTTCTATTTTACAGGGTCATATCCTCCGGGATGGAAGGGATGACACTTTAGTATTCTAACTATAGCCAAATATGTTCCTTTTAAAGCTCCGTACTTTGTTACGGCCTCAAGGGCATACTGGGAACAGGTTGGATAAAATCTGCATGTCGGAGTTCTTTTCAATGGGGACAGAGATTGCCTATAAAACTTTATGATACTGATTATTAGCTTTTTAATCATTGGCTTTCCTTCTCTAATAGACCTAACTTATAAAAAAGATACCTCATTTCTTTACCAACTGTATCAAAAGTCGCCTGGGAATCTGATTTTCTAGCTACCAGGACTAAATCTATTCCTTTTGGCAGTTTGTAAAAAAGTTGTCTGATATTTTCTTTAATAAGTCTTCGCATCCTGTTCCTTTTTACAGCGTTTCCGACTTTTTTACTTGCTGTTATACCAATCCTAGTATAGTCCAGTCTATTCTTAATATAATAGACGACTAAGGTAGTAGAAGCCGCATACTTTCCTTTGCTGTAAACTCTATGAAATTCCTTGTTTTTTGTTAAAACAGGCTTCATCCTCACTCTTCTTTTCTTATATTCCTCATATCCATTATTGACCTTTTTTCAGCTCTTAAAAAATAATATTCTTATTATAATATAATAAATCATTACCAAATAGAAGAAAAGACCAATTTAATGGTCTTATGCAGTCAGTCTTTTTCTGCCTTTTGCTCTTCTTCTCTTTAAAACTTTTCTTCCATTAGCAGTCTTCATTCTTTTTCTGAAACCATGTTCTTTTTTTCTTTGCCTTTTCTTAGGCTGATAGGTACGAATCATATCTGGCACCCCCGTTCAGTATTTTTTTATCATAAAATTAATAAATCTTTTAACTAATTGTAAAGACAGCATTCAATATTATATAACCTATCCTTTGATAAAGTCAAGATGTAGTAATATTATTGTTGAAAGAATCTTTGAATTTTGATATATTTATTATTACGATATTAAGTATCGAGAGTGTCCCCGTCTTAAATGGCGAGGGTTCTTCGTTTTTTATTATGGAATTTTTACTAAACCTTATTTTTTTATTATTTTAACATTTTTTGAGATACAATATTTGTGAAACAAGCTCTTATTTAGTACATGGAGGAATTTCTAATGGCGTCTAATTTGAATGAAACATGGCAAAATGTCATGAAATTACTTGAGGCGGAGATGACTAGTGTCAGTTTCTCTACATGGATAGAGACGCTTATACCTTTATCAATTAACAATAATTGCCTCGTTCTCGAAGTACCCTCTGATTATAATTTAGGATTAATTAAATCAAGATACTATGATCTTATAAAAAACTCTGTTAAATATGTAACAAACCGTGATTTAGATTTAGACTTAGTATTGAATTCCTCGGAATATCCCTCAGATCCTGCTGAGACAAATACTGCAGATAATGACGGTTCACAAAAACTGTCCATTTTAAATCCCAAATATACCTTTGATACCTTTGTAAAGGGAAATGGCAACCAGCTTGCTCACGCAGCTGCCCTCGCCGTTGCCGAAGCTCCGGCAACCTCCCATAACCCTCTTTTTATTTATGGGGGGGTTGGTCTTGGAAAAACTCATCTTTTACATGCTATAGGCCATTATATTTTAGAGAATAATAAGGATTCTAAAGTTCTGTATACATCCTCTGAAAAATTTACAAATGATCTTATTAATGCCATCAGAGATGACAGGAACGAAGAGTTCAGAAGCAAATACAGAAGCNTTGATGTTCTTCTGATAGATGATATTCAATTTATTGGAGGCAAGGAAAGGACCCAGGAAGAATTCTTCCACACCTTNAATGCTCTTTATGAGTTAAATAAGCAGATTGTGATTTCTAGTGACAAGCCGCCAAAGGATATTCTCACTCTTGAAGAAAGACTGCGTTCAAGATTTGCATGGGGATTACCTGTCGATATTCAGGCCCCTGATATTGAAACCAGAATTGCTATACTTGNAAAGAAGTCTCAGCTGGAGAATTATGATATTCCCCANGAGGTTTTAGTCTATATTGCTGACAATATTGAGTCCAACATTAGAGAACTTGAAGGAGCTTTGAACAGAGTTATTGCATATGCTTCGCTAACAGGATCTCCTATAACATTAGACCTTGCTAAGGACTGCTTAAAGGAGATTATCTCAGGAATCAATGCTGTAGATATTAATTATAAAACTATAATGAAGGTTGTCTCCAGATATTATGATATATCCCCGGATCAAATAATATCTCAAAAAAGATCAAGGGATATATCTTATCCACGCCAGGTGGCCATGTATCTGTGCAGAGAATTAACAAATATGTCACTTCCAAAGATTGGGCAGGCATTTGGAGGAAGGGATCACACAACTGTTATGCATGCTTACGACAAGATATCCAGCGAGATTGATAAAAGTGCTGAGTTAAGACGAGCTATTACAGAAATAAGGCGAAATATTACAGGAAAACAGTAGATTGGAAAAAGGACAACAGTAATCCCCACATTTCTGTGTATATGTTGATTAATTTATGTTGATAGAAAAGATGTTTTTAATATTTAAAAGTTATACAAATATGTTCACTCTTTATTAACAGANTTATTAACATGATGAAAGCTAAGATCCTCAATAATTTGACATAGTTTTCAACACTATCAACAGCACTTATTACTACTGTTACTAAAAATAAAATAATATAAAGAAGGAGATAAAAAGATGAAGCTTATCGTTCCTAAACAAAATCTGCTTGAAGCCATAAATGTTGTTCAAAGAGCTATCATGCCAAAGGCAACACAGCCTGTTCTTGAAGGTATATACTTAGAGGCTGGAGATTTATTAAAGCTTATAGGTAATAATTTTGATTTTGCCGTTGAATACAATTTAGAAGCTGATATTAAGGAAAAAGGATCTATAGTTGTCAATGCCAAGATTTTTGGTGAAATAATCAGAAAGCTTCCGGATGCTCCTGTTTATATTGAGGTAACAAATAATTACAGAGTAAAGATAGAATGCTTAACCACATATTTTGAAATCGTGGGTTTGGATGCTGAATCATACCCAATGCCTCCAATATATGAGAAAGAAGAGTTGTCCTTTACTATTTCCCAGACTGCCCTTAAAGATATAATCAAACAGACAATCTTTGCGGTTGGCTCTGATGAAAATAGAAAAATCATGACAGGTGTTTTGATAGAAGTAGAAAACAGTGAGGTTACCATCGCTGCATTGGACGGATTCAGAATGGCTGTAAGCAATACATTGATAAAGGAAGATGTTAATTTTTCTGTTGTTGTTCCCGGTAAGAATATGAGTGAGGTAATGAAAATATTAGATGCAAATGATGATTCTGTAACAGTTTCATTATCCGGAAATATTATTTCATTTATTCTGAAGGAATGCAGAATTTCATCCAATGTCCTGGATGGAGATTTTATGAATTACCGAAGCTATATTCCTTCTCAGTTTGAAACAATTATCACAGTTAATACCAGGGATCTTATTGACAGCATAGAAAGAGCTTCTCTTATAACAAGTGAGGATAAACGTTTTCCTGTAAAGTTCACCATTAATGATGATACTGTTGTTATTTCTTCAACTACCGATATAGGTATCTCAAAGGAGGAAATTNCTATCAGTAATGATGGTGCTCCTCTTGTTATTGGGTTTAATCCTAGATATTTTATTGATGCCTTAAGAGTAATTGATGAGGAAAAAATTAGAATCTCTTTTACTTCACCAGTGGGGCCATGTATCATAACATCAGAGGAAAATGACAGATATACATACCTTATCTTGCCTGTAAGAATGAAAAACGCATAGAGGTTTTTATGAAGGAAATTAAAATTACAACTGAATATATAAGGCTTGATCAGTTTTTAAAGCTTGCAAATATTGCTTCCTCTGGTGGGGAAGCAAAGTATCTTGTTTTAGAATATGAGATATTTGTTAATAATGAAGAGGAACACCGTCGCGGAAGAAAACTAAGACATGGTGATATAGTAACTGTAAACGGCCATGAGTTTAAGGTTGTTCATAATGGTGAGAGAAATTGACCGTAAAGCAATTAGAATTAATCAACTTCAGAAATTATAATAAACAGACTATTAATTTTGGAGAGGGCATTAATATTTTATATGGTCAAAATGCTCAGGGTAAGACAAATATCTTAGAGGCACTCTATATATCAGCTACTGGAAAATCACACAGAACCAATAATTATCGTGATTTAATTCGCCATGAATCCAATGGCTTCGAAGTAAATTTGACTGCTACAATTGCAGGCAGGGACAATACAATTTCAGTAAAATATATTCTAGAAAGAGGCAAATACGCCGAGATTAACGGCGTAAAAAGAGAGAAGCTTTCAGATATATTAGGAACACTCAATATGATTTTCTTCTCTCCTGAAACATTGGAAGTGATCAAAGGATCACCTGCTGTAAGAAGAAGATTTATAGACATATTCCTTTGCCAGACAAACAGGCAGTATCTTCATTTTTTAAAAAGATACAATACTCTTATAAAGAATAAATCTATTGCATTGAAAAACGAGAAAAAGGATAAATTCGGAGACACAATTCCTGTTTGGAACGAACAAATTTCTAATTATGGTGGAAAGATTGCATANTACCGGATGAAAGCCATAAATGAGCTGAATGCGTATATGAAAAGAGAGATAAAAAGCATAACCGGTAATTTAGAAGAATCTGACATGACATATAAAACATACTGCAGCTTTGCTGAAGATGCAGACCAGGAGTTTTTTATTAGCAGGTTATCTGAAGAACTTATAAAAGGGCTGGAAAAGGAAAAGCATATTGGACAATGTATATATGGCCCTCACAGAGATGATTTTGAGATATTGTTAAATGAGATGAGTTCAAGACAATACTGCTCTCAAGGACAACAAAGAACCTTGGCCCTGTCACTTATAATTGCAGAATTATTCTATGTAGAGAACATAAAGGGAGAAAAGCCCGTACTTTTATTGGATGATGTAATGTCTGAGCTAGATCAGAGCCGCCAGGAATATTTATTAAAAGGGTTGATGGATGTTCAAACAATCATTACAACAACCGATGAGCTTTCATACCATGATATGAAAAATCGTAATATTAAAAAGTTTTTCATAGAAAAAGGTATAATTTCTTCCAAAGTTGACCTTAATTAAAAACTAGAATAAAATTGAGAAGGTGATAATTTTGTATTTACATATAGGTGAGGAAGAGGTTGTTTTTTTTGATGATATTGTTGCAATCATGGATATCGAAAAAACTACAACTTCTAATAATACAAGAGAATTCTTAAAGAAAAGTGAGGAAAGTGGAATAGTTAGAACAGTGGGCACAGATATTCCAAAATCCTTTATAGTAGCATTGACGGAGGGAAAGCAAAAGGTTTTTTTATCTCCCATATCGTCAAATACTTTAAAAAAACGCGTTGCAAAAATAGCTGATGATTACAGGAGGAACCGATTTAATGTCTGAAATAAATAATCATAATGGATACAATGAAGAACAGATTCAAGTATTGGAAGGATTAGAGGCTGTTAGAAAAAGGCCGGGTATGTATATCGGTAGCACCTCTTCGAGAGGACTTCATCATCTGGTATATGAAATTGTTGATAATAGTATAGATGAATCATTAGCTGGTTACTGTGACAAAATCGAGATTGTTTTGAATAAGGATAACAGTGTTACAGTATTAGATAACGGTCGCGGTATCCCAACAGGAATACATCCTAAATTAAAGATTCCTACTATGCAGGTTGTTCATACTATGCTTCATGCCGGCGGAAAGTTCGGCGGAGATGGCTATAAGGTTTCAGGCGGTCTGCACGGTGTGGGTGCNGCTGTTGTTAATGCTCTTTCTGAATGGATGGAAGTAGAGGTATCCCGTGACTGTAAGGTTTATAAGCAATGCTACGAAAAGGGTAAGCCAGTTACTGATGTTGAGGTTGTAGACGAATGCTCGCCTGAGTTTTCGGGAACAAAAACTACCTTTAAGCCCGATGCCGAAATCTTCGAAGAGACAGTTTATGATTTTGATATTCTGTTAAAGCGTTTCAGAGAGATGGCCTTCTTAAATAAGTTTATTACAATTACACTTATTGATGACAGAGAAGAAGAACAGAANAAGGTTGTTCTTCACTACGATGGTGGAATCAGCTCCTTTGTTGAGTATATTAATAAGAATAAAGAGGCAATTCATCCTGAAGTTATCTATTTTGAGTCAAAGGAAGATGGGGTAGAGCTCGAAGTTGCAATGCAATATACAGATTCCTTTAACGAGAATACTTATGGCTACGCNAATAATATTAACACCACTGAAGGCGGAACCCATATTACAGGTTTTAAAAGTGGTATTACCAAGGTTGTAAATGATTATGCAAGAAAAACGGGTCAGTTGAAGGAAAACGATAAAAATCTGTCCGGAGAGGATATAAGAGAAGGATTAACTGCTATTGTTTGTGTCAGGTTACAGAATCCTCAATTTGAGGGCCAAACTAAGACAAAGCTTGGTAATGCTGATATAAGATCCTTTACAGAAGGCGCNGTAACAGAAAAGTTGGCATACTTTTTAGAAGAGAACCCCAAGATAGCGAAGATTATTATTGAGAAAACCTTGCTCTCATTCAGGGCCAGGGAGGCTGCAAGAAAAGCAAGGGAAATGACAAAGAGAAAGTCTGCTTTAGAATCCACAACACTACCCGGAAAGCTTGCTGACTGTTCAGAAAAGGACGCTTCAAAATGTGAAATATTCATTGTTGAGGGAGACTCTGCAGGAGGTAGTGCTAAACAAGGCAGAAACAGAAGATTCCAGGCTATTCTACCTCTTTGGGGTAAAATGCTTAATGTTGAGAAAGCAAGAGAAGATAAAGTTTANGGTAATGAAAAGCTCAGTCCGGTAATAACAGCATTGGGAGCCGGATTTGCAAATGAAATGGATTTGTCAAAGCTTCGCTACCATAAGGTAATTATTATGGCCGACGCAGACGTAGATGGTAAGCATATCAGAACATTGCTGCTGACATTCTTCTACAGGTATATGAGGCCTCTTGTTGATAANGGTCATGTATATATTGCTCAGCCGCCTCTTTTTAAGGTAAAGAAGGGCAAAGAAGAATTCTATGTATATAATGAACGTGAATTAGATAAGCTTTTAGCTGAAAAGGGCTGGGACAGAAATGATAGNAGCATCACCCTACAGCGCTTTAAAGGTCTAGGTGAAATGAACTCAGAACANCTCTGGGAAACAACCATGAATCCTGAAACCCGCCAGATTCTGAAGGTGGATGTGGAAGATCATGTTGTCACAGATGATGTTCTAACTGTGTTAATGGGTGAAAAGGTTGAGCCCAGGAGAGAGTTCATCCAAAAGTATGCAAAGAAGGTAAGCGACCTGGATTTCTAAGCGCGAGACAGGAGGCGCCTTCCTCGTCTAAAGACCGTAAGACCAACAGCCCGGAGACAGATCCGCGGCGCATTAAGAAAGGTATGATGTCGGAGGTAGAAGTCAAAGCATTTGATTTCTGTCGTCCGACTTTTTATTTAGTTAAGACTGCTATTGATATTTATAGTTTTTGTTCACATCATTATTAGTTCTATTGTTGTAATAATATATAATTTAAAACTGTCTAGGATGATAATTACTATTTAATCAAGGATTGCTATCGCGTTCTTTCTTGACAAAACAATAAATATTAATAAATAGAACCCTCAGCTTTATTTAGAGAATTTTATCTGAAGTTGTGTCACAAATGTTTGACTTTTCTAGATTCAGATGGAACCTTCATGTTCAGCTCTTCACCTCTCAGCAGCTATTTAGGAATTGGTACCTATGAAATCAAGGATAGCAAGCTTACAATGAATACTTACGATGGGCAGTATGTTTATGTTTTTGACGCTCATTCTTCATCAAAGATGATGGGGTTGTCTGAAATAACCCATGGTTCTGTGTTTAAGTATGTAGAAAATTAGAGCGAGTTGCAGCCAGCTGCCATATTTAGTAGAGATTTAGTCCTGCTGTGTAAACAACAGGACTAATTTTATTTAAAGCTCATTATTACATCAAAGGAGTGCTGATCCCTTGAAAGGTTTGTCCCTCTGAAGATAATACTGTTATCATTATCATTAATATATGCTCGCATAATGGAAAAATTTTCATTACTCCTAAGCTCAGATAAAAAGTAAATCTCATATCGTTTTAGATTCTCTAGATTATTCTTTTCATCCTCTGTGAGGGCATCGTAGGCAAATTCTCCGTACCTGATATTGTTAACGTGTCCCAGACAATCAATATGGCTGTTATATACCTTTCTTTTCTCTACTTCAGTAAACTCTATATCTGACTTAAATGTAGGCTGCGCCTTTATTGTGATTTCCTCTATAGGTGCACCGATAGGAAAAGGAGTCTCCTTCTTCCTATAAACAGCCCTGGTGTTCAAATCAAGAAGTATTGAGAAGGTTGAGCCCTGAAAAAGAATATCACCCTCTGAATTTTTAAAGACCAGCTCACGCCTGTAATAGGGCCCCTTCTTACCTGAGTGCCATGTCTGAGCAAAGAGCTTTCCTATGCCTCTGACGGGAGATACTATTTCAAAGGATAAAGATATTAGTGCCCAGGCGAGATTGTATTTTATTGTGGTATCCATATTCAGGTCTATTTTACTTAAGTGCTCTTCAGCTATTTTTGCAAAAAGGTTCTGGTAGGCATAAGGCTTTAAAAAACCATTTTCGTTTAAATCAGAAAGATCCGGTGTAACCTCATAAATATAACTTTTTTCCATAATTACCATCCTATCACCATAATGTATGTCAAGATTTTTAATAACAAGGTTTTATCCTNTCTGGCACCTGTTCGAAATTCTAGATTTTATAACAGGATTCCCAAAATAGATAAGAAGACAAATCTTAATTTATAACTTAAGTAATCTCTTTGCATTACCAAATAATATATCATCCTTCTCCCTTTGTGAAAGGGGGAGCGTATTTAAATGCTCGATTTCAGTTTTTGCATTACTCCAGGGGGAGTCAGATCCGAATAATACCTTGTCTGCTCCGTGAGTTCTTACTATTCTAATAAATTGTTCATGTGAGAAATATTCAAATCCCATTGAGGTATCAAGATATATATTCCTTCCGGCTAGATGTTTTTCTACATCGTCCCATTGTGCATGGCCGCCAAAATGTGCGGCAATAATTATGCCTCCTTGCATTGCATCAACAATGTTTGCAAATTGCTGTGGAGTGCTTTTAAAGGGTGGTGAAAAACCAGGGTCAAAGCCTGCGTGATGTAAAATAATTAATTCTTTACTTAAAGCATAATCATATATCTTAAGCATATTATTATCATCAACTATGAAGTTCTGATATTCAGCATGAAACTTTAGTCCCTTTAATCCTAAATCTACAACGAAATCTATCTGACTTTTATAATCCTTTGAATGGGGATCAATAGCTCCGAAGGATATAATTCTCTCTGAACAAATATTTCTTGCAAATTCATTAATGCTGATTACCTGTGACGAATTAGTTAAAACGGGCTGAACTACTGAAATATCAATACTCCAGTTATCCATGTTTTTTAATAAGCCCGAAAGGGTGCCATCATGTACAGGCTCATAAATATTCTCTATATTAATTGTAAGCTTCTCAATTGCTCTCTTTGCTATATTATCTGGAAANACATGTGTATGAAAATCAATTACCAAACAATCACCTCATTTCACAATACAATAAATTATATCACAAAAACGTTTTTCTTTTGAAATAAGTAGGNTGATATATAATAATCATCTGCATAAAAAGGTAAAAATAAATAAATACTTATGGATAAGATTTTATTCAATGAAGATACTATATATTTGGAGGTGTATAAAAATGAATTTATCAACAAAAGAACGATATTTACTTGAGGACCTGAGAACCCATGAGGAAATCTGTATTCAAAAGTATACTAATTATTCTAGCTTGGCTCAGGATCAAGAATTGAAGGACTTATTTAACAGTAACGCTAATATTGAACGGGAGCATCTAAATACAATTAATCAGCTTTTATCGGGACAGGTTCCTCAGATGAATCAGCAAGGTGGAGGCCAGCAACAACAGCAGCAGATGCAACAGCCTCAGCAGCAAATGCAACAACAACAGCAACAAATGCAACAACAAGCAAAAGGAAGCTTTATGCCTCAAGGGGGCACTCAAAACTACAATAATTCTGATAAGGATCTTTGCATTGATATGTTATCAACAGAAAAATACGTATCTGGAACTTATGATACTGCAATATTCGAATTTAAGGATCCACAGATTAGAAATGTTCTAAACCATATACAAAAGGAGGAGCAGCAGCACGGAGAAAAGATTTTCAGTTATATGAATAAAAAAGGAATGTATCAGACACAATAATATTAATATTGTAATTTAATGTAGAATAATATACTACNAATTCAATGTAACAAAACGCAGCACCCAACACGAATACAAATATTTTATTAGCTATTGCAATAAACGAAGTAAAGACGAAGAAAAGAAACCGACAAAAATAGAAAAACGGGCAAAAGAAGAGTCTTTGCCCGTTTTTTCCACGTTGTTATAAAAGAAA
>JGI24707J26582_10001019_pt1 | contig 22290 bp, 23 predicted proteins | sample BioPla1DNA1_FD_26582 | JGI IMG/M metagenome (IMG submission 26582)
GGCATTATTTTAAAATACAGATCCTTCGCGGGTCAAACTAATCCTGCTCGTCTCAGGATGACAAAAATGTGGGGCCTTCATAGCAATGACAAAAAGCGAGAGAAGCGCTTTTTCACACAGTCTGCCGTTCCTCCTTGTCTGGTATTTGTTTACATAATGGAACAAAACTCCTGTTCCCTTGTCCCCTTTTATCAACTAACGGGGATGGCGCAATGATGCCTGGGCGGCGGCCAATTTTGCAATAGGAACCCGAAAAGGTGAACATGAAACATAGTCCAGACCCAATAGATGGCAAAACTCTATTGAATTCGGCTCCCCTCCATGTTCCCCACAAATGCCCAGCTGAATGTCCGGTCTTGCCGTTTTCCCTAGTTCCACAGCAGTCTGCATGAGCCGGCCTACACCCTCCCTGTCTATTCTCTGGAAAGGATCCTTTTCGAACACACTTTTATCTATATACTCCCTAATAAATTTACCTGCATCATCCCTTGAAAAACCGAATGTCATTTGGGTCAGATCATTGGTTCCAAAAGAGAAAAAATCTGCCTTTTCTGCAATTTTATCAGCAGTAATACAAGCTCTTGGTATTTCTATCATCGTTCCCACCAAATATGGAATACTTATATTATTTTCCTCGAATACCATGGCCGCAATATCCGTTATTATTTCTTTTACATATTCGAGTTCTTTAACTTCCCCGACCAACGGTACCATTATCTCCGGAACTATCTCAAGCCCCGTTGATTGGTGAACATCGATGGCAGCTTCTAATATTGCTCTTGTTTGCATGGCATATATCTCCGGATAGGTAACAGCCAAACGGCAACCCCTATGTCCTAACATGGGGTTTACCTCTTGTAAATCATTTATTACATCTGTAAGCCTTTCCTTGGACACTCCCATCTCTTCGGCTAATTGTATTATATCTTCTTCCCTACTGGGTAAAAATTCATGTAATGGTGGATCTAATAGTCTTATGGTGACGGGTAATTCCTTCATTTCTTTAAATATATCCATGAAATCTTCTTTTTGCACGGGCAACAGTTTGGCCAACGCCTTTTCCCTATCCTCTGATGTAGTTGACAATATCATCCGCCTAACGGTAAATATCCTGGATTGTTCAAAAAACATATGCTCTGTTCTACAAAGACCTATACCTTCTGCTCCAAATTTTAATGCCTGCTCGGCGTCTTTGTATGTATCTGCATTTGTTCTGATTTTTAATTTTCTGAATTCATCTGCCCATTCCATTAAAACCGCGAAATTCCCCGAAAATTCCGGGGTTTGAGTCTTAATTTCACCTTCATATACGATACCCTCATTACCGTTTAAAGATATATATTCACCTTCATTGAATTTTTTGTCTCTAACTTTCATAACCTTATTTATGTTATCAATGCGAATCTCGCCTGCTCCCGCTACACAGCATTTGCCCATGCCCCTTGCTACCACAGCCGCATGTGATGTCATTCCCCCTTTAGCCGTAAGTATACCTTCTGCCGCTACCATTCCTCCTATATCTTCGGGGGAGGTTTCCACACGGACCAAAATTGCTTTTTCGCCCGCTTCTTTTGCCTTTATCACATCCTCCGGTGTAAAATAGATTCTACCCGTAGCAGCTCCTGAGGAGGCCGGCAGCCCCTTTGTAATAACGGTAGCTTTCTTAAGTGCGGTTTCTTCAAATGTAGGATGTAAAAATTGGTCTAATTGTAAGGGTTCTATCCTGAGTATAGCTTCCTCTTTGGTGATTAAACCTTCCCCTACCATATCTACCGCTATATTAACAGCCGCCATAGCTGTCCTTTTACCCGTTCTTGTCTGCAATATATAAAGTTTTTCGTTTTCAATCGTAAATTCAATATCCTGCATTTCCTTATAATGTTTTTCCAGCAGCTCTGTAACGTTTACAAATTCCTTGTACACCTCCGGCATCTTATCCTTCAGTGCCTCTATTTGCTCAGGTGTACGAATCCCGGCTACCACATCTTCGCCCTGTGCGTTTAACAAAAATTCACCGAATAATTTTCTCTCACCTGTGGAAGGATTCCTTGTAAAGGCTACACCCGTTCCACATTTCTCCCCCATATTGCCAAAAACCATGGACTGAATATTTACGGCTGTCCCCAGATCGTCCGGTATATCATGTAATTTTCTATATATTTTAGCTCTCTGATTGTCCCACGATTCAAACACAGCCTCTATGGCTATAAGTAGCTGTTCTTCTGCGTCCTGGGGGAAATTTCTCCCCGATTCTTTTTTAACAACCTTTTTAAATTCTTCGGTTATGTCTTTTAAATCCTCTGCAGTTAATTCTGTGTCATCTTTAATATTTTTATCGTTTTTTCTTTTCTCGAGAATAGTATCGAATTTATATTTTTCTATATTAAGAGCCACATCCCCAAACATTTGAATAAATCTCCTGTAGCTGTCATATGCAAAACGTTCATTGTTAAAAGCCTTAGCAATGCCCCTGACAGATTCATCATTTAATCCAAGGTTTAATATGGTGTCCATCATGCCGGGCATAGAAACTACAGCCCCTGATCTGACAGAAATTAACAGAGGATCTGTCTTGCTGCCAAACTTTTTGTTCATGGTAGCTTCCAGAGCCCTCAGTTCTTTTAGTACTTCTTCTTTCAATTCAGGCCATAATTGACCGTCATTTTCATAATATTGATTACACGCCTCTGTTGTTATAGTAAACCCCGGTGGAACGGGAAGCCCTACTTTAGTCATTTCTGATAGGTTTGCACCTTTTCCTCCCAGTAAGGACTTCATTTCCAGGTTCCCCTCCTGGAAAGAATAAACTAGTTTCTTCATAACAACACCTCCAATTTTTTATGGTCATATAAATATGGCATTTATTACATGCTATTAGAAAATTTATACCCCATATTTTTGAATATTCCCAAAATGATACTTGCACTTTCCTCAACAGCTCTCGATGAAACATTAATAACAGGACAATCTAATTTTTTCATAATTCCTTCGGCATAGTCCAGTTCTTCTAAAATTCTTTGCATACTTGCATAACTTGCTTCGTTTTTTAACCCTAAGGCTTTGAGCCTCTCTNTGCGTATTTCAATCAATTTTATTGGATCTGTAGTTAGTCCTATAATTTTTTTCGGCTCAATTTCATATAGTTCTTTCGGGGGTAAGACTTCCGGTACAAGTGGAATGTTGGCGACCCTTAAATTTTTATGTGCCAAATACATACTAAGAGGAGTTTTGGATGTTCTTGAAATTCCGATTAACACTATATCAGCACGTTTTAATCCCCTTGGGTCCCTACCATCATCATATTTAACTGCAAATTCAATTGCCTCTACTTTTTTAAAATACCTTTCATCCAATCTCCTGATTAGGCCGGGTTCCTGTTTAGACGGAATTTCCAGCACAGTTTCCATGGCATTTAAAACAGGGGTCATTATATCGACACATGGAATGTTCAGCCTCCCGGCTCTATTTAACAGTATATCCTTTAACTCCGGGATAACCATTGTAAACATTATGACCGAATTTTCATTTCTAGCTTCTGCTAGTATTTCTAAAATTTGCTGTTCCTCGTTTATATATGGGAACCTTCTTATCTCATAATTTTCAACATTAAACTGGCTAATGGCTGCTTTAGAAACTGCTTCTGCTGTTTCTCCTATTGAATCTGATATGACATAAATAATAATACTTGTGCCACCCATTTTTCTCCTCCTAGTCTCTGCATAATTCTACAAATAGTTTTGTAATGCTACTTTTAGATATCCTACCAAGTATTTTAATTACCTCCTGTTCACCTTCTTTTTCCCTCAGTACTACCGGGAGGCTGTCTACCTCATGATCTATAATTTTAACTGCAGCCTGGAGCACATTATCCCCTGGTGATACAGTAACTATGTTGGGACTCCTCGTCATAATCATTCCTATCGGTACCTTGTTAGTATCTATACCACCCATAGCGCCCTTTAAAAAATCTTTTCGTGACACTACACCAACAAGTGAACCTTCAGAAACAACAAAAATGGTTCCGACATCCTCTAAAAACAATGTGACTATGCCGTCATAAACAGAACTCTTTTCTGTTACGATAATAGGCAATGACATAATGTCTTCTACCTTTATACCTTTCACTTTTTGCGCAAAAATATTTATATTCGATTCACCCGCATAAAAGTATCCAACCTTTGGTCTTGCATCTAAAATTCCGATCATGGTTAGGATTGCTAAATCCGGCCTCAATGTGGCCCTTGTTACGTTAAGGTATTTTGCAATTTGCCTACTCGTAATAGGTTCATTTTCTTGTACAATTTCTATAATTTTTCTTTGTCTAATTGAGAGTTCCATGAAGATCACCCCTTTTATGTGTTATGCTATTTTTCAATGTGTTATATTATATACATAACTTATCATATTTAACATTGTTTTTCCATAATTTAATTATGCTTGTCGGAGATAATATATTAAATTTTTAGAAATCCTACCCGCTTTGCTTAACCCATTTAGGGTAGTTTAAAATAATTTAATATTTTAATTTTTCATTCAGGTAACATTCTAGTTGGTCAACAGCAACCCTTACCTGTTCCATGGTATCTCGGCATCTTATGGTAACACAATTATCCTCTAAAGAATCAAAGTCAAAGGTAATACAAAAGGGTGTACCTATTTCATCATGCCTTCTATATCGTCTGCCTATGCTTCCGGAATCATCATAATCAACCATATAGCTTTCGGAAAGCTCTCTATAAATTTTTATAGCATATTCTTTGAGTTTTTTGGAAAGTGGAAACACCGCTACTTTAAAGGGAGCTAATATGGGATGCATTTTTAGTACCACCCGTGTATCTTTTTCATTTATAATCTCTTCGGTATAGGAATCAATTAAAAATGCCAAAACGAGGCGATCTACACCTACGGAAGGCTCTATACAATAAGGAATGTATTCCTCATTTGTTATCGGATCCTGATAGATAAGATTTTCTCCGGAATATTCACTATGCTGTTTTAAATCAAAATCTGCTCTATTAGCGATGCCCCAAAGCTCCCCCCAACCAAATGGAAATTTATATTCAAAATCGGTTGTTGCTTTACTGTAATGCGATAACTCCCCCTCGTCATGTTCACGAAGGCGAAGGTTTTCTTCATTCAAATTCAGATTCAAAAGCCAATCCCTACAAAAATCCCTCCAATAGTCAAACCATTCTGTGTCTTCCCCAGGTTTACAGAAAAACTCCAGTTCCATTTGTTCAAATTCCCTGGTTCTGAATATAAAATTGCCGGGAGTAATTTCATTTCTGAATGCTTTTCCGATTTGCCCTATTCCGAAGGGTACTTTTTTCCTTGATGCCCTTAAAACATTTTTAAAATTCAGAAAAATCCCCTGTGCTGTTTCAGGTCTCAGATATATTTCTGTGCCGGAATCCTCAGTCACCCCCTGGAAGGTTTTAAACATCAGATTAAACTGACGGACATCGGTAAAATCATGTGCACCGCATTCAGGACAGNTAATGTTTTTCTCCCATATATAGGATTTCATTCTTTCATTAGTCCAGGAATCTACAACAGCTTCTTGATTATGTTCATGCATATAATCTTCTATTAATTTATCCGCCCTGAAACGGGACTTGCATTCCTTGCAATCCATTAGCGGGTCACTAAAACCCTCGATATGTCCCGAGGCCTCCCAAGTTTTTGGATTCATCAGAATGGCAGAATCCAGCCCCACATTATACTCGTTCTGCTGTATAAATTTTTTCCACCATGCTTTTTTAATATTGTTTTTCAATTCCGTTCCAAGGGGCCCATAATCCCACGAGTTTGCAAGGCCCCCGTATATTTCCGAACCCGGAAATATAAAACCCCTTGACTTTGTTAGGGAAATAATTTTTTCCATTAATTTTTCTGTTTTCATTTTGTTTGCCTCCGTTTAATGTTTTTTTGGTAACCTTCGAATGAATTCGAAGCCACATGGTTTTGATACATAGGCAACTTTCGAATGAATTCGAAGCTACAGTGAATTCGAAGCTACAGTGAATTCGAAGCTACATAAAAAATAAAAGTCTTTCATCCCTAACTTTAAAAAGTTAGGGACGAAAGACTTTTCTTCCGCGGTTCCACCCTAATTGGCCAAAAACCCACCTTAACTAACACCGCTCAAGAGTGCCCTTTACTGATACACTGCCGAGCTTGCACCGCCCCCGGCTCGCTAATACAAAATCAGCTACCCCTCTCTATCATTGCGACGCGTTATTTAATTTAAATCCAATTTAACAAATTATAGCGGGTTTGTCAATGATGGTATAAAAAAAACGAATAAAATGCAGAATTTCTATAGCAAAGCAAGAAAGTGGGTTCTTTGTCAGAAATATTCCTCATCCAGATCATCTATAATTTCTCCATATTCTTCCCTATCGATTGTGACATTGTCGGATTTTTCAGCCTTGTCTGTTCTATTATTGCCTGTATCTGAATCTTTTTTGCTTTTAACCATATTTTTAATTTCTGAAACAGTCTCCTCANCCATTTCATTAATATCAACAACCTCGCCGCTTTCTTTAACTATTTCTATAGTTGCCTTAGTAAATAATGCAGCAGCTACTCCCAGCAATGATACTGTGGGATATAGCATGACTCCTATTGCTCCGGCTGTTACAGGAACATTTAATAGGGTTTCCCCATCCTTTTTTAACATAATACGGGACACATTGCCCTTTTTAATAACAGCCTTCAATTTTTCGACAATTTCATTTCCTACCACAGACATTGTATCCATCCAAGTCTTGCCTTGCTTTTCCTCAATAGATATTATGGTTTCTATAACCTGACCATCGTTTTGTTCTAAAGCTTCTTTGGCTTCTTTATAAGAAACCCCGGTTCTTTCTCTGATTATATCAATCTTTTCTAGAGTAACCATGATTCTTTCTCCCCTCATTTATAATTTTTCCGCCATTTCTAAACTTTTAAAATTATATCTGTTAGTATATGTCAATATATATTGTTTTAATACATTTTTAAGTTCATTATTTAGGTATCTACTAACTTTTAAATCTTTTATTTCCTCTATATCCTTGGCAAGCAAATATATGGCCAGTTTAACAGTTGTGTTTCTTATTCTGATTGCAGATGAATCTATATTAAAACACGAAGAACAAAGCAATCCGCCCTGTTCCGCACTAAATTTCCATGATATAGACTGTTTATTTGCACAATGAACACAACCTACAAGGTGAGGCCTGTAACCACTATAATTCATTAACTTTATTTCAAATGCCCGAATAATAGGGTTAATTTCCACATTATCCTCTTTTAATATATACAGTGTCCTTCCCAAAAGGTTGAAAAGTCTATTATTGGTCTGGCCCTCTGTTATCACCGATTCCACCAATTCCAGCAAATAAGCAGCATAAGATAATTTTTTCAGATCTTCCCTTAATGGATAAAATATTTCCTTTACTTCACACTGATTTATGGAATATAAACTTCTACCTTTATATAGTACAAATTCGCTATAAGAAAAGGGCTGTATTCCCGCCAGCAAATTACTCTTAGGCCTATGCGCCCCTTTAGCAATAGCGTTTATCTTGCCAACCTTTCGCGTGAAAATTGTTAATAAACTATCGGTTTCTCTGTATTTCCGGTTTCTTAATACAAAACCTTCTGTGGTAACTAGCATTTTTGATCCTCTATTCTACCTTTTTATATGAGCGAACATTTAAGGTGACCTTCGAATGAATTCGGGGCTACGTTGTTTTGTGCAACCTTCGAATGAATTCGAAGCTACATTGCTCTGTGTTACATTGTTCTGAGCAGCTCTCGAATAAATTTAAGGCTGCACTATTTTAAACAGCAATGAGTTAGGTCATAATGGTAATTCCATTCGCTTCTGACGGGTTTTCAATCCCTGTATAAACACTGTCTTTCCTGTTTTTGTTATAGCAATATTCGTTAAATCCTTCTAAATTTTCGTTACATTCCTTTACATATAGATAAGCATATATATTTCCGGTTTCCTCAAAAATATTCCACATTATTTTATCTAACATAAACAAGTCCCCTTTCATAATAGTGTCTTACACTATTTTTTTGCATTCAGGGGCCTAGTATACATTGTAATTTTTACTATTAATACTTCCTATCCAAACATCTCGACCTATTCATATCCTAAATTTCTTAACATACTGTCTCTATCTCTCCAATTTTCTTTTACTTTTACCCATAACTCCAGATATACTTTTGAGCCTAAAAGTCTCTCCATATCTTTTCTTGCACTCTTTCCTATGCCTTTTAACTTTCTGCCACCCTTGCCGATAATAATAGCCTTATGGGATTTTTTTTCGCAATATATGGTAGCATTTATATCTACTATATCCTGTTCCTTTCTCTTTTCCATTAGGCTAATTTCTACAGCCACTCCATGCGGAATTTCCTGTTCGGTATAGTGAAGGATTTTTTCCCTTATGAGTTCTGCCGCAATCAAACGTTCCGGCTGGTCTGTGATCATATGGTCAGGAAAATATTTTGGGCCCTCGGGTAAATAACTTACTATAAGGTTTGTTAAATTATCCAGATTGGCTCCCTCCAAGGCTGATACCGCTACTATATTTTTAAACAACCCTGTTTTCTCATACTTATTATATAATATATCCAGCCTTTGCTGATCCATTTTATCAATTTTATTTATTACCAGAACAATAGGTGTTTCTATACCTTCCAGTTGTTCTATAATATGTTTATCGTCCGGTCCTATTGAAATACCTTCATCCACTACAAATAATATTACATCTACACCCCTTAATGTTTCCTCAGCTGTCCTGACCATATATTGTCCCAACCTATGCTTTGGCCTATGTATTCCCGGTGTATCCAAAAATATAATCTGAAAATTTTTTTGCGTATAAACACCCTGGATTTTATTTCTCGTGGTTTGGGGTTTATCTGATATAATGGCAATTTTTTCGCCAATTATCTTATTCATAAGGGTTGACTTTCCCACATTTGGCCTTCCTATAATAGTTACAAACCCGGATCTAAATGCCATCATTATAGCCCCCCGTCTGTTTTTTTAAGATTACTAAAAGAAAAAGAATTGGGCAACAGATTATTTATAGTATGTATCATGAAATCATGTTCCGACCTGGCGACTATAATTTTTATTCTACTGCCAAATTCCATTATCACCTGTCTACAAATTCCACACGGATATATATATTCATCCGAATTACCAACTATGGCTATCGCTTCTATGTTGCGTTCACCCTCCGAAACAGCCTTAAATATTGCCGTCCTTTCAGCACAGTTTGTTGCCCCGTAAGATGCACATTCTATGTTGCACCCGGTGTATACTTTTCCTTCTTTGGTAAGCAGTGCAGCTCCCACGAGAAATCCGGAATACGGTGCATAAGCGTTTTGTTTTGCTTCCATTGCTTTTTCAATTAATTCTTCATACGTCAAAAATATCGTCTCCTCTGTTGTTAGGTATTATAATGTAGTAAATTACTATTATTCCATGGTTACATTATTGAAATTTTGTACAATTTGTATCCAGGTTTTGCCCGGGTTCAGTATCAATTCTTCCCCTGTTTCATAATAATATTTTGTGGCTCCTTCATAACTTCCCTTTTTCCATGTTATATCAATAGCTTTCCCACCGGTTATGTATTTTGCCCTGCCTTCTCCAACTGTAGCCATTTTCAAACGCAACTCTTTATCTATTACCTTGGCCGATACCTGCTGTATTATAATATTTGTTGCGGTAAGCGTTTCTCCCGTTATTTCGTCTTTATGTTCTGCTCCGTTATAGCACCTTTTGTAAATTTCATTTGTGCTATCATAGATATAGGATGCTTCTTTGTTTGCAAAATATTTGACCTTTACCTCATTTGCAATTTCACCCTTCTCCATTATTTTGAAGGAATCGTTAAACTTAAATCCATCAAATTGTGGTTCTTTCCTGAAGTTACTTTTTTCTATTGCCTTCTTAAGGGCCTCATAGCTGGAATATAAATTATGTGGTATTTTTTTATGGTTTTTTCTCCAAAAAACATCGTTTCCTCTGCTCATAGCATTTACATTTTGCACTTTCTTATTTTTAATGTCCGACTTTGCCTGTTCGCTTCCGCCGACATGCACAAGATGACTGTCAAATTCTAGTGCCTTCTCAACTAAATACGGCCTGGCGCTTCTTATGGGTCCTATGTGCTCAGGTTCATTTATTAAAAATATACCCAAGTATCTGGTGATATCACCTTCTGCCGGAAATTCATAGGCTATCTCAGCATCTATTAGACCTGCCTGTGGTCGAGCTCCGAACTGGTTATCAAAAACAACAGTAAACGGTCTCCTATTCACTTTCTCCTCTTTGGCATACGTTCCGCTCAGTGGAGAGGCTATACCTTCTATTTTGGGTTGTTCTACAGTTTCGGTATCTTCCGGTTCTTCTATTTTTGTATCCGTATTTTCTTTTTCGATTTCATTTTTTTTACGGCAACCTATTCCCGTAGATAATACCAAAAAAACTAAAAATAAAATGATCCCCCTTTTTTTCCAATCACTCATAATGCATCATCCTTTCAATATTTATAATGTAACCTTCGAATAAATTCGAAGCTACACTACTCTGGAAAACAATTTCCGAATGAATTCGAAGCTACGTTAACCCGGAAAGCAATTTTCGCATAAATTTGGGGTTACATTATTCCCCATTTGATGGTTTTGCAATTCCCCCGGATACAACCAATTTGACTGCATCTTCAACACACATATCTANCACAATCATATCTTCCTCCGGTACCAATACCAATGTACCTGAAGTAGGATTAGGTGTGGTCGGTATAAAAACACAAGCTATACCTTTGCCCGTTTTGTCCTCGACACTTTCCACACCTGTTGACGTAACAAACCCTATGGTATGTACACCGGGTGTGGGATATTCTATTAAAACAACCTTACGAAATGCCGTGTTGACATTACCATATACAGTTTGTGTAAGTTGTTTAACAGGAAAATAAATTGATCTTACTATAGGAATTTTTTTAAAAAAATATTCAGTGGCACCAAACAGTTTGTGGTCCGCATAATTTGTAGCTATTACACCCGCTAACAGAATCATACCCACAGTAATAATAATTCCTAAACCATAAATTGTAAAACCCAATAACTCCTCTATAGGTCTTCTGAATATACTATCAACTTTATTAAGCATCCATAATACGGAATAAACCGTAATTATCAAAGGAATCATCACTAGCAATCCTGCTAAAAAAATTTTTCTTATTTCCTTAAGCATTCTTTTCACCACACTCTTCATTAACCAAATATTTGAAAAAATATAGTTGTTATCAATGCACCCAAAATTCCACCCATAACAACTTCGAAAAAACTGTGAATTTTCGCTTCAATCCTACTTTGGCAAATTAATAACGCCATCAATACCGATAATGTAGCTATAAATATATTTTCAGATATAAAAGTAATTGCGGTGGCCAGTGAAAACCCAACAGCTGCATGTCCACTTGGCATTCCACCTTGCAAAAAAGTCCCGGCACCAAAATATGACTTTGTCACAATTACTACAAAGATAACAATAATTAAAGCAATAAAAGTTACATGCAATGGTGATTGCCTCACATGACGTAATACCTGTAATGTAAATTGGTTAATCCGATGAAAAAAAATTAAGTAAGCCACAATTATGGAATTAATCGTCGCAATTAACACTGCACCCGCCGCCACATTTTTGGCAGTCTTAGCAAAAACATGGTATTTATCTGTAATTAAATCAATGGTGGATTCAATTGAAGTATTTATCATCTCCGCTACTATTACCATAGAAATTGTGAGAAATAATATAAGGATTTCCATCCGGGTCAAATCAAGAAACAGACTTGCAACCAACACGATTATGGCTACAAGAAAATGTATCTTCATGTTTCTTTGCGTTTTTAATCCATATATGATTCCCTCAAATGCATAATTTAAACTGTCAATTAATGTTTTAGCCTTCATAAAATATTACCCCATTATTTTCTAATTAAATTCAGGGATGAGAGAACAGCTTCTTCCCCCGCTCTCATATACTTTGCGGTTTCCCCGGTATTATGATTATAACCCATCAAATGAAACATACTGTGAACAAATAAAAAAACCATTTCCCTTTCAAAAGAATGATTGTATTCTTTTGCTTGCAGCATTGCTCTTTCAACAGATATAACTATATCTCCCAAGGGTTTTTCTTTCATGTCTGCTACATTTATAACTTGACTTTCATCCATCAGGGGAAAGGATAAAACATCCGTCGGACAGTCTTTGCCCCTATAAATTTTGTTTAGTTCTCTGATTTCTTCATCATCCACCAAGGACAGGCTTATTTCATGATTTAAATCCCAATTATCATAGGTCAGGCACAGCACCGCCGCCCTTTTAAACAATTGGATTAACTGCTCCCTGATTTCATGTTTGTTCTGTCTGTTACTAACTAATAATTCCATCAGACTTGTTCACATCTCCTTTTTGGATGTCTATATCCGGATATTCAATTCTCTCATGGAAAATGCTCAACATCACCTTTAAAAAGGATTTTTTAACTTTATCCAGTTCCTTTAAGGTAATATTGCTTTCATCTAGTTGTCCATTTTTTAACCTGTTTTGAATTATCTTCTCTATTAATTCCTCCACCTTTTCCCGAGTTGGTGAAGATAAACTCCTGACAGCAGCTTCCACCGAATCAGCCAACATTACTATAGCGGTTTCCTTTGTTTGAGGCTTCGGTCCCTCATATCTGAAATCATTTTCATCTATATTATTATCTTCCCCTTCGGTTTTAGCCTCATGATAAAAATAAGCTACCAGGGTGGTTCCATGATGCTGCTCGATAAAGTCCCTTATTTCAACCGGCAATTTATACTTTTTAGCTAGTTCCACACCATCCCTTACATGATCCCTAATTATTGTGCTACTTAAATATGGATCCAACTTGTCATGGGGATTATCGGATGTTAATTGATTCTCCTTAAAAAAATAAGGCCTTTTTGTTTTACCGATGTCATGATAAAACGCACCCGCTCTGGCTAACAGTGAATTTATTCCCAGTGCATCCGCAGCGGATTCACTTAGATTCCCCACTATGATGCTATGATGGTATGTGCCCGGGGCCTCTATTAATAGTTTCTTTAACAGCGGTTGATTTGGATTTGACAATTCCAACAATTTTAGGGGGGTTACTATGCTAAATACCGATTCCCAGGCCGGTAGCGAGCCTACTGTTAATATTGAACAGAATAACCCGTTTAGTAAACCATAAAATCCGGACATAAGGGTCTCCATTACTTCACTACTGTTTATAAATCCAATACCCACAATAGTTACCATGTTAATTACACCTATAGCAAGCCCTGAAACAAAAATATTTGCCCTTTGCTGTGTGTTGATTACACTAAAGGCACCAACTGTTCCTCCAACCAATGCCATAGCTATAAATGTAATATTGTTGCCCGTAATAATGCTGACCAATATAGTCAAACATAAATTAATAAGCAGAGCCAGTCTGGATTCAAGCAAAATTGAAAGCAGCATAGAAGAAGCAGCTATAGGAATCAAATATATTGAAATTCCCTGCACAGCTCTCGAAATTATTAATGTAAAAATAAAAATAATATAAACCATTAAAAGCCTTTTGGGTTTTGCCAACAAACCTTTATTAAATGCCATAATGTAGGCAATCGTAAGAAGTTCAATCACTAGAACCATAGCAGCGATGCCTATATACAGGACAAAATCAACCCTACCCTTATCAGTCAGGATTCCCAGTTCACCAAGTAACTCCAATCTATCACTTGTAATGGTTTCGCCTTCCCTAATTATGTTATCCCCTTTTCGTATTATTACCTTGTCCACATTCTCCCTTGCCAGTTCTATCCCCCTGTTAGTAGCCTCCTCGTCTAAAAATTTATTCGGACGAATTGTAGCATAAATTATGGAAATTGCCAAATCCTTCAGCTCATTATCAAACTCATCCAAATTTGTTATATATTCCTTAATACTGCTTTTTTGTCTTTGTAAGTCTTCAACATTTATACCCGCATTCATATTTTGGGTTGCTATCTCATTTATATAACTCTCTAAATATTTTAGTTTCTCTGAGGGGGCTGTTATGGCTACTCTTGTACTAACCATTCCTATATTTAAATCATTTTTCGATGTAAGCTGCGTTATTTTTTCTGTTTCTGTCAATTCTTCATCTTCACGAAGTCTGTATACCAACAAAAAGAAATTTTCTATGTCCTTTTTAACTTCCACATGGACACCGGGATTCAGTTTATAAACAGGTTTCACCGTGCTTGCAACTTCTTGTCTCGCGCGTTCCGTGCTAATCTTGTCTTCTATATCTTTGGGAGCTTTTATGTCTTCCGGGGCTTTTTGTCCTACCTCCAAATCAAATTTTTCCGGATTTAAACTTGTTGATAATATAAAAAACAAGCTAACAAAAAACAACAAGGCTATGGAAAGGTTTCTGATTGATTTCTTTTGAAAAAGCCTTCTGGTAGAGCTGCTCATTAGTGCACCTCCTCTGCTATTTGGTATATATGTTAATCTTATCTTTTACTTTGATTTCTTTTTAGTATCATATTTCTCATAGGCATTGACGATTTTCTGAACCAAACGATGTCTTACAACATCTTTACTCGTCAAGTATACAAATCCAATTTCACTTATGCCTTTTAGCACCTTTTCTACATGTTTCAAACCGGAATACTTGCCTTCAGGAAGATCTATTTGAGTAATATCTCCTGTCACTACCGCCTTTGAACCTAAGCCTATTCGGGTTAAAAACATTTTCATCTGCTCCCTGGTAGCATTTTGTGCCTCATCTAAAATAATAAAAGAATTGTTCAACGTCCTCCCTCGCATATAGGCCAAGGGAGCTACCTCTATCATACCCCTTTCCATATATTTTTGAAATCTCTCCGAACCGAGAATATCAAAAAGAGCATCATTTAGGGGTCTTAAATAGGGATCCACCTTGTCCTTTAAATCTCCGGGCAAAAAGCCCAAACTCTCGCCTGCCTCCACCGCCGGCCTCGTTAAAATAATTCTATTTACTTCTTCGTTCCTGAGAGCCTTCACCGCCATGGTAACCGCTAAATAAGTTTTACCGGTACCGGCAGGGCCTATGCCAAATGTTAAATCTTTAGACTGTATTTGTTCAATATATCTTCTTTGTCCCATGGTCTTCGGCTTAATGGGTTTATTCCTGTCTGTAATAAATATTATATCCCCGGCTAGGGATTGTATTTGCTCCTGCTCCCCTCTCGATAACAATTCTATAGCATAAGATACATTTTGCGTTGTGAGACTTTCCCCTTTCCTGACCAATTCCATCAATTGCCCTATTAGCTTCTCACCCAATAAAACATTGTCTTTATCCCCTATAATTAGGATATCTCCGTTCCTTTGTACAATATCTATTTCCAAGGATTGGTTGATTATCTTTAAATTTTCGTCAAAGTTACCAAATAATTGCCTAACAAAATCCTGTTCTCTAGCCTCTATTCTCTTTTTAAATTTGTTTTCCAATAATTAGTCCTCTCCAATCTGTAGTATCCTTTGCTCTACAATATCCTCCAACACTTCTATAATAACTTTACCATATAAAACCCCATCTTTAACAACAAAATCAACTTGCGTATTTAAAATTTCTGCCTCAAAAGGTATTTCTTCCAAAATATCATTTAAAGCTTCCTTGTGGACATAGTTTTTTGCATCAGCTTCACTGATCGTTACTCTAATTTTTTTGGCCTCATAATATTCTTCTGTTATGAATTCGACAGGTAAACCTATTTTCCTCCATTGTAAAGGTTTCTTAGACCTTTTTTCTATAATATAAAATTCATATGGAATCTCACTTTTATTAAAAGAAAGTTCTATATTTCCCAAGTTTAGAATCCTTTTTATAACTTTTTGCCCTGTTTTCTTTTTTTTAATTTCAGTTAAATCCCTGTTTTTAGTCGCTTCATAATAGGTTTTAGCATATACCTCCCCATGAGAATGTACCAGTATATTTTCTTCTGTCGGTTCCAATTGAACTATCCCACTGATCAAAATATCCCCTTTTTTAACTATATCACCTTTTTCGACTACTGCATCCCCATTTCTAGCTATTATCTTTTCTATCACCCCACTTTTTTTGGCAACTATATTACATGGGGTATTTTTATTTATTGTATCCGGGGGTATCATCTTTTCTACCACTTCTATTTTTGCTTTAACACCCTTAAGCTCTATCCCGACCCATGCCAGCCGATTTATATCTAACAATAGTTGATTTTCTAATTTTCGAAGATTAACAAAATACCTGTTTGTACCCGGTTTTAACCCCAGGGCATTCAATTTAGCTACTATTTCAGCTTTTTTAACATCTTCGTTACCTGTTACTTCAATGGAAAATATAAAAGTAGATGCAAAAATTAACAGCAGGAAACAAAAAAATGCTCCCGTTAAAAGCATTTTCCTTTTTTTTAACCTGTGTACCCAAAAAGGACAACCATGTTTCTGATATATGGATACTTTACATCCTAATTTCTTAACAATTTTTCTTAAATCTTTAAACCCTCTGACACCCAGTTTTGCTTCCAGGGTAGTATTGCCAATCCTTTTCACATCCCACAAATAGATGTTCCTAACTGTGCACATATTTATAAATTTCTCCAGTGTCAACCCCTCAACCCTTATGATTACATAGCCCCTTATATAATTCCATAGTTTCAATACTAACAATATATCCACCCCTCAATCGATAAACCCTACCTGATTGATTTCCCCCACAATAATAATCTCTTCTGTAACAATATTTTTTAACATCAAATTTTTCCCCATAATGCATAAAATCCCACTTTTTGTATTGACCCTTATTCTATCGTTTGTATATTCCAGGATGCCCTTGTGATTTTCTATATAAATTTGGAGATTGCCAATCATTATAATTTTAGGTAAATCCAGCACAATATCCTTTGGCAGTTCCAGTATTTCAGCTAGACCCTTTTTTATTCCACCACTTTCCCCCATTTGGCATACCTCCCATTATATTAAATTTTTATGCTTAAAATAATTTTAATAGACCTGTTTTGTAAGTAAAAAAGATAAGGCGAACCTTATCTTCTTAAAACTTTTGGTTTTTGCAAGATTTCGGACATTATAATTCCCCGAACAACAGATTTTCTATCAAATCTGATATATGCTTCTTTCCCTATTTCTCCCTCATATACATCGTCTGCGGTCCCCCTGACATCTTTTGTTGGGGCTCCTTTTAGGGAATGCAATTTTTGTTTTGCATTGTTTTCCCCATTGACAGCTTCTTCCATGGATGAATGAATCTGTTCTTTTTGACCACCTCCATGAATTTTGTCGAATTCCATTTTTATTTCCTCAAACAATCCTTCTAATTCCTTGGAAAAACTCTTTTTTCTGTCTTCAGCAGAGCCGGGAATCCTGCTAACTGGCGGGGATTCTGTGGGCACAGGCCTACCGGTTTTAACAGTCGGTTTGGTTGATGTTTTGTTTTTGTTTAGCAGGGAACTTATAAAGGCAATAACTACAAAAGCCAGTATAGTCCTAAAATTCATATAACCACTTCCTTTACCAGTAAAAAATTGGCCTTCTATTTCATTAAATCTTTTCCTTCCCCTTTTTCATCGTCCTTGCTGAGCCTGGAAATAGATTCTCTCATACCTGTATCGGCTAGTATATTTTGTAGTTTATAATAATCCATTACCCCAATTTTTCCTTCCCGCAGGGCGGTTGCCATTGCCCTCGGTACCTCGGCCTCAGCTTCTACCACCTTGGCCTTCATTTCTTCTACAGTAGCTTTCATTTCTTGCTCCTTGGCCACAGCCATTGCCCTTCTCTCTTCCGCTTTAGCCTGTGCAATCCGTTTATCTGCTTCTGCTTGGTCTGTCTGCAATTCCGCACCGATATTTCTGCCAACATCTATATCCGCAATATCGATAGACAGAATTTCAAAGGCTGTACCTGCATCTAATCCTTTCTCTAAAACCGTTCTGGAAATTGAATCCGGGTTCTCTAATACATCCTTATGAGAATCGGAAGAGCCTACAGTTGTAACTATACCCTCACCAACCCTGGCTATAATTGTTTCTTCCCCGGCGCCTCCGACGAGTCTGTCTATATTCGCCCTTACGGTTACTCTTGCCTTTACCATTACTTCTATGCCGTCTTTGGCAACAGCCGATATTTTCGGTGTTTCAATTACCTTCGGATTAACACTTACCTGAACTGCTTCCAGCACATTCCTACCTGCTAAATCAATGGCGGCGGCTCTTTCGAATTCAAGATTAATCTCCGCTCTTTGTGCCGCAATCAGAGCATTTACCACACTGTTTACATCTCCACCTGCCAGATAGTGCCCCTCAAGATTATCTATATCTAAATCCAATCCCGCTTTAGTCGCCTTTATCATTGGGTTAACTATACGACTCGGCTGAACCCTTCTAAATCTCATCCCCACAAGGGTAAATATACCAACTCTGACCCCGGAGAAAAAAGCTGTAATCCATAAACCCACCGGTATAAAACTTAAGATAATGGATAAAACAATAAATATTATTGCTATCGCAACTATCAATATCATTAATTGTGGCATAAAATCCCTCCTAATTAATTTTTCTTACTACTATTCTTATACCCTCTATTCTACTTACTTCCACTAATTCCTCTTTTGCTATAAATTGTCCCTCGGAAACTACATCTAATAATTGTCCGTCTATAGATATTGTGCCTGATGGCCTGAGCGGTGTAACCGTCATACCGGTTCGGCCCATATATCTATCATAACTGTCAAAAGGGGTGAAACCCTTACTTTTATCCAATCTGGTGTCCAGTATTATACGACTGAAATGTTTATTTTTTGGAGCATATCTCAAAATAGTAACAAAAATAATTAAAGTCAAAACAAATGAAACCAACAATGAAACCAACGCGGTCATAGCACTGCTGGATGCCAGAAAAATACTGATAATTATACACAATATTCCACCTGCACCCACTACACCGAAACCGGGAATAAAGGCTTCTATGGCTAATAAAATTATACCTGCCAAAAAGATAATAGCAGTTGACCAGCCGGTGTTACCTGCCAACACATTGCCACTGAAATAAAGTGCAAACGAAATCAAGCTTACTGTCCCTGTTATGCCAAAACCTGGGATAAACACCTCAGCCAGAAAACTGACAAATCCTATTGTCAATAGAATAGGTGCTACATACGGGTTGGTAACAAACTGTGCTAACCTAATAGCATTGGTGGTTTCCGCCATAATTATATTGTTATAGGGTATGTTCAATGCGTTCAAGGTTTGGTCATAATTTTGGGAAACTGTGTCAATAAACCTTAATTTTTGCGCATCCAAAGCCGTGACGTTTAATAATTTATCTTTTCCGACAATACCCGGTATGTCTACAGATTTGTCCGCCATAGCTATTACTATTTGTTCGTCCCTTCCCTTTTCTTGCGCCACACCTCTGAGTATACCCACCCAGGCGGAAAGCACCTTCTCTGTATTTGGAATTGTTTCAGCCGATCCTATTGTACTCCCGGGAGCCATAGCAATGTCATTTGCAGAAATAGTTAACAAAACACCCGCCGATTCCGCTTTTGTGTTAACAAAAGATATAGTGTGTAAATCCGTATCCAAAATCAGCCTACTTACCTTTTCAGCGGAATCAATTCTGCCACCGAAGGTATCAATTTCAAATATCACGGCTACAGTATTAGGGTCCTGTTCCGCAATTTTTAAGTTATGTCTTACATGATAATAAGTAGCCGGAGTTATGTCCCCCTTGATCGGTATTACATATACGTTTTTATTATCTGTATAACCATTAACTACACCGGGAAGCAGAAAAATAAATAATAATATTATTACGCCAAAGATACTTTTCCTTTTCATTCATATTCCCCTCCTTTTCTATATATATTCTCTTTTGTCCGGGTTTAAACTATATTCATAGAAATAAATAAAAACCCGATGTTCAAAAACCTGGATCTCGGGTTAATATACCTGAAATGATTATATCATAGATAGGACATTTCCTATACTGGTATTTTTTATATACCAAATAAACCCGGGGGAACCCGGGTTTACTATTTTAATTTAGTAAATTCTAGTTGGACAACTAGAATCTATTTCTGTTTCTCCGCGCTGCTTCAGCTTTTTTCTTACGTCTCACGCTGGGTTTTTCATAATGCTCCCTTTTTCTCACTTCCGATAAAATACCGGATTTAGCGCACTGTCTTTTAAATCTGCGTAAAGCATTATCTAACGATTCATTGTCCTTTATCTTTACTTCCGACACCTTACTTTCCCTCCCTCCGCTAGCAAATGCTGTGCTTTGTCTATAGCAACATATTAGCTATATTGCAAGTGGGATTTAACAATGCCTAATTATTATACATTAAAGTTTCCACTAATGCAACAGTAACCATTAGCCTGGAGGCCATGTAAGTTGCCTATCACCTAAAAGATGAAAGTGTAAATGATCCACCGTTTGTCCGCCATTTTCACCACAATTGTTTATAACCCTAAACCCGTCTTGTTCCAAACCAAACTGTTTAGCTAAATGCTTTACAGCCGCGAAAACCTCCGGAATTATACTTTTCATATCTTCTTCCGTTATGTCCATGGTAGTTGGAATATGTTTTCTGGGTACAATAAGCAGGTGTACAGGTGCTTGTGGGTTAATGTCTTTAAAAGCTATCACATGTTCACTTTCGTAAACCAAAGCGGATGGGATTTTCCCCCCTACTATATTGCAAAAAACACAATCTGACAAGATTTACACCTCCTTACTATTAGTCTGTGTACCCTATACCTAATATATTTATTCAACGTAAAAGCATAAATTCCTTTTTTATTAAGATATCTTTTCTGCTAAAATATAGTCCTGTTCCAACTCTTTAAGATTTACTATAGCTAGTTCACCTTCCTCGATATCATCCGAGGGAGCTAAAACCCTCAGATAATTACCGGTATGCCCCTCTATATAACCCGGAACCCTTCCGGACAGTGTTTCGAATAAAACCTCCTTGTTCCTCCCTATAAATAGGGTATAATAATTCTTCCTTAACTGCTCCCCCAGCTCAATCAATTTCTCACTGCGATAGCGCTTTGTTGTGCCATCAATTTGATTTTTATATTTTGCTGCCGGCGTCCCTTTCCTTGGGGAGTACCTAAACACATGAATTTCACTGAAACCTATTTCTTTTACAAATCTATATGTGGCATCAAATTCCTCTTCAGTTTCCCCGGGAAATCCGACTATGATGTCTGTGGTTAAAGCTATGTCAGGATAAATCTTTCTAATTCTGTTAACAATATCCCTGTATTGTTCTATAGTATATTTTCTGTTCATTCTTCTTAGTGTGGCATTGCATCCGCTTTGCAATGAAAGATGAAAATGCCTACATATTTTGTCGAGTTGCGAAAGCCCCTGTAAGAATTCATCTGTAAACAAGGTGGGCTCCAGGGAACTCAGTCTTATTCTTTCTAAGCCGTCTATATCGTTCACTTCCCTGAGTACATCCATAAGTGTTACCTTCGAATCTAGGTCCTTGCCATAGGAAGCAACATGAATGCCTGTTAATACTACTTCTTTAAAACCTTTATCAACTAAATTTTTTATTTCATTTATAATTTCTACCCTATTGCGGCTCCTTACAGGACCCCTGGCATACGGTATTATGCAATATGAACAATATTGATTACAGCCTTCTTGTATTTTCAAAAATGCTCTGGTTTTACCTCTTATATTTTTAACAGACATTTCCTCGAATCCTTTAACTTTCATGATATCATTTACCAAATTAATTTTTTCGTTGGATTCACACCTTTCAACAACGTCCACTATCTTGTTTCTGTTATCTGTCCCTATAATGATGTTAACACCCTCGATAGATAAAACCTCCCGGGGGGACGTCTGAGCATAGCAACCTACCACCGCTATAATTGCATTTGGGTTGTTTCTTTTAGCTCTTCGTATAAACTGCCTGGACTTTTTTTCTCCGGCATTAGTCACGGTACATGTATTAATAATATAAATATCTGCAATTTCATTGTTGAGCTTGACGTTGTAACCCTTTTTTTCAAAAAGCTCCCTTATGGCCTGGGTTTCATACTGATTAACCTTACAGCCTAGGGTGAATATTGATACGGTTTTGTTGGTACCTTTTCTATTATTTTCTGTTGTGTTTCTGTCTTTGTCCATTTATGATAAATCCCTTCTCCTTCTAGG
>JGI24707J26582_10001021_pt1 | contig 22284 bp, 17 predicted proteins | sample BioPla1DNA1_FD_26582 | JGI IMG/M metagenome (IMG submission 26582)
TAGCTTAAAAACAGAAATGCCATTGATGATCTCCTTTTTCGCAATGATGCCTTGTTTTATCCGTTCGGTTTTTTCCTTTACGAACTCCTGAATCGTTGTTTTCATCTCGTTGTTTTCATCTAATAATCGTTGTAAAGCTTGCATCACATCGGGCGAATTGTTCAACATACTTTTAACGCTTTTCAGCGTATCTTCCATCTCGTAAAGGTATTCTTCGCATTTTTTTGCAGTTACGGCTTCAATACGTCGCACACCTGCAGCAATAGCGCTTTCGCTCACGATACGAAATGTACCAATGCGACCCGTTGAAGAGATATGGGTCCCACCGCACAACTCAATAGATGTACCGAAACGAACCGTACGAACTTCATCGCCATACTTTTCTCCAAAAAGGGCTATTGCTCCGGAAGCCTTTGCCTCTTCAAGTGAAACATTTCGATGCTCTTCGAGCTTAAGATCTTGCCGAATTTTTTCTGTAACACGTCGTTCCACTTCCCGAATTTCTTCGGGGGTCATTTTCTGAAAATGAGAAAAATCGAACCGCAACGCATCGGGCGAAACATGCGACCCTTTTTGCTCGACATGCTCGCCCAATACTTCGCGAAGAGCTTCATGAAGAAGGTGTGTAGCCGTATGATTACACTCAGTTGCCGTACGTTTTTCCATATCAACTTCGAGACGAAAAATACCTGTGGGATCGCCCGGCATTTCATTGCTAAGATGCACCGCCAAATTGGTTTCTCTTTTCGTATCAAAAATCCGGAACACTTTACCGTCTTTATCAACAAAAACGCCGCTATCGCCTACTTGTCCACCCATTTCGGCATAGAATGGCGATTTTTCGAAAACAATCTGATAAAACTGCCGATTTTTTTGTTTTACCTTTCTATAACGTAGGATTCGAGATTCACAAGCCGTGAGATCATACCCCACGAATTCCGGTTCTCCTTCATGAACCTGCACCCAATCGCCTGTTTCAACGGCAGCAGCATTCCGGGCACGTTCTTTCTGTTTCCGCATTTCCAAATCGAACCCATGGATGTCTACCGTCATACCATGCTCACGAAGGATCAGTTCAGTGAGATCGAGCGGAAACCCATACGTATCGTAAAGCTGAAAAGCTATTGTTCCTCCGAGTTGAGTTTTACCGGCTGCTTTGTGTTCTTCTATTTGTTTATCCAACAACCGAATACCGGTTTCGAGCGTACGCAAGAAAGATTCCTCCTCTTCGTTGATCACCCGCTCTACCAATGTCTGCTGAGTTGTCAATTCGGGATATGCTTCACCCATCACCTCAATAAGGGTAGGAACAAGTTTATATATGAAAGGCTCTTTCAACCCCAAAAAAGTATAGCCATACCGAACAGCACGACGCAAAATGCGACGAATTACATAACCTGCGCCGGTATTGGAGGGCAATTGTCCATCGGTAATAGAGAAAGCAATGGCGCGAACATGGTCGGCCACAACACGCATAGCAACGTCTTTTTGGGCATCTTCTCCATACCGCGTCCCGCTCAACTCTCCGATCTTTTGAATGAGTGGCTGAAAAATATCGGTATCGTAATTCGAAGTCTTTCCCTGAACGATCATACAAAGCCTTTCGAAACCCATACCCGTATCGATCACTTTTGCCGGCAGCTCTTCGAGCGAGCCATCAACTTTGCGGTTGTACTGCATGAATACAAGATTCCAGATCTCGATCACTTGCGGATGATTTCTGTTCACAAGTGACAGCCCATCCACTTTTTCGCGTTCTTCCTGAGGACGAATATCGATATGAATCTCCGAACATGGCCCACACGGACCGGTATCGCCCATTTCCCAAAAATTGTCTTCCTTGCTTCCATCGATAATGCGTTCGGCAGGTAAATAACGCAACCAATACCCTGCGGCTTCGACATCGCGCTGCAAACCCTCTTCGGCGCTCCCTTCAAAAACAGTTACATAAAAACGATCTTTATCGAGTTTCAAAACTTCGGTAAGATATTCCCATGCAAATTCAATAGCTTCCTTTTTAAAATAATCGCCGAAGGACCAATTGCCCAACATTTCAAACATGGTGTGATGATAAGTGTCGTGCCCTACTTCTTCTAGATCGTTGTGTTTACCGCTTACACGAAGGCATTTCTGCACATTGGCCACACGACGGTATTTTGCGGGTGCATTGCCCAAAATAATATCTTTAAACTGATTCATCCCGGCATTGGTAAACATCAACGTAGGATCGTCCTTGATTACCATTGGAGCCGATGGCACAATTTGATGTCCTTTGGATGCAAAATAATCTTTGAAAGATTGACGTATTTCTTTTGAAGTCATCATAAAAATAAAAAATAGGATTTCTTTTTGTTTAATTCCGTTTGCAAAATTACGGCAAAAAGTTTATTTTTGTTGCATTCTGAACCCATTTCTTGTCAGTAACGGCAACAAACGGAAGGTTCTAACCCAAAAAACCGGTTTTTCACATGGGAAAACGACGCAAACCAATCGATTTTGATGATAAACGCCTTTATTACTCCATTAAAGAAGTGGCCGATCATTTTGCCGTGAATGTTTCACTTTTGCGTTTCTGGGAAAAAGAATTCGATAACATCAATCCCAAAAAAACAGCCGGAGGCACACGCCAATACACAAAAGAAGATATCCGACAAGTTGAAATAGTATATCACTTGGTTAAAGATAAAGGTTTGACACTTGAAGGTGCGCGCCAGGCATTGAAATCGAAAAAATCAGAAGTAGAAAAACGTCTCGAATTATTGGAGCGATTGCAAGACCTAAAAAAAGAACTCCTTTCAATTGAAGAAGAATTTGATCGTCTTCACGAACAACAAAAATATTCCAAAACTCAACCGGAAAATTAAACATGAAAAAAACTCCCATTTTATTTTTACTTGTTTTCTGCCTCTCGCTATTTTCACGAACCCCTACGGGCAAGGTCAACACCGCACCAATTCCACACCTACCCCACAGCAAGCCCAATCAACAAAGGATTAAAGTTGGCGCCGAACAAACCGATCGGTATTTTCCTTTACTGCAAGGGAAACGTATAGCCGTTTTATCCAACCAAACCGGCATGATTGGTAATGAACACCTGGTAGATCTGCTAAAGCGAAACCATTTCGATATCGTCGGCATTTTTTCTCCTGAACATGGTTTTCGCGGAACTGCCGACGCAGGTGAACATGTAGCGAATTCCATCGACGAAAAAACAGGAATTCCTATTTGGTCACTGTATGGAGGCGAAGGCGGGAAACCTTCCGCAGAAAAGATGAACCTTTTTGACGTGTTGGTTTTTGATCTACAGGATGTCGGAACGCGCTTTTATACCTATTATATCACAATGGCACGTATGATGGATGCCTGTGCAGCCTCAGATAAAAAAATGATTGTGCTCGACCGCCCCAATCCGAACGGTTTTTATGTGGATGGACCACTGCTGGATATGAAGTACAAATCGGGCGTGGGATGGCTACCGATTCCGGTGGTTCACGGTATGACGCTAGGCGAACTGGCATTGATGATCAATGGCGAAAAATGGATGCCCGACGGGCGCACATGTGATGTAACTGTTGTTCCGTGTGAAAATTATACCCATCAATCGTTGTACGAGTTGCCCATTCCTCCGTCGCCCAACTTACCCAATATGCATGCTATTTATCTTTATCCCTCAACCTGTCTTTTCGAAGGCACGGTGATGAGTCTCGGTCGAGGAACCCCATTTCCTTTTCAGGTTTATGGGCATCCAAATTATAAAGGATCTACTTTCTGTTTCATTCCGAGAAGCATTCCCGGTGCAAAAAATCCTCCTTTTCTCAACCAAAAATGTTGTGGTGTTGATCTGAGAAATATTCCTGACGAACAAATACGAAAAAACGGCTTTGATCTTTCGTATATCATCGACGCATACAACAATTTGCAAATCGGTGAATCATTTTTTACTCCTTTCTTCGAAAAATTGATCGGCGTTGATTATGTACGAAAAGATATCATCGCAGGGAAATCGGCCGAAGAAATCAAAAAGAAATGGTATAATGATGTACAGCAGTTCAAAGAACAACGCAAAATTTATCTTCTTTACGAAGAATAAAACCTCACAGCCGTATGTAATGGAAGATGCGTTTCAATGAAGCGCATTTTTTCATACCTTTGCACTTCAAATGAAAAGACTTATGAATATAGCAAGTAAATACAATCCATCCGAAGTAGAAGAAAAATGGTACCGCTATTGGTTGGAAAACCGATATTTTCATTCAGAGCCCGATGAACGTGAACCCTATACAATTGTCATTCCTCCTCCAAATGTGACAGGGATTCTGCACATGGGGCACATCCTTAACAATACGATTCAAGATATCTTAATCCGTAGAGCACGCATGAAAGGGAAAAACGCTTGTTGGGTGCCGGGAACCGACCACGCTTCAATTGCTACCGAGGCAAAGGTGGTAGCCAAACTCGCATCGCAGGGGATCAAAAAAACGGATCTCACTCGCGAAGAATTTCTGAAACATGCTTGGGAGTGGACGCATGAACACGGAGGAATTATTCTTGAACAATTGAAAAAACTGGGCGCTTCCTGCGATTGGGACAGAACCTGTTTCACTATGGACGAAATACGATCCAAAAGTGTCATCAGGGCTTTTTGTCATTTGTACGACAAAGGGAAAATATACCGTGGTGTACGAATGGTTAATTGGGATCCACAAGCGCTTACCGCTCTATCGGACGAAGAGGTAATTTACAAAGAACAAGAGGGTAAACTCTATTATTTGCGATACAAAATAGAAGGAGAAGATGGTTATGCCGTGGTCGCCACTACACGACCGGAAACAATTCTGGGTGATACAGCNATGTGTATTCATCCCAATGATCCCAAAAACGCCCATCTGAAGGGGAAAAAAGTGATTGTCCCGCTTATCAATCGTGTCATACCCGTCATTGAAGACGAATATGTGGATATGGAATTTGGTACGGGATGTCTGAAAATTACCCCGGCACACGATGTCAACGACTATATGCTAGGGGAAAAACATCAACTTCCGATTATCGATATTTTCAATCCCGACGGTTCTCTCAACGAAAACGGAGCCATGTATGCCGGAATGGATAGATTCGCCGTACGCGAGAAAATCGTAGAAGATCTTCAAAAGGCCGGATTACTCGAAAAAATCGAACCCTATATCCATAAAGTAGGCTTTTCTGAAAGAACAAACGTACCCATTGAACCTAAACTCTCCATGCAATGGTTTCTTGAAATGAAAGATCTTGCCAAACCTGCTCTTGAAGCCGTAGAGAACGATGTCATCAAATTCTATCCTCCAAAATACAAGAATGTTTATCGCCATTGGATGGAAAATATTAAGGACTGGTGCATCAGCCGACAATTGTGGTGGGGACATCAGATACCGGCCTACTATCTACCAAAAGGCGGGTTTGTTGTTGCAGAAACCAAAGAAGAAGCTTATCAAAAGGCATTGAAAATAGTGGTTACCCCCTTTCGATCGATGATTTGAAACAGGACGAAGATGTACTTGACACCTGGTTCTCTTCCTGGTTATGGCCAATTTCGGTTTTTGATGGAATTCTCCATCCCGACAATGAAGATATCAACTATTATTATCCAACCAACGATCTGGTGACGGGTCCCGACATTATTTTCTTTTGGGTAGCCCGCATGATTATGGCCGGATACGAATTTCGAAACGAAAAATGTTTCGAAAATGTATATTTCACAGGCATCGTACGTGACAAGGCCGGGCGAAAAATGTCCAAGCAGCTGGGAAATTCTCCCGACCCCCTCGAGCTGATAAATACCTACGGCGCCGACGGCGTTCGAATGGGTATGCTGCTTACCACTCCTGCAGGCAACGATCTTCTATTCGACGAATCGCTCTGTGAGCAAGGTCGTAATTTTAACAACAAAATATGGAATGCTTTTCGTTTGGTAAAAGGATGGAAAGTAAGGGACGACATTCCTCAACCCACTACTGCGGCAATTGCTATTCGCTGGTTCGACAGCACGCTCTCCAAAGCAATTGTCGAGTTGGACGATTTGTTCTCAAAATATCGCCTTTCCGAAGCATTGATGGTGGTATACCGACTCTTTTGGGAGGAATTTTCATCATGGTATCTCGAGATTGTCAAACCGGCCTACCGACAACCTATCGACAACAAAACCTATGATGCCACGCTAGCGTTTTTTGACGCCCTCTTGCGCCTTCTTCACCCTTTTATGCCTTTTATCACAGAAGAACTGTGGCAGGCACTGAGTGATCGCAAACAAGGCGATAGCATCATGATTGCTCGTTTGCCGGAAAGTCGCCCTTTTGACGAGGCGCTACTGACGGATTTCGAAAAAGTGAAAGAAATTATTGCAGGAATACGCACCATTCGTTTGCAGAAAAAGATTCCGAACAAAGAAAAGCTTTCGCTTCAGTTTACCGGAGATTATGGAAATACTTACGATAGCGTGATCATAAAAATGGGCAATCTCACTTCTATCGAAAACGTTCAAAAGAAAAAACCGGGATCCGTCGGATTCCTTGTAGGCACTACCGAGTTTTCTATCCCTTTGTCCGATAAAACAAATGTAGAAACCGAACTGAAAAAACTGAATGCCGAACTGGAATATCAAAAAGGATTTTTAAAATCGGTGATGAAAAAACTGAACAACGAGCGGTTTGTGCAAAATGCCAAGCCTGAAATTGTGGAAAACGAGCGCAAGAAAAAAGCCGATGCCGAAAGCAAAATCGCTCTATTGAAAGAAAATATTGCAGCTCTCGAAAAAACAAATTTAAAAAAGTAGAAAACGTTTACGCACCAAAAGATTAAAATTTCATTGATACCGATTCAGCCCGCCCTATTGCGGGCTTTTCTTTTTTATAACAAAATGAGAAAATTCAACATCACCAAGAATGGAAACCTATTTGTGATTAAAACTGCAAATAGGGATTTAAGCGCTCAATGTCTTCGGCAGTAAATTCATCAAGCAATGCCAATTCGTTTATAGATGATATATTCCCTTTACGTCTGCGCAAATCGACAATGACTTTTACCTGCTTGTAATTGAGATAGGGATGACGAAGAAGTTGCTTGAATTCAAGCTTGTTTACAGCTATTTTGGTGTATTTTCCGTCAGTTTTTATGTAAGGATATATCTTGGCAAATAATTCATCGTCAATCCCGTACACTTCTCGTAGCTGATTTACAGAAACAAAACCACCCAACAAATTCCGATATTTTACAATACGCGAAGCATAAACGCTACCGATTCCGGGGATTTTTTTCCAATCGGCAGTATCGCTTTCATTTAAAAAAATGGTTTCACCCTCGGTGAGTTTCATGTTGTCAAAAAAAGAACGTTCAAAAGATGAATCGATATCCGAATCCGACAAGCGTTTATCCGTATTCGACTGTTGATCCCGTAGACTTTTCTTTTCGGAATAAAATTGGCGATTTATTTTCCTTTCGTTGCCATTTGGGTCAACAATTTCCCGATCTTCAAACGAACGCTGAAAATGTTCAAACTCTTGCACCAACGAATCGTTCTGCACGAGAATCTTTTTTTCGGAATTCTTCTTTAGCACACCATTCATCACTATAGTCAATACAATCAAAATCAATAACAAAAGAATGGCAATCCTTTCCCCTCTCTGATAATAAAAAAAGTCTTTCAAGCTCATCTTTCAAAGTGTAAATCCAACCGGTAAATGCTACACAAACACAAAGCAAAAAACCATCATGTGTAATTGAGTTAAAAATATTACTTTTGCGTTAATATGAAAAATTAAAAAACATCTAATTAAACTTAGAGACAAATATAGAAAATAAAAGTTTTCTCTTTTGTGGGTTTGTGATAAATTGTAACTTTGACAACGGATTTTCCCGAAAATAGGGCTATCATGGTTTTAAATTACATCTGGATCGCTTTTTTTATCATTGCTTTCGTCGTAGCCTTAGTGAAGCTTATTTTCTTTGGCGACATAAATGTCTTCACGGAAATCATGAATGCGAGTTACGATTCGGCCAAAACCGGGTTCGAAATTTCTCTGGGTCTTACAGGGGTGCTATCACTTTGGCTGGGTGTGATGAAAATTGGTGAACGTGGCGGTATGATAGAGCTTTTTTCTCGAGCTTCGGCTCCTTTGTTTTCAAAACTCTTCCCTCATATTCCTGAAAATCACCCGGCCTTTGGCTCTATCCTAATGAATGTATCGGCCAACATGCTGGGGCTTGATAATGCAGCTACACCATTTGGACTGAAGGCAATGAAAGAATTGCAAGAAATCAACCCAAAAAAAGACCAAGCATCTGACCCCATGATTATGTTCTTGGTAATGAATGCATCAGGACTAACTCTTATTCCTGTCACTATCATGGTGTACCGCGCTCAAATGGGGGCGGCCAATCCTGCAGATGTATTCATCCCGATCATGGTAACAACTTTTGCCGCCACCCTCGTAGCCGTAATAGCCGTTTGCCTGAAGCAAGGGATCAACATCTTTAACAGAGCCATCATAGGATTTTTCGGAATCATCATGGCAATAATTGCAGGAACAATTTTCGTTTTCCATTCCATGCCACAAGAAAAAATCAATATCGTTTCCGGTCTTGTGGCAAATATCATTTTGCTCACCATTATCGTTACTTTTATTTTGAAAGCAATGAGAAACAAAATCAATATTTTCGACGCTTTCATCGATGGCGCTAAAGAGGGATTCAAAACAGCCGTTACCATCATTCCCTATCTGATAGCCATTCTTGTGGGTGTGGGTGTTTTTCGCGCTTCAGGAGCTATGGATTTTCTTATGGAAGGGCTACAAAATATGATAGCATTTACCGGTATGGACACACGCTGGGTCGATGGAATACCTACTGCGCTAATGAAGCCTTTAAGTGGGAGCGGTGCTCGCGGAATGATGATTGACACCATGAAAACATTCGGAGCCGATTCGTTCGCCGGCCGACTTTCGGCAGTATTTCAGGGTGCAACCGATACAACATTTTATATTGTGGCGGTTTATTACGGGTCGGTCAATATAAAAAATTCGCGCTATACGGTTCCCTATGCGCTTTTAGCCGATTTAACCGGCGTTATAGTGGCAATTTTTGTTTCCTACTTGTTCTTTGGATAAAAATAGGCAAAAGAATCATGTTTAACGATCTAAAATAAATTCCAAAATGGCAATAACTTTTCAAGCAGAAAACATCGACTTCCCAAAAATAAAAAAACGAGCGACGAAAAAATGGATGGAATCGGTGATCAATAAATATGGAAAACAAATTGGCGATATCTGTTACATATTTTGTAACGACGAAAAAATTCTAAAAATAAACCGCCAATTTCTGAATCACGACTTTTATACCGATATCATTGCTTTTGATTATTCCGATGAAAATAAAATATCAGGAGATATTTTCATTAGTCTTGAAACCGTTCTCTCTAATTCGCAACAGTATCAAACTTCCTTTGATGAAGAATTACATCGTGTCATGATTCATGGTATTCTTCATCTATGTGGGTTAAGGGACAAATCGGAAGACGAAATAAAAGAAATGAGAAAAGCCGAAGAAGAAGCATTACGTATGCTTAAGAAATTTCTCTCTATCTAGCTTATAATCAAAAGAATAAAATAAAATTTATTTTATTCTTGTTATTTCCCATTAACATAGAGTTACATGGATAACTCATTCTTTTTTAGTATCTTTGCATGTTTTTTAATAGGAAATGAATTTAAATTACGACATAATTGTTGTTGGAGCAGGACATGCCGGATGCGAAGCGGCTACCGCGGCAGCTAATTTGGGATCAAAAACATTGCTCATCACAATGAATATGAACAATATCGCACAAATGAGCTGCAATCCGGCCGTAGGAGGCATTGCAAAAGGGCAGATCGTGCGCGAAATCGATGCATTGGGAGGGCAAATGGGTATCGTGAGCGATCGTACTGCCATACAATTCCGTATGCTAAATCGATCGAAAGGACCTGCGATGTGGAGTCCTCGCGCTCAAAGCGACAGAATGAAATTCATCAATACATGGCGAGAAATTATAGAGAATACACCCAATCTCTATATGTGGCAAGACACCGTTGCCGAGCTTGTATTCAAAAACGGTACTCTTGCAGGAGTAAAAACCCGCATGGGTGTAGAATTTATAGCAAAATGTGTTATACTTACCAACGGAACCTTTCTAAATGGTTTAATCCATATTGGCAAAGTTCAAATCAGTGGAGGAAGAGCATCGGAACCGGCATCATACGGAATAACGGAACAACTTCAATCGATCGGTTTTAAAACTGATCGAATGAAAACCGGTACACCTGTGAGAATAGATGGAAGAAGCGTCGATTTCTCTACTATGGAAGAACAAAAAAGCGAGAACGATTTTCATAAATTTTCCTATCTCCCATCTGTCAAACGTGAATTAAAACAACGAAGCTGTTGGATTACGTACACTTCGGAATCTGTTCACGAAGCATTACGCGAAGGACTAAAAGATTCCCCATTGTATAATGGACAAATAAAAAGCATTGGTCCTCGCTACTGTCCCAGTATAGAAACAAAGATTGTAACATTTGCACAAAAAACAAGCCATCAGTTGTTTCTTGAACCGGAAGGAGAGAATACAAACGAGTATTATTTAAATGGTTTTTCTTCTTCGTTACCCTTGCAAATTCAATTAAAGGCATTACAGCGTATACCTGCATTTAAAAACGTCCATATTTTTCGACCAGGGTATGCCATCGAATATGATTTCTTCGATCCAACACAACTTTATCCGACACTGGAAACCAAACTGATAAAAAATTTGTTCTTTGCCGGTCAAATCAATGGCACTACCGGATACGAAGAAGCCGCAGGACAAGGATTGATTGCAGGAATTAACGCACACATAAACTGTCATGGCGGCAAACCTTTTGTACTGCGCAGGGATGAAGCATATATCGGCGTCCTTATAGATGATCTGATCACAAAAGGCGTAGACGAACCTTACCGTATGTTTACTTCACGTGCAGAATATCGTATTCTGCTGCGTCAAGACAATGCAGACGAAAGATTAACGCAAAAAGGATACGATGTGGGTTTGGCAACTACCGAGAGAATGCAACTTCTTACAAGTAAAAAATCAGAAATAGAAAAACTTATCGATTTTGTGTCTCGTTTTTCCATCAAAGCCGATCGAATCAATCCTTTTTTGGAATCCCTGGGAACATCACCGCTTAAAGGAGGTACCAAACTTATCAGTTTGCTTATGCGCCCGCATATAGAAATTGAAAACCTTGCCAACGAAATAGCACCACTTAAAGAGGTTTTAGACTCGATAAAAGATCGAAAAGAAGAAATCATAGAAGCAGCCAACATCGCTATAAAATACGGAGGTTATATCGAACGAGAACGTATGATGGCCAATAAAATAAAACGCCTGGAAGATATTCGGATAAAAGATAAATTCGACTACAATGAAATCCAATCGCTATCGACAGAAGCAAGACAAAAATTAACACAAATCAACCCTGAAACCATAGCTCAAGCAAGTCGAATCCCAGGAGTTTCGCCCAACGATATTTCGGTTTTACTTATATTGATGGGGCGATAAAATCTATGTTCCACGTGGAACATTTACATCCTTGTAAACAATTAATATAATATACACATGGATATTCAAACATTAGCAGCAGCTGTGCGCAACATCCCGGATTTTCCTGAAAAGGGAATACAATTTAAAGATATCACTACCCTATTCCAATCGGGAGAATATTTAAGCAGTTTGTCGGACATTATGTATGAACGATACAAAGACAAAGGAGTTACAAAAGTAGCCGGGATAGAATCTCGAGGTTTTTTCATGGGGCCGGCATTAGCTATTCGCCTTCATGCAGGCTTTGTTCCTATACGCAAATTTGGCAAATTGCCATCTGAAACAATCGAAGAAAAATATCTCAAAGAATACGGCGAAGATATTATCGAAATACATAAAGACGCATTAAACGAAAACGACATTGTGTTGCTTCATGATGATCTTCTTGCAACCGGCGGAACAATGGCAGCTGCATATAGCTTGGTAAAAAAGCTTGGAGTAAAAAAAATCTACATTAATTTTTTGATTGAACTCGAAAATTTAAAAGGAAGAGCATTATTTAATGATGATGTAGAGATTGATTCTATCATAAAATTTGAAATCTAAGCAAATTATTCGCCAAATAACAAAATGGGGAATAAAGTAACTGGAAATCAAATTAAAAAATCACAGAAAATCACAGAAAGAGAAGGTTGTAGATTAATCATAGATGACACAAGAAATACAAAATACATTAAAAATAATGCCGCATAGTCCCGGGTGTTACCAATTTATTGATAAAAAGGGGAAAGTAATCTACGTGGGTAAAGCTAAGGACCTAAAAAAACGCGTATCATCCTATTTCAATAAATATCATGAAAATCCCAAAACAAGAGTCCTGGTAAAAAATATTCACCGGATCAAATACATTGTTGTCGATTCCGAAGAAGACACATTCCTTTTGGAAAATAATCTAATTAAAGAACTAAAACCTCGTTATAATGTGATGCTTAAGGATGACAAAACATATCCTTACATCGTAATTAAAAACGAATATTTCCCTCGTGTATATAAAACNAGAAAAGTAGTGAAAGACGGTTCACNTTATTTTGGACCATACTCATCTGTTCATGCTGTTAATTCATTGTTGGATNTATTTAGAAAAGTATACAAAATACGCACATGTAGACTGAATCTTACTCCGGATAATATTGCATCAGGAAAATTCAAAGTCTGCCTAGAATACCACATCAAGCGATGCAATGGTCCATGTGAAGGATTACAATCACTCGAAGATTATAACAAAAATATTGAAGAAGTAACAGAAATATTAAAAGGAAACNTATCTATAATAGAAAAAAAAATAGAAGAAGAAATGTTGCAATATGCAGAAGAATTACGATTCGAAGAAGCGCAACAATTAAAAGAAAAATATATACTCATTCGAAACTTCAGAGAAAAATCGTTAATTGTCAGCAATATCAACTATAATATCGACGTATTTGGTTATGAAGAGGATGAAAACTCAGCATATATCAATTATCTCCATGTTGTAAATGGATCAGTCAATCAAGCATATACATTTGAATACAAAAAAAAATTAGAAGAAACACCTGAAGAACTATTAGGTATGGGAATTATAGAAATGAGGCAACGTTTCGAAAGCGAATCAAAAGAAATTATAGTACCATTTATTCCCGACATTAAATTACATAACNTTGAATACACAATACCCNAACGAGGAGACAAAAAGAAATTGCTTGAATTATCTCAAAAAAATGTTAAGCAATATAAAATAGATAAACTAAAAAAAGCAGAAATGCTAAATCCCGATCAACGAGCAACAAGAATATTAAAAACGGTTCAAAAAGATCTACAATTGAAAGAAATTCCATGGCACATCGAATGCTTTGACAATTCAAACATTCAAGGGACAAATGCGGTGGCTGCATGTGTAGTGTTCAAAAAAGCAAAACCCGCTAAAAAAGACTATCGCCATTTTGTCATTAAAACCGTTACAGGTCCCGATGACTACGCATCATGCAGGAGATAATCCATAGACGCTACTCACGGCTGCTTAAAGAAGGCTCTCCCCTACCCCAACTCATTGTAATAGATGGAGGTAAAGGTCAATTAAATGCTGCTGTAGAATCGCTCCAGAAAATTGGCCTTTACGGAAAAATCGCTATAATTGGCATTGCAAAGCGATTGGAAGAAATTTATTTCCCAAACGATCCGGTTCCTTTGTATTTGGATAAAAATTCGGAAACATTAAAACTTATTCAACAACTACGAGATGAAGCGCACCGATTTGGAATTACCTTTCATCGAAACAAAAGGAGCAAATCTCAAATTTCATCAGAACTCGACAACATAAAAGGAATTGGACCTCAAACAAAAAAGAAACTTCTCTCCCACTTCAAAAGTATAAAACGAATAAAAGAAGCATCGGAGGAAGAAATCATTGATACGATAGGAATGGCTAAAGGAAAAATTATCATCAATCACTTTAAAAATAATAATTGACATGCGTGTTTTAATCCAACGAGTAACAGAAGCTTCTGTCACTGTTGATCAAATGGAAAAAAGTAGAATAGAAAAAGGATTATTGGTTTTTGTAGGAATTGAAGATTCGGATAATGAAAAAGATATAGACTATTTATGCAAAAAAACGGCTAATCTGCGTATATTTGACGATGAAAATGGAATCATGAATAAGTCGGTAATCGACATTGATGGGGAAATACTTGTCGTATCGCAATTTACATTACATGCGAGTACAAAAAAAGGAAATCGTCCATCATATATTCGAGCGGCAAAACCTGATTATTCTATACCCATCTACGAAGAATTCTGCAAAAAATTATCACAAATGATAAATAAAGAAATAAAAACCGGAATTTTTGGTGCGTATATGAAAGTATCGCTCGTTAACGACGGACCTGTCACAATATGGATAGACTCAAAAAAACGAGAGTAAAACGACAATACAATACAGTAAAAAAACAACAATTATAATATTTGATTTTCATGCATACATTAAGCAAATATCAAAAAGCATTACAAAATCATCCGTTTAATTTAAGCGATAGTCAAGTTTCAGAGAAAGCAAACCAAATTATTTCGGAAAATTTTGCTGAAAACAACAACATGAATACCTATAAATTTCTTTATTCATGTATCGATTTGACATCATTAAACACGACAGATACACGCGAACACATATGGAAAATAACACAAAAGATAAACGATTTCGAAGGATCTAATCCGGAAATCGACAATATTGCAGCCATATGCGTATACCCCAATTTTGTTAAAACAGTAAATGAAGCTCTTACGGCAAACGTAAACATTGCTTGCGTAGCAGGAGGTTTTCCGTCGGCACAAACTTTTTCGGAAGTAAAGATTGCCGAAACGGCTTTAGCGGTTACACAAGGAGCCAACGAAATAGACATACCTATCAATGTTGGGTTGTTTTTAAATGAAGATTACGAAGAAATGTGTGACGAACTCACAGAAATTAAATTCGCATGTCATGAAGCACAACTGAAAGTTATCTTGGAAACAGGTGCATTGAAAACGGCAAATAATATTTATAAGGCGTCTATCCTTGCACTATATTCGGGTGCTGATTTTCTAAAAACATCTACCGGCAAGGAATATCAAGGCGCTACACCTGAAGCAGCATATCTTATATGTAATGCCATAAAGTCATATTACAAAAAAACGGGAGACAAAGTAGGATTTAAAGTATCAGGTGGAATTTCAACAATAGAAGATGCCGTTAAATATTATACAATTTTAAAGACAATATTAGGTAAAGACTGGTGCAACAAAAAACTGTTTAGAATAGGCACAAGTAGATTGGCTAACATTTTATTGGAAAAAATCGACAAATAAATTTTTTAGATAATCTTAAAAGAAGCTACACAACGTTGACAAAATGTCATAAACTTGTAGTAAAAACCATAAATAATGAATTGGCACAAATTTTGTCACTTATAGTGTGGAGTGATTAAATAAATCGCTTATTAAAAAGTAAAAACCATAAAAGAAAGGAGGAAAAAGCTATGTTACCCACAAGAAGAATTGAAAGTTGGTTACCAAGTATCCCGAGTATTTTCAACGACTTTTTCGGAAATGAATGGTTGGAAACTGTAAATGCTAGAGTACCTGCCATTAACATTATTGAAAACGAAAATGAATTCTTGGTTGAAGTTGCTGCACCGGGATTGACAAAAGATGATTTCAAAATCAAGATTGTTGACGATGATCAATTACAGATCTCGTTTGAAAAGAAAGAAGAAAGCGAAGAAAGAGACAAGAAAGGCAATTATTTAAGACGCGAATTTTCGTACACCAATTTCTTGAGAACATTGTTGCTACCCGACAATGTTGACAAAGAAAAAATTTCAGCTAAAGCCGAAAATGGTGTTTTGCACATTAGTATTCCAAAAACAAAAGAAAGCAAGCAGGTTAAAAAAGAAAAAGAAATTGAAATTAAATAATTGCTTCTCTTAAATTAAAAACAATGAGGGACGTTCGATTGTATCGAACGTCCCTCATTGTTTTACTCTAGTAATGTCGCACTTTTAAGTAAAACAAAAGATCTTTCATAAGCAATTTCAATTCGTCACTAAACGAAAAATCGGCAACCAATTCTCTGGCTTTTGACAAATATTCATCCATTTTGGCATATGCGTAATCTATACCTCCATTTTCTTTGGCAAAAGTTAGTAATTTATCAATATTTTGTGAAGAATAATCATGGCTCGTAATAATTTGAAGCATTTCGCGCGAAATATCCTCAGGAGCATGATCCAAGGCATAGATTAAAGGTAGAGTGATCTTTCCTTCACGAATATCACTCCCTGTAGGTTTGCCAATATCTACCTTATAATAATCGAAAATATCGTCTCTTATTTGAAAACAAATACCTAAATATCTCCCAAAATGTTCAAATATATCAATGGTTGTTCTATCGGCTCCTGCAGTAATAGCACCAATCTTTGTACAAGCTTGAAATAATGAGGCTGTTTTCTTATCAATCACATGAAAATATTCTTTTTCATCGATCAAAAATTCATTGGCAATAGCATATTGATTTAACTCTCCCTCAGATAATTTAAGACCTAATTCGGCAATAATTTCAATAATTTCGAAATTATGAGTTTTGATACTTTCTCGTAAAGCGGACGATAAAAAATAATCACCGACCAACACTGCCCGGCGATTGTCGAAAACTGCATTTACCGACGGTTGACGACGTCTGATCATAGACTCATCCACAACGTCGTCATGAATCAAAGTAGCCATATGCAACAACTCTACCGTAACTGCACCATGATATGTTTCAGGTGTAATCTTTCCACAAGCCTTAGCAGCAAGAAAAACCAAAATAGGACGAATATGTTTCCCTTCACTTCGAAATGTATAATCCACAATATTTGCAATCCGTGGGTTATCATTCTTGATAGAACATTTTAAATACAGGTCGAATTGTTCCAGTTCTTCACGCAGAAAATCTTTTATTGCCTGATTTTGATCCATAATTACAATCTTCGGATACAAAATTAAAAATAATTCCTCTTAAAGCAACATTTATTTGTAACTTTACATTTCATTAAAACCTGTTTATCATATGAATAATAACAAACTTTTTCTTCTTGATGCATACGCTCTTATCTATCGGGCATACTATGCATTCATAAGAAATCCACGCATCAATTCAAAAGGTCAAAATACTTCTGCTGTTTTCGGTTTTGTTAATACACTGGAGGAAATATTGAGAAAAGAAAATCCAACGCATATCGCAGTTGTTTTTGATTCACCGCTACCAAGTTTCAGACACATAAAATACGAAGAATATAAAGCTCAACGCGAACCGACACCCGAAGATATAAAAGCATCAATTCCAATTATCAAAGAAATTCTACAAACATACAATATTCCTATTTTGGAAATTCCGGGATATGAAGCCGACGATGTGATTGGAACCATTGCAAAAAAAATGGCGACACAAAAAGTAAATGTATATATGATGACGCCCGACAAAGATTATGTACAACTCGTCGACGATCATATTTTTATATACAAACCCAGATATGGAAATAACGATTTCGATATTCTCGACAAAGAAAAAGTATTAGAAAAATATTCACTATCCCACCCTATGCAAATGATTGATATGTTGGCATTAATGGGTGATACATCAGATAATATCCCCGGATGTCCGGGAATAGGTCCCAAAACGGCACAAAAACTGTTGAAAGAATTCGGATCAGTAGAAAATATTCTTAACAATACCGATAAACTAAAAGGAGCAATAAAAAATAAAATAGAAGAAAACAAGGATCGGATTCTTTTTTCGAAATTTCTTGCAACAATTAAAACCGATGTGCCAATTGAAGTTAAAATTGAAGATTTCAAACGAAAAGAAATAGACGAAGAGGCTCTTAAAAGAATTTTTGAAGAATTGGAATTCAGATCATTGTTAACACGTGTGCTAAAAAATGAATCGCAAAAAAAGGGAACAAAAAAACCGGTTCAAGGTATGCTTTTTGAAAATGAAACAACCAAATTCGAAAACAACACAACAGAACCTCACAGTTTATCGGAAAATACTCCTTCTATCCATTCCACCCAACATACCTATAGAATGGTAAAAGAGGAGAAAAAACTCATTGAACTGTGCAATAAAATTTGCTCACAAAAATCGGTATGCTTCGATACGGAAACAACAGGCGTGAATCCACTCCTTAGTGAACTGGTAGGACTATCATTTGCATACAAAGAAGGCGAAGCATATTATGTTCCAATTGATGACGACCGGGAAAAAGCACAACAGAAAGTAGATATTTTTAGACCATTTTTTGAAGATGAAAAAATAGAAAAAGTTGGTCAGAATATAAAATACGACATCCTTGAATTGCGTAATTACGATATTCAGGTTAAGGGTAAGCTTTTCGATACGATGATTGCACACTATCTCATTAATCCGGAAATACCACACGGTATGGATTATATGGCTAAAATGTATCTCAATTATACAACCATACATATTGATGAACTAATCGGCCCCAAAGGGAAAAATCAAAAAAATATGCGTGATATAGATCAGGAAACCGTGTGTAAATACGCAGCCGAAGACGCCGATATTACATTAAAACTTAAAAATATTCTAGAAAAAGAACTCCGGGAAAACAAACTCGAGCAACTTTTCAATGAAATCGAATCTCCCCTTATTTATGTACTTGCAGATATGGAATGGACCGGTGTCAGACTCGATTTGGAAGCATTGGAACAACTGGCAGAAGAATACAGGAAAGAAATGAATCAAATCGAAAAAGAGATCATTGAGATGGCCGGTATCGAGTTCAATATCAACTCTCCCAAACAAATAGGAGAAATACTTTTCGATAAAATGAAAATTATCGATAATCCCAAAAAAACAAAAACGGGGCAATATAGCACAAGCGAAAACGAACTGGAGAAACTTCGTTCGAAACACCCTATCATCGAAAAAATTCTGGAGCAACGCAGCCTTAAAAAACTACTAAGCACCTACATCGAAGCTTTTCCACAACTTATCAATCCAAAAACAGGAAAAATTCATACATCATTCAATCAAACTGCTACCGCTACCGGACGATTAAGCTCGAGCAATCCCAACCTCCAAAATATTCCAATTCGCNACGAACGTGGCAAGGAAATTCGAAAAGTGTTTATTCCGGACNAAGGTTGCACATTTCTTTCTGCCGATTATTCGCAGATAGANCTACGNATTATGGCTCATTTGAGTAAAGATAAAAACATGATAGAAGCTTTCAATAAAGGACAAGATATTCATGCCGCCACTGCATCAAAAATATTTAAAATACCTCTCGAAGAGGTTACTCCCGATATGCGACGTAAAGCNAAAACAGCCAATTTCGGCATAATTTACGGCATAACCCCATATGGGTTATCCCAACGACTGGGTATTTCCCGTAGTGATGCAAAAAAATTAATTGAAGAATACTTTACCACTTTCTCCGGCGTAAAACGCTATATGGATGAAAGTATAGCCAAAGCTCGAGAACAAGGCTACGTAGAAACCATTTTTGGACGTAAACGTTTTTTGCCGGACATTAATTCTCAGAATGCCGTTGTGCGCGGATATGCGGAGCGTAACGCCATCAATACGCCAATACAAGGAAGTGCAGCCGATATTATCAAAGTAGCTATGAATAAAATTTACAAACGTCTTTCTGACGGGGAATACAAATCAAAAATGATTCTTCAGGTCCACGATGAGCTGGATTTCAATGTCCACATGAACGAATTGGATGAAGTAAAAAACATAGTCGTTTATGAAATGGAAAATGCTTATCCTCTTGTTGTTCCACTTAAAACCGATTGCAATCATGGTGCAAACTGGTTAGAGGCTCTTTAATTGTTGATTGCCAATTAAAATTGAAAAATATTTTACTAAAAAACAACGTAATTCGAGAAACTAAATAAAAAATTTATGCTCGATTTTTTGTTGAATTGGGGTTATATTGGATTATTCGTGGCATCTTTTTTGGCAGCTACAATACTGCCTTTCAGTTCCGAAGTGGTATTTGCAGGACTGATTGCTGCCGGACTGGATATATGGATATGCATTATTGTGGCAACCATAGGTAATTCGCTTGGAGGAATGACGGCATACTGGGTAGGATCACTTGGAAAAATTGAATGGATTGAAAAATATTTTGGTATTAAAAGAGAGAAAATCGATAAAACACACCAATGGCTACAAGGAAAAGGCTCAATGATGGGTTTTTTTGCTTTTGTTCCCGGTATAGGAGATGTCATAATGGTTGCATTGGGCTTCATGCGGGCCAATTTTTGGAAAGTTGCGATTTTTATGACCATCGGCAAATTTTTACGATACATTGCCGTTGGTTTTGGAACAGAACAAATTTTATTGTTTTTTTAAAAAAAGATTATGTCGACTATTTTATTTCATGAAATTGTATATGGTCCCGTTCATAGTAGAAGAATGGGAATATCGCTAGGAATAAATCTCCTACCGAACGATGGTAAATTATGTTCGTTTGATTGTATTTATTGTGAATGTGGATTCAATAAAGATTTCAAAACGAATACACGTTTACCCGAAAGAGAACATATCAAGGCGGAACTTGAAGAAAAATTGCAATTATTGCGGAAAGAAAACATAAAACTCGATGTAATTACTTTTGCAGGGAATGGCGAACCCACCCTACATCCAAAATTTTCAGAAATAATAGACGACACGCTATTTTTACGTAACCTTTATTACCCGACAGTAAAGATTAGCGTATTATCAAATGGAGTACATCTATCGAAAATAAAGGTTTTTGAAGCATTGAAAAAAGTCGATGAACCTATTTTAAAACTCGATTCGGCTTTCGATGAAACCGTTAGAATTATCAATAGACCCAATTCGCCTACTTATTCCGTAGCAAAACAAGTAGAACATTATAAAAAATTCGAGGGCGATTTTATTTTGCAAACAATGTTTATTCGTGGCGAATTTGAAGGCAAACAGATCGACAACACCACAAAAAAGGAGATTACTGCATGGTTAGAGCTTGTTAAAGAGATGAACCCACGCGAAGTGATGATTTATACCATTGATCGGCAAACACCCGCCAAAAAGCTTAAAAAAGTGCCTCTTAAAGATTTAAAGAACATTGCAGAAAAAGTAAAACAATTGGGAATAAAAACAAATATTGCGGGTTGAAAAAATTACACATTAAAACGAAAATGCATGATATCGCCGTCCTGCACTACGTAATCCTTTCCCTCAATATACATCTTTCCTGCTTCTTTTACAGCGGTTTCCGATCCATAAGCAACATAATCCCCATATTTGATTACTTCGGCGCGAATAAAACCTTTTTCAAAATCCGAATGAATTACACCGGCACATTGGGGTGCCTTCCATCCCTTCCGAAATGTCCATGCACGAACCTCTTGAGGTCCGGCTGTAAAAAACGTTTGTAAATTCAATAATTTATAAGCTGCCTTGATTAAACGATTTACCCCCGATTCCCGTAATCCCAATTCAGACAAAAAAAGCTGTCGATCTTCATATGTATCCAATTCGGCTATCTCCGACTCGATCTTTGCAGCGACAACCAAAATTTCGGCATTTTCGTCTTTCACGGCTTCACGAAGAGCATCTACATACGTATTTCCATTTATTACAGAAGCTTCATCCACATTACAAACGTAAAGGATGGGTTTAGAAGTAAGTAAAAACAAATCGTGAGCGATTCTCTCTTCATCTTTTGTATCAAAAGCGACTATACGAGCCGGTTGCCCCTTCAATAAGGCTTCCTTGATTCTACTGTACACTTCAAAAGCAATTTTTGCATCTTTATCGCCACCTGTTTTAGCTTGTTTCTCTACTTTATTTATTCTCGATTCAATTGTCTCAAGATCTTTTAATAACAATTCCGTATCGATTATTTCTTTATCGCGAACAGGATCCACCACTCCATCCACATGGCTTACATTCTCATCATCAAAACAACGTAATACATGAATAATAGCATCCGTTTCACGAATATGGGAAAGAAATTTATTACCAAGCCCTTCGCCTTTACTCGCGCCTTTCACCAATCCGGCAATATCTACGATTTCGATAGTGGCAGGAACAATTTTTTGCGGATGCACCAGTTCAGCCAATTTATTCAATCGCTCGTCGG
>JGI24707J26582_10001025_pt1 | contig 22232 bp, 17 predicted proteins | sample BioPla1DNA1_FD_26582 | JGI IMG/M metagenome (IMG submission 26582)
ATAATAAATGTATATTTAAAAATGTGTACTATCTCATTATATGTTATTTATTTAACAATGAAATTATAAAGTTTAAATATCAGATAGAGCTATATTTTTTCTAATTTCATTTATTATATAAAATTACTTTTCTATTACGTTAATTGTGCATATGTTACTAGTTTAATATATTAGCTGCACCTTAAATTTGTCTTAAATAACAGTTCTTTGTTTATCTTAAGTTAGTCAAGTATAGGATTCTAATCTTATTATACTTCCAGTATAGTAGAATTATAACTTAGTTATTATGCCACCATTGATGGAAAAAAATTAATTATAATCATATTAATGGAAATGGTTGTGTAATACATTTTAATTTTAATATGCTTTTATTTACAGAACACTAATAAAGTCTTTTGCTAGATTAATGTTTAAAGCTTATCTAGTAGAAATATGACCGCTTAAATAAGCTATCTAAAAGAAATGCTGTAGCTTAGATTAAAATTTTGTAGTCATTGCTAAAAATAAAATAGAAAGGAGAGTATGATTTTAGTCATTGACTAGTCATACAGGAGGGAGAATATGAAAAGGATTCTAATTGTTGATGATGCTGCTTTTATGAGACTAGCCATAAGAAAGGCTCTTGAAAAAAATAATTTTGAAGTAGTTGGAGAAGCAGCAAATGGACTAGAAGCTGTGAAGAAATATATTGAGTTAAAACCTGATGCTGTTACTTTAGATATTACCATGGAAGAAATGACAGGAATCGATGCCTTAAGGGTTATTTTAAGAAGTGACCCAAATGCAAAAGTAATAATGATATCAGCTATGGGACAGGAGGCCATGGTAAGAGAAGCTCTTATTAATGGTGCTAAATCTTTTATTGTAAAGCCTTTTAAGGATGAACAAGTAATAAAGGTATTAAATCAAGTACTTGAAATGTAGCCATAGGAGGTAAGTTATGTCAGGTACATATTCTAATGAACCTATGCTTGATATGTTCATATTTGAAACAAGTCAATTAATTGAACAACTTGAACAGATTATTTTAGCCAGTGAAAAGGAGACTGGCTTTAATTCTCATGCGATAAATGATATATTTCGAATAATGCATACAATAAAAGGTTCATCGGCCATGATGATGTTTAATGATATTTCTACTGTTTCTCATGCTATAGAGGATATATTCTATTTTTTACGAGAAGAAAATCCAGAAAATATCGACTGCTCTAAACTTTCTGATTTAGTATTAGAAGCTGTTGATTATATAAAAGATGAAGTAGATAAGATTAAGGCTGGTGAGGACACAAGCAATAACCCTTCTGAATTAATTGAGACACTAAAAGAGTTTTTGGCTAATTTAAAGAGTGAGAATAAGAGTATAAGTTTAGAAATAAAAGAGCAGCCAAAAGAAAAGCCCCAATATTATATAAGCCCAGATAAAACTGCATCAAATAATTATAAACACACATATAAAGCAGTAATTTACTTTGATGAAGGTTGCGAAATGGAAAATATCAGAGCTTATACAATCATTCATAATATTAAAGACATTACAAGTGATTATCACTTTTTTCCTATGGATATTATTGATAATGATGAATCTTGTGAAGTAATTCGCAAAGAAGGTTTTCAAATATACTTTAAAACAGATAAAAGCTATGAAGAAATGCATGAATTCTTTATGCAAACCATATTTCTTAGAGATTTGGAATTGACGGAACTCGAAGATGATGAATACAAAAAAATTGCTGAAACAAAAGAAACTGAAGTAGAAGAAATTAAAGTTTTATCTAGTGAACCTATTAAAGTTCCAAAGTTAGATGATGAAGAAAAAATTGTTATTGATAAAAGCAGGCAAACGGCTATTAGTTCACAAAGTTTTATAAGTGTTAGCGTAACAAAGTTAGATCAGTTAATGGATTTAGTAGGAGAAATGGTTGTTGCAGAAGCAATGGTTATACAAAATCCTGACTTGCAAGGTTTAGAGCTAGATAATTTTCAAAAAGCTGCCAGGCAGTTAAATAAGATTACCAATGAGATACAAGATGTTGTTATGTCAATTCGGATGGTAGCTCTATCAGCTACATTTTTAAAAATGCATCGCATTGTGCGAGACATGAGCAGAAAACTTAATAAAGAGGTTGAACTTGAAATTATTGGTGAGGATACAGAGGTTGATAAAAATATTATTGAACATATTTCAGACCCGCTGATGCATTTAGTGCGAAATGCCATTGACCATGGTATAGAACCACGCAAGGAAAGGCTAGCAAAAGCTAAAGAAGCCAAAGGTACTGTAACTTTAGAGGCGAAAAATGCTGGTAATGATGTATTGGTAATGGTAAAAGATGATGGTAGGGGACTTGATAAAAGCAAAATATACAAAAAGGCAAAAGAAAAAGGTTTGGTTTTTAAAAATGAAGATGAAATGACAGATAGAGAAATTTTTAACCTTATCCTAGTTCCGGGGTTTTCTACCAAAGCAAATGTCTCAGAGTTTTCTGGCCGGGGTGTTGGAATGGATGTTGTAGCTAGGAATATTGAAAGTGTAGGAGGTTCAATAATAGTAGACAGCCAATTAGATAAAGGAACAATAATTACAATGAAGATTCCTTTAACCTTAGCGATTATTGATGGCATGATTATAAAGGTTGGTAAATCTAGCTACACTATACCAACTATATCTATTAAAGAATCCTTTAGGCCAAAACAAGAAGATATAATTACTGATCCTGATGGAAGAGAAATGATTATGGTAAGAGGACAATGCTATCCTATTTTAAGACTCCATAATTTTTATAAAATACATACAGATGTAACAAGCTTTACTGATGGAATTTTTATAATGGTAGAAGAAGATGAAAAGTCACTTTGCATTTTTGTAGATGAGTTATTAGGTCAGCAGCAAGTTGTTGTAAAGGCTTTACCCAACTATATCCAAAAATACAGAAAAATAAAAGGTCTAGCAGGTTGTACTTTATTAGGAGATGGAAGTATTAGCTTGATTTTAGATGTTGGAGAATTGATTAAGCTATGAGCTTAATTGGAGCATAAGATAAATTTATTTCTAAATGAAGGGGGATTAGTATGGAAGAAATGATAGATAATACGCAAGTTCTCGAAGAAGATACTCAAAAGGGAAGATTTTTGACATTTTCATTAGACAAAGAATCTTATGGGATAGAAATTAAATATGTAACAGAAATTATTGGTTTACAAGAAATTACTGAAGTACCGGAACTACCAGACTATATAAAAGGCATTATCAATTTAAGGGGTAAGATTATTCCAGTAATGGATATTAGATTGCGCTTTAAAAAGTCAGAAAAAGAATATAATGACAGGACCTGTGTAATTGTTCTTGAGGTTCAAGATATATCAATAGGAATTATTGTTGATACTGTTTCGGAGGTTCTTACTATTCCGGAGGAAGATATTGTTGAACCACCACAAATGAATACAAACTATAAAAACAGGTATATAAAAAACATTGGTAAAGTTGCTAGTGAGGTAAAGCTATTAATTGATTGTGAAAAATTGCTTACAGAGGATGAGATGGAAGAATTAAATGAATCACTATAATTTTTTAGTATTACAAAATGAGGAGGATTAGCTTATGAAATGGTTTTATAATATGAAAATAAGAACAAAAATTATAACATGTTGTATAATTCTTGCAGTCATAACAGCTATTGTTGGTATAGTTGGTGTTAATAGTATGAAAGAGCTTAATCTAAGAAACGAGCAAACATATTATAACAATATACAACCACAACTAGCATTAAAAAACATTCAAATTAATTTTCAAGAAGCTAGAGCTAATCATATTTTAGCTGTATACGAAAAAAATCCACAAAAAGTTCAAACATATGTTGATGAAATTAATAAAGTATTTGAAGAAAACAATGTGCTTTTTGCTGAGTATGAAAAAGCTATTAGTAGTCAAGAAGAAAGAAATTTATACAATAGTGCAATAAGAAGTTTGGAAGTATATGGAGAAATACGCAATGAAAACTTAGAATTAATAAAAGCTGGAAAGTTTGATCAGGCTTTAGCTGAACTTAATAAAGTTACACAGGCTAGAATAGAAGCAGATGAAGAACTAAAAAAACTAATAGATTATAATGAAATGCTTGCCCAAAATGTAATACAAGAAAACGTGGAATATTTTATGCAAGAAACAACAATTATGATTTTTGTTATTGTTATTGGCACAATCATGGCATTAGCTTTAGGCCTAATAGTAGCTAGTAGTATGAACAAGGGTATAAGTATGCTAGTCGAAAAGGCTAACTTGATTGCTGCTGGTGATCTTAATGTTTTAATAGATATTGATAGCAAAGATGAAATTGGAGAGTTGGCAAGAACATTTAAGAAAATGTCGGACAATGTCAATGATATTTTAGTTAATATAAATACCGCAGCAGAACAAGTTTCCACAGGAGCAAGGCAAATATCAGATTCAAGTATAGCTCTTTCACAAGGAACTACTGAGCAGGCAAGTTCAATTGAGCAGCTAACTTCCTCATTAGAAGAGATTTCTTCTCAGACAAAATTAAATGCTGATAATGCTAACAAAGCAAATGGTAAAGCAAGACTAGTAAAAGAAAATGCAGTAGAAGGAAATGAACAAATGGAGAAAATGCTCAATGCTATGGAAGAAATAAATGAGTCTTCTAACAATATATCAAAGATAATAAAGGTAATTGATGATATAGCTTTCCAAACTAATATTTTAGCTCTTAATGCTGCAGTAGAAGCAGCTAGAGCAGGACAACACGGAAAAGGTTTTGCAGTAGTAGCGGAGGAAGTAAGAACTCTTGCAGCCCGTTCTGCAAGTGCAGCAAAAGAAACAACAGAAATGATAGAAAGTTCCATTGATAAAGTTGAAGATGGAACAAGAATAGCAAAAGAAACTGCAAAAGATTTAGATGAAATTGTAAAAGGAATAGAAGAAGTAGCAAATCTTATAGATGATATTGCAGTTGCTTCTAACGAACAAGCAACAGCTATTGAACAAATTAATATAGGCATTATGCAAGTATCAGATGTTGTTCAAACAAATTCAGCTACTTCTGAAGAAGGAGCGGCAGCAAGTGAAGAACTTGCAACTCAAGCAGAACTCTTAAAAGATTTAGTTGGTAGATTTAAATTAAAGCAGAACGCAACAATAAACTACAATAATGAACTGATTAATTCTGAAGTATTAACTATGCTTAAAAACATGTCCCAAAAGAACAAGCAGGATATTGTCTATAATTCCAATGATAAAGATGAAGACTTTGAACAAATAATTTCTTTAACTGATAAAGAATTTGGAAAGTATTAATGATATTAGACCCCTATAACTAAATATTAATTAATAATGCTAATGCAAATATTCGTATCAGTATATTTGTTTTTCTGATACGAATATTTGCTAATATGGAATTTTGTTTTTAGCTAAGCTTTTTAAAAGCTTCAAACAGGTAGGTGATAGGGTGATACCCATTACAAATAAAGAGTACAATCTCTTTAAAAAATATATTCATTCCCACTATGGCATTTATTTAAAAGATGAAAAAAAAGCTTTAGTCATGGGAAGGCTTCAAAGGATATTAGTAGAAAAAGGCTTTAAGGATTTTACGGAATACTATAATTATATTATTTCTGATAAATCAGGCGAGGCATCAAAAATTTTGATAAATAAAATTACTACAAATCATACTTTTTTTATGAGAGAAGTTGAACATTTTTACTTTTTTAAAAATCAAGTATTGCCCTATTTGCTTAATGTAGTTAAGGATAAAGATTTAAGGATATGGAGTGCTGGATGTTCTTCCGGAGAAGAGCCCTATACCTTATCTATGATTATTGATGAGTTTTTAGGGAAAGAAAAAATATGGTGGGATACAAAGATTTTAGCTACTGATATATCTAGTCAGGTATTAGGAGAGGCCATAAAAGGGGTTTATAGCAGTGATGAAATTGCAAGTCTTCCATATAGCTGGAAACTAAATTATTTTGAAAAAATAGATGATGAAAACTTTGTTATCAAAAATAAAATCAAGAATGAGGTAATATTTAGGAAGTTTAATTTGATGGAAAGTATTTTTCCTTTTAAACGAAATTTTCATGTTATTTTTTGTAGAAATGTCATGATTTATTTTGATTTCAAAACAAGAAAGGAATTAATAGATAAATTTTATAATGCATTGGAATATGGTGGCTACTTGTTTATTGGTCATTCTGAATCTATTAATAAATACGAGACAAGCTTTAAATATGTGATGCCTTCTGTTTATAGAAAGGTATAAAGAGGACTTTTTATTAATAGGAAGAGGTGATAGGGTGGACATTAGAAAAACAATAAAAGTCTTAATAGTTGATGATAGTTTGGTATTTAGAGAAGTTTTGGCCAGAGGTCTGTCTTCGGATTCAAGTATTGAGGTCGTTGCTACTGCAAACGATGCATTTGATGCAAGGGATAAAATTATAAAATACAAACCAGATGTTATGACTTGCGATATAGAGATGCCCAAAATGAATGGAATTGAGTTTATAAAAAGACTTATGCCACAATATCCTCTACCTATTATAGTAGTTAGTTCTATAAGTGGAGTAGTATTTGATGCTATGAATGCCGGAGCTGTTGATTTTGTCCGAAAGCCTGATGTTAGAGTGGTAAGAAGTGTAGAGAATTTTATTAATGAGATGATAACTAAGGTCAAGATTGCTTCGGTATCCAAAATTCCCAATATAAATACTGAAAAAGTTAAGGATAAGTTCCATAGCCCTATTAATAGCAATGATAATATAATAATTGCAATTGGGGCTTCAACTGGTGGAACTCAAGCAATCCACAGCATTCTAAGGGACTTACCAGAAGATATTCCAGGTATTGTTATTACTCAACACATACCAGTAGATTTTTCTAGGATGTTTGCCGAAAGGCTAAATGATACAACAAATTTAGAAGTAAAAGAAGCTAAAACTGGTGATATTGTAAAAAAAGGAAAGGTATTGGTAGCACCTGGAGATAAACATATGAAAGTTATAAAAAAACACGGCAAATATTATGTTAACTGCTTTGAAGGCGAAAAAGTTAATGGTCACTGTCCTTCTGTTGATGTGCTTTTTGAATCAGTCGCAAAAGTTGCTGGCAAAAATGCCATTGGAATAATACTTACAGGTATGGGTTATGATGGTGCTAAGGGCTTGCTTACAATGCGAGCTAAGGGTGCAAAAACTATAGGACAAGACGAAAAATCATCTGTTGTATATGGAATGCCTAAAGTAGCATTTAATATAGGTGCAGTAGAAAAACAAAGTTCCCTTGAGAATATTTCGCGAACACTATTTTCTATAATTAATTCTATGAACAATTAGACGATAAAGGCAGAATTAGTAAGCCGCCTATTAAAAAAAGAGGTGAATAAAGTGTATAAAAGAATTAGTTCAAAAAAAGATCAAGAATTTATACATGCTGCCCTCTCCTGTATAGGTGATAGCGTGATTACAACAGATGTTAACGGAATAATAAGATATGCAAACCATAAAGTGGAAGACCTAATAGAATTAGATGCAACAGAGTTAATTGGAAAAAATTTTGATAAGATATTTAAATTTATCAATGCCGATACAAAACATGTTATAAAAAGTCCAATAATAAAAGCCCTGGAAGAAGACGATATAGCAGGCCTTGAGCATAACTCTGTTATTATTACAAAGTCTGGGCAACAAAAATTTATCTCAGCTACTTGTTCGCCAATAAAACAAGAAGATAGATCTACAATAGGTGTTGTTGTAATACTTCGTGATATTACAAGGATAAAAACTTTGGAGTTTGAACATCTAAATGAAAAAAACAATTTAAAAGTCATCTTTGATTATGCTCCTGTAGGAATGATAATGTTAGATGAATATGCTAATATTCTTCAAATAAATGATGCCGCTTTGCTTTATTTTAATAAAGAAACAGAGCAGATTTATGGAAGAAGGTTTGGAAATAGTTTTGGTTGTACTTTTAGTTATGAGGACGAAAGAGGATGTGGATATACAGAGAAATGTCAACAATGTGATATAAAAAAAGCAATAGAAAATGCAATTAAACTTGAAGAAGGAATATCTAATCTTGAATTCAAGAAGATATTAAAGATAGATAAAGACGATAAAGAGTTTTGGTTTAGGGCAAGTATAACCCCGATTGTTGAAGAAAGAAAGAAAAGAGTAGTAATAACTCTTTTGGATATTACAGAAAGCAAGAATAAAGAAGAAAATATTATAAAGTCTAGAGATTATAGCAATAATATCCTAAATCAAATTCCGTCATTAGTTTGGAAGACCAATAAAGATTTGGAATTTAGCTATGTTAATAAGGCTTGGAGAGACTTTACGGGAATTACCTTAGAAGAAATAACATATTCTAGTTGGCTTAAGGTAATACATCCAGAAGATATAGATAAGTATCAAAAAACCAGAAAGCGTGCAATGAAAACTTTAGAAAGCTTTCAATTAGAATTACGTTTACGCCGTTATGACGGTGTTTATCGCTGGTGTCTTGTAATAGGAACTCCGTATTATAATTTAGAAGGAGAATATGAAGGTTATTTAGGTTCTATATATGAAATTAATGATAGAATCTTAGCAGAAGAAGATTTAAAACGATATAAAAAGGTCATTAGTAATGCCCGTGACATGGTGTTATTTATTGATTTAGATGGGAATATCATAGAAGCAAACAAGTCGGCAATTAAGGCTTATGGTTATAGTAATGAAGAATTATGTTCTATGAATATCCGCAATATAATAGAAGATTGGTCATATAACGATAATAAAATACAACTGGCTAATAAAGAAGGAGGCTTTTTTGAAGAAGTACATAGGCGCAAAGATGGCAGTAGTTTTCAGGTTGAAGTTAGCTCTCAAGGAACAAATATTGGAGATAAAAATGTTATATTTAGTGTGATTAGAGATGTTAGTGAACGTAAAGCAGCAGAAAAGAGAATATTAGATAATCAGATAAAATATCGTTCTTTATTTATGAACTTAAAAATAGGTTATGCTTATTATAGGGCTATTTGTGATGAGAATCAAGAAGTAGTGGATATAGAGTTTGTTGAAGTAAATGGGGCTTATGAAAAGTTTTTTGGAATGACTAGTGCAGATTTTGTAGGCAAAAAGCACTCTTATTTATTTCCAATAACTCATGCTGTCTTTATGGATCATATTAATAAATCAAAAGATAAGTTGTCAAAGGGTGGAAGCATACAAATAAAAGATTTTTATTCTGAAAGATACGATAGGTGGTTTGAATTTTCTATTTATAGTCCAAAGGAAAATGAGATAGTTACAATAGTAACAGATATTACTGACATAAAGATTTCAGAAAAGAAATTAATAGAAGCAAAAGATATTGCTGAGTCTGCTAATAAAGCCAAAAGTGAATTTTTAGCGAATATGAGTCATGAAATTAGGACCCCCATTAATGGAATGCTTGGAATGATTGATCTTACCCTTTTGACAGGGCTTTCCGAAGAACAAAAAGATAATTTAATTACAGCAAAAGCATGTGCCAATTCTTTGCTAAGTCTTATTAATGATGTATTAGATTTTTCTAAGATGGAAGCAGGTAAGGTATCTATAGAAAGTTTAAACTTTAATATAAAAGAATTCATAGAAGAGTTAGTTAAAACTCATACGCCTGCAATTAATGAAAAGGGCCTTGAATTAAATTATACTTTTTCGTCATCAATACCAGATTTTCTAATAGGAGATCCTAACAGACTTCGTCAGATATTAAATAATCTTATTAGCAATTCAATTAAGTTTACAGAAAAAGGAGATATTACTATTGCTATTAAAAAGATTTCAGAAACTAATGATGAAGTAGAATTAAAGTTTCTTGTATCTGATACAGGTATAGGTATAGCGGCAGAGGACAAAGAAAGATTGTTTGAAAGTTTTTGTCAGTTGGATAATACCTATACAAAAAGATATGCCGGGTCTGGGCTTGGACTTGCAATAACTAAGAATCTTGTAGAATTAATGGGAGGTAGTATAGGCCTTGAGAGTGAACTAGGAAAAGGAAGTTCCTTTTACTTTTATTTAAAATTTAAAATAGGGTATAAAATTGAGGAAAAAATAGATTACATACCTAAAATTTCAAAATCTGTCCGCCAACTTAAAATTCTATTAGTGGAAGATGACGAAATAAATCAAAAAGTTTTCTTAAAAATGCTATTAGAAAAATCTCATATAGTTGATATTGCAAATGATGGTTTAGAAGCTGTAGAATTCTTTAAAGAAAATGACTATGATGTAATTTTAATGGATATACAAATGCCTAACATGAATGGAGTTGAAGCCCATAATAGAATAAGAGAAATAGAGAAAAGCAATAATTTAAGGCATACTCCAATTGTTGCTATAACAGCTTATGCACTTAAAGGAGATAGGGAAAGATTTTTGGCTATGGGTTTTGATGACTATATTTCAAAACCAATTCAAATGAATGAATTATTCCTAATGCTTAATAAAGTATCAGAAATCCAAGATGAAACTGATAGCTTAAATGAAGCTAATGTTTTGATAACAGAAGGTGGTAATATTTTATTAGATGATGAAAGAAAAGTTGTGCCTGATTATTTGGTTTCAAAAAATTTAACAAAGATATCGGAGGATATAAAAATAATTGATTTAGCAGTAAATAATAATGATATAATGCTTATCGAAAATACTGCTCACAATATTAAACTTCTTTCTATTGAAGCAGATTTAATGGATATAAAGGATACAGCTTTTAGAATTGAACTTGAAGCAAGAAAGGGTAATTTAGACGAGATATATAATTATATACAACAAATGAAGTCTGAACTTGAACTTTATAATAAGTACATTATATAAAATCTTTCTTATATAAAGTGTTAGATATATTAGCTAAATTAATAGGAAAGGAAGAAGAATATGAAAATACTTATAGCAGAAGATGATTTAACAAGTAGGAAGTTTTTATTTAAGCTTCTTTCAAACTATGGAGAATGCGATATAGTAGTAGATGGTTTAGAAGCTTTGGATGCATTTTTAATGTCTATAAAAGATAATGAGCCTTATAATCTTATATGTTTAGATATTATGATGCCAAAGTTAGATGGAGTTAAAGTATTAAAAAGCATAAGAGATTATGAAATTCAAAAAAATATTGCTCCCCAACAACGTTCAAAAATAATTATGACTACAGCCCTTTCTGATATTCAATATGTACAAAAAGCTTTTGATATTGGTTGTGATGCTTATGCTGCTAAGCCTATTGATATAGATAAATTTATAGAAGTATTAAAAAAATTAGAATTAATTCAGTAAGATATTTATGCAGATAAAATTTCAAATAGGATAGCTATCTATAATAATTATTATTTATAAATCAAAAATTACATAGAAATAGCCATAAAAAACAACAGTAAATACTGTTGTTTTTTATGGCTATTTTTAGTGAAATTGTGAGTTAATTCTAATATGTCGAAATTTGTAAAAATCAACAAATAATATTGTCGAAAAACTGAAAAGGATATATAATACAATTACAAAATATAATTTATATCAAAAGGGCAAACCTAGCGAAAGCCAGGGACGCAAAGCCAAGGGCCTAAGGTTAAAATCTATGGCAGCCGGTTGCATGGAGCCTCTATGAGACGAATGCATAGAGGTTTTTTTATGGAAAACAGTAGGGGGAAGCCCTTTGATAATATTAAGGAGCTGAAAAGATGAAATTTCTTATCAATCTTAAAATTAGGACTAAGCTTTTACTATCATTTTCAATAATTCTGTTAATATCCTTTACAATTGGGATTAACGGAGTATTTACATTAAGGGGTATACATAGAAGTTTTCAGGCTTTTTATGAGGATTCATTTGTATCTAATATGATATTAGGAGAAATTCAGGTAAACCAACAAAAAACTAGTACAGAAATTCAGCGTATTCTTTATAAAACACAAGCCATGAATGACAGGAGTGTTCTTCAGACATCAGAAGAGGCCTTAGATAAAATAGCTCAAAGGAATAATTCTTTACTTCAAGAATATGAGTCAGGAAATCTTTTGCCAGAAGAAAAGGAACTTTTAGCAAGACTAAAATCTGTTAACTCTAATTATCTTACTGCAAGGCAAGAAGTAATTGATGCTGTAAGAAGCGGAAATTTCCGTGCAGCTGTTGATATTAATGAAAATAAAGCAAGAGCTTTACGGGAAGAAGTATCCGAAATATTAGCCCAAATGAAAGAAGTTAAAAATCAAAATGCTATTAATGAGATGTCAACAAATGAGATAAGGTATAAAAATTCAAGAAATAGGGCTATGTTATTCTTATTTATTTCTATTATTATAGGTTTTATTCTTACTATTCTTTTAACAAGAGGAATTTATAAACCAGTTAATGCCTTGGTAAGACATGCTAATCTTATGGCTGAAGGCGATCTGACTCAAGATGTGGAAGAAAAAGCAAGACGTCGTAAAGATGAAATGGGGACTTTGGCTAATGCTTTTGCCCTAATGACTGATAAAATTCATGAAATGATTAAGGAAGTCTCTTTTTCTGTAGAGGAGACTAGTTCATCAAGTGAAGAGCTCTCTGCTACTGCTGAAGAAGTCACTGCTCAAGGAGAAAACATTTCTTCCTCCGTTGAGCAAATTGCTTCTGGTATGGAAGAAATCAGTGCTTCTATAGAAGAAGTAACAGCATCTAGTGCCGAAATAAGAAATAGAGCTAAGGCAATGGAAAAACAAGCTGTAGATGGAGAGAAAAAGGTAGATGAAATCAGAAAAAGAGCAGAAGAGATGAAGGATTCAGCTCGTGTTTCAAAGAAAACAGCTAATGACATATATAATCTTAAAGAAAAAGAAATTATGCAAGCTATACAAGAAGTAGGAGTTGTAGAGGAAATAGGTAAAATGGCAGATGTTATTTCACAAATAGCTGAACAGACTAATCTTTTGGCATTAAATGCTGCTATTGAAGCTGCCAGGGCAGGAGAACATGGTAAAGGTTTTGCAGTAGTGGCTGAAGAAGTACGCAAATTAGCGGAAGATTCAGCTGTAACAGCTTTGGACATTCACAATGTAATTAAGCATGTTGATAGTGCTGTTGGAAAGCTTACAGCTAACGCAAAGGAGATACTAAAATTTATTGAGGAAAAAGTTACGCCAGACTATGATATGTTAGAACAAACAGGAGACCAGTATCATCAAGATGCTCATTTTGTAAAAAGTTTAACTAATGAATTTGCTGTAACAGCTTCTGAGATTTCAAGTTCTATTGAAGATATAGTAAAATCAATTGAAGAAGTGGCTGCTATAGTAGAAGAAGCTAATGCATCTTCACAAGAAATCAATAATAATTCATCAGAAATGGTTAAAGCATTAGAAGAAGTGTCTAAGACAGCACAGTCTCAGGCAGAAATGGCTGAGAAGTTAATGATTTTAGTAGACAGATTTAAAGTATAAACAAGATTAACTAATAAAAGCTTTTATGCTTTTGATTTTAGTAACTTAACTTATTAAACCCTTGATATTTGGTTGGCACTTATATCAAGGGTTTATTTATAGCTAAAATTTAAATAAAGTCATCAATAACTCTTTTTTACAATATCTTTTGTTGCTTTAAACATCTACAAAATCACATAAAAATATGTTGATATTTACTAACTGTTATCATTAAATATAAAAATTTTGGGCTATCTTAACGTCTTTGATAAGTTCTTAAAATATGCTATAATAGGGCTTGGTTGCATTTTTTAAATGCAGTTTTATGACATTATCATGTAAATAATATTAGTCATTATAAATTTACTAGAAGGGAGTTGAAGAGCATAGCTAGATTGTTGTTAGAAAAGCTTAAGGAATCATTCTTTTCAGTCATTCCAATTATTATTCTTGTTCTTATCCTATCTTACACTATAGCACCTATACCGTCATGGAATCTTATTCTTTTTTTGATTAGTGCCTTTATAATAATTATAGGAATAACATTATTTAACCTTGGAGTAGATATATCTCTTATTCCTATAGGTAAGTATATAGGCTCTACACTAGTAAAAGCTAGAAAACTATCTTTAATTGTAATATTAACCTTTTTAATGGGTGTTTTTATCACAATGGCAGAGCCTGATTTGATAGTACTGGCAGGACAAATAAATGGAGTGCCTGATTCTATTATTATTTTGAGTATTTCATTTGGTGTTGGTCTAGCATTAGTGGCTGCTTTTTTAAGAATATTATTTCAGTTTCCCCTTTCTCATTTACTGATTCTATGTTATACGATAGCCTTTATTTTATCTTTCTTTACAGGTAAAGATTTTCTTTCTATTGCTTGGGAATCGGGTGCTGTTACAACAGGGCCCATAATGGTACCTTTTGTAATGGCTTTAGGACTTGGTTTAGCATCAGTTCGTGCAGACAAAACATCAGAAGAGGATAATTTTGGTCTAATTTCCCTTTGTTTGATTGGACCTATTCTTAGTATATTAGTTTTGGGTATGTTTTTTAATCCTTCTGGGGGAAGTGCAATGACAGTTCCTAATCTTACTTCCCTATTCGATATTATTTACCTTTACAGTTCTAATCTTTTAGAGTATATAAAGCAGATTGCACTTGCATTATTTCCCATGCTTTTAACATTTGCTCTTTTTCAATTTTCTAAAAAAACTCGTTTAAGAAAAAAAGAAATATTAAAAATTACCATAGGAACAATATTTACTTATTTTGGTCTTGTATTATTTTTAATTAGTGTAAATGTTGGATTTATGCCAGTTGGATATCAACTTGGTGGAGTTCTGCTTAAAAATAATAATGCTATAGTACTTGTTTTGGTAGGCATGGTAATTGGTTATTTTGTTGTTGCTGCAGAACCAGCTGTCTTTGTCCTTAAAAGACAAGTAGCAGAGGTTACAAGTGGAGCAATTTCAGAAAAGGCCATGGGAATAGGATTATCTGTAGGAGTCGCTATGTCAGTAGGACTAGCTATGTTAAGGGTTATTACAGGAATCTCTCTTTTATATTTTGTTATTCCAGGTTATTTATTTGCCCTTGTGCTTACATTTGTTGTGCCTCATCTTTTTACATCAATTGCATTTGATTCTGGAGCTGTGGCTTCTGGACCATTGGCAGCTACCTTTATGCTTCCATTAGCTATAGGAGCTGCTGAGGCAAAAGGTGGTAATGTCTACACGGATGCCTTTGGTATTGTAGCTTTAGTTGCCTTAACGCCAGTTATTACGCTTCAGCTATTTGGATTGGTTTATTCAATAAAATCAAGACTCGAAAAAAGAGCCATGGTTGTTCCAGATGTGGAAGATACAATTATCGAATTGGATTATTCCTCAGAGGATAATGAAGAAGAAGATTTAACTAATGGTGTAGATGGAAATAATAATGATAATCCTAATACAAGCATAGACAATGCAATATTTAAAGGTTAAAATAGAAAATAATAACTGCCAGTTGTAATAGAATGGAGGGAAGCAATGATTAACCACTCTGAAGCCAAACTGGAGGCATTGATTACAATAGCAGATCACAGATTAGAAGATGCTATAGTTAATGTGTATAAGAGTGTTAATGCCCCTATATTATTATTAACTCACGGAAGAGGTACAGCTAAATCAGTTGTATATGAGATTCTTGGACAAGAAGCTCTGAAAAAAATCCTTTGCGTTAGTATTCAGACAAAAATTATGACTAATCATATATTAAAGCAAATCAATGATCATGTGAATTTTGGTAAATCTGGCACAGGAATCGCTTTTACTATAAATTTAACTAGTATCAGCAATGCTCTTTCAAAAATTTGTGTTCAGGCAGAGGAGAATTTAATGATAGGAAGTGAGGATATGGCTTTAACATCAAAAGAAGCTTATCATTTAATTATAACTATCGTAAATAGCGGATTCTTTGATCAAGTTATGGAGGCGGCAAAAAAGGCAGGAGCTAGGGGAGGTACAGTAGTACATGCCCGTGGTTTAGGATCTAAAGAAGCTAAGAAATATCTTGGTATAACCATACAACCAGAAAAAGATCTAATTCTGATTTTAACGCCCAAGGAAAAGAAATTAGCTATTATGGAAAGCATTATGCATGAAGTAGGATTAAATACAGCCGGAAACGGTATTTGTTTTTCCTTGCCCGTAGATAGTGCTATGGGAATCAATGTAGGAGATGTTTTAGAAGAATAATAATTGAAGATAATTTAAGAAAAATGTTTGATGTATAACAACTGCTTAAAAGGAGAATATAATAAAATAAATATTACTAATTAACAGACTATACCCCCGGACATAGTATACTGGGGGTATGTTATTTACTGAAAACAAAAGTATATTGTTTGGAAGATGCATCTAAAAAACTTTGATAAATAAAGCTAGAATTTTTTACTTGAACTTTGTAATAAACTAAAGGTGGATAAATAATGGCTATAACTTATGACTTAACTAAAGGCAATGAGACTAAGGCAATACTAAAATTAGCAGGACCTATGATAATAGGGAATTTATTTCAGCAGTTATACAATGTTGCAGATACAATTATTGTTGGTAGATTTATTGGTCCTCATGCCCTTGCGGCAGTGGGTAGTTCTTTTTCCCTTATGGTTTTATTAAATTCAATAATATTAGGTTTATGTATGGGCAGTAGTGCAGTGTTTTCAATTCTATATGGTGCAAAAGAAATTGATAAATTAAAGAACAGTTTTTTTATTTCTTTTTGTATAATTGGTTTACTTTCATTAGTTATTAATTTTCTTGCACTATTTTATATCGATGATATTTTAGTTCTTCTAAGAATTCCTCAGGAAATATTAGCTGATACAAAGACTTACTTACAAATAATTTTTTATGGTATTATCTTTACTTCGTTATATAACTATTTTGCAGGAATTATGAGGAGTTTGGGTAACTCGCTGATACCACTGATATTTCTTATAATATCCGCAATAATTAATATTATATTGGATATTGTTTTTGTTGTACCTTTTAATATGGGAATTGCCGGGGCTGCATATGCTACGGTTATAGCTCAAATAATATCTGCTATAGGCTTGGCACTTTATTGTATTAGAAAAGTTCCTATGATTCGTCTAAAATCAAAGCATTTTCGTATTAATATGGATATAGTTAAAATGATTGCTAATAATTCAGTGCTTTCAAGTATTCAACAATCAGTTATGAATTTAGGTATCCTAATGGTACAAGGATTAGTAAATAGTTTTGGTGTATTGGTTATGGCTGCATTTGCTGCAGTAGTGAAAATTGAAAGTTTTGCATATTTACCAGAACAGGAATTAGGTAATGCTTTTTCTATCTTTATAGCTCAAAATTATGGAGCAAAAAAAATGTTGCGAATACGAAAAGGCATTAAGTCAGCAACAAAGATTATTACAATTTATGGCCTAGTAACTTCGGTGTTAATTATATTATTTGCTAAGCCTTTATTAACTATTTTTGTTAGTGCCCAAGAAACTGAAATTCTTCAAATTGGAACACAATATTTATTTATTGTATCAGGCTTTTATTGCCTAATAGGCTATTTGTTTATGTTTTATGGATTATATCGAGGAATAGGAAAGCCAGAAACATCTATAATTCTTACTGTAATAAGTCTTGGGACAAGGGTAGTCTTAGCATATAGCCTTTCTTCAATAACTTCGATAGGTCTTGTAGGGATATGGTGGGCAATACCAATTGGCTGGGCTTTAGCAGATATAGTAGGATTTTATAAAATGAAGATAATAAAAGAATGATTAGAAGTCATAAACTTTCAAAAATTCATATGCAAGTTTAGAAGTACTAAGTCTTATATAAGGTCTAGTATTAATAACAAAGCGTCTATCAAGATAAATAGATATTTTGAGCTATAATTATGAGATTTGTGTTAAATAAAAGTTTTTTTGGGGTATATTATTTTATATAAATATTTATAAAGGAGTGTTTCTATGCAAGGGAAAACAGCAATTATTACAGGTGGGGGCAGTGGATTTGGCAGAGAAGTAGCATTAAAATTGGCTAAAAAGGGAGTAAATATTACTGTAGTAGACATATCCAAAGAAAATGGAGAAGAGACAGTACGACTTTGTAAAGACTTAGGAGTTAAGGCGATTTTTGTACAAGCAGATGTTTCGAAAGTTGAAGATGTAAGAAGATATGTGAAAGAAACCATTGACTCCTTTGGAAAAATCGATTTATTTTTTAACAATGCAGGTATTTCAGGCTCCGGAGTTAAGACTGTAGAATGTTCTATAGAAGAATTTAATAATATTGTTGACGTAAATCTAAAGGGCGTATTTTATGGCTTAAAATTTGTAATAAGTGAAATGCTAAAAACAGGTGGCGGAGTAGTTGTTAATACTGCATCTCTTGGCGGCGTGGTTGGGATACCTACTTTGGGTGCATATTCAGCAACAAAACATGCCGTTGTAGGACTTACAAAAGTAATTGCCGGTGAGTATGGAAGGGAAAATATAAGAATTAATGCTATAGCTCCGGGTACTAACGAAACTCCTATGGTAATGGCATACCCCAAAGAAGCTATTGAACAAATGGCTGAAGCTGTTCCAATGGGTAGGTTAGGACAACCTCATGAAGTAGCTGATGTAGTTTGCTTCTTATTAAGTGAAGAATCATCCTATATCCATGGAGCTGTTATTTCAATTGATGGTGGGGCAGCTGCTTTATAATTAATAGGGGCTGCCTGTCGGCTCACATATACAGATTTATAATATTGGTGCCTGTTGGTTTAGAACTGACAGGCACTATTTTATTATTGACATATGTCGATAATAGGTATAATATAATATGTATAAAAGACATATGTCATAAATGATATTTGAGAGGGTGAAGATTATGGCAAGACCAATTAAATGGAGAAAAGTATGCTGCTTGCCCGAAAGAAATAGATTTGGGCCCATTGGCACAAGTTCACAAGAAAATAATATTATTAAGATGACAGTTGATGAGTATGAAGCAATAAGACTTATTGATTTATTAGGCTTTACCCAGGAAGAATGTGCAAAGCAAATGAGTGTTGCCAGGACTACTGTTCAGGGTATCTATGCAGAGGCGAGAAAGAAGTTGGCCCAATCTTTAGTGAATGGCAAGATTCTTTTGATTGAAGGTGGGGAATACCGCCTTTGTGATGGCTTAGGAAATGGATGTGGAAGAGGCTGTCGTAGGCGTAGGCATTGACTATCTGTCAACAGGCAGTGAAATAATAATTTAGAATAAAGGAGTTAATAGGATGAGTGAAAATTGTAATCAAAGTTGTAACACATGTTCAGAGGATTGTTCAGAAAGAAAGGAGCAAAAAAATGACTTCTCCGAAAAACCCCATGAAATGAGCAGTATCAAAAAGGTTATTGGAGTTGTAAGCGGTAAAGGAGGAGTTGGTAAGTCGTTGGTAACTTCCATTCTTGCAGTTACTATGAATAAAATGGGTTATAAGTCTGCTATTCTTGATGCAGATATTACAGGTCCTTCTATTCCAAAAGTATTTGGAATTAAAACAAAAGCAGCAGCCAGTGAATTTGGCTTTTTCCCTGTCAAAAGTAATACAGGAATTGACATCATGTCTGTTAATTTGCTTTTAGAAAATGATACAGATCCTGTTGTATGGAGAGGGCCATTAATTGCAGGGGTAGTTAAACAATTTTGGACTGACGTAATCTGGAGTGATGTAGACTTTATGTTTATCGATATGCCGCCAGGGACAGGGGATGTTCCCCTTACTGTATTTCAATCCATTGCTGTTGATGGGATTATTGTTGTAACTTCACCACAAGAGTTAGTATCCATGATTGTATCAAAAGCAGTTAAGATGGCTGAAATGATGAATATACCTATAATTGGTTTGGTAGAAAACATGTCTTATTTTAGATGTCCTGATAATGGTAAAGATTATAAGATTTTTGGTGACAGTCACATAGAAGAAATAGCTGATAAACATAATCTTAAGGTTTTGGCTAAAATACCTATTGATCCTGAAATAACAGAATTTTGTGATAAGGGTATGATAGAGTCTTTTAAAAGAGATTGGTTTAATTCTTTAGCACAAGTTTTGCAAGAAAAAATAAAAGAAGATAATAATTAAAAAGGAGGAGAAAATAATGATTAAAATTGCAGTAGCAAGTGAAAATGAAATAGTAACACAGCATTTTGGACACTGCATAAATTTTAATATTTTTGAAGTTGAAGACAAGAAGATAATTAAGAGTGAATCTATAGATAATCCTGGACATAGACGCGGATTTCTTCCTAACTTTCTAAATGATATGGGAGTTAAAGTTGTTATTTCAGGATCCATGGGAAGAGGTGCTATTGATATTTTTAATGAAAAAGGTATAGAGGTTATTGTTGGTGCAAGAGGAAATGCAAAAGAAGCAGTGGAAGCTTATCTTAAAGGTAGCCTAAAAAGTACTGGTTCTGTATGTCATGAGCATCAGCATCATGACCAATGTGACCAATGTGGTCAATAATTATGACTCCTCTTTAGTTATTTTATTTAAACTCTTGGTATTTTTTATAATATATCAGGGGTTTATTTTTTTATAGTTTTGATTTACTTAATACAAATAAGGACTTTCATTTACTTGTTATTGATTAACTGGTTATAATAATTTAAAAGACAATGTAAAGGGGCATATTTATGGAAGAAAAAGAACGTGATAAATTACTTGGTATTAAAACGGTAGGAATAAGAGAATGGGTAAATAATAATCATTATAACCGCTATGAAGCAACACCTTACAAGGCTTTAGATGTACTTTTTGAAAACTATAAGTTTATAGATATTAATAGGGTTGTAGATTTTGGTTGTGGCAGGGGAAGAGTGTCATTTTATTTGCATAATCGTTTTAATTTGCCTGTTATAGGAATAGAAGCTAATAATAAGACCTACGAAGAAGCTCTTGAAAATAAAATATCCTATGGCTTAAAAACAAAGCATACAACTGCACCTGTTGAATTTAAATGTAGCCTTGCCCAACATTATAAAATTGATAAAAAGGATAATTGCTTTTACTTTTTTAATCCATTTTCAGTGCATATATTTAGAAAAGTTGTTGATAATATTTTGCATTCTGCGGAAAAGGATTGTAGAAAATTGGATTTGATTCTTTATTATCCAACACGGGAGTATGAAGAATTCCTTGAAAACAGTACACCCTTTAAAATTGTAGATGAAATAAGAATACCAGGAGAAATTGATAAAAGAGAAAAGTTTATAATATACCGCTTAAGGGAAGAGTTTTTATACAAGGACATTTAAATAAAAAGATTCTTGTAGCCAAATCATTTTCCTATATTTTTACAAACATTCAATAATCATTTATTGAAGTAATAATAAAAAATATTAACAATTAGTTTAATTGACTAAGATTTACTATTATATTATAATATTTATTGTTTTGAAAAAATGCTCACAAGTGAAACTTTGTAATTATTAGCTAGTTATGTTAATACTTATGAAGTTTTTAATGACTGCTAGAAGATATACCTTAGTTACATAGTAAAATTAATATATAATCATGTAATTTAATAAGGTATTTAATTAATATAAAATATAAAAGTTTATATGGAAAGGAGAAAATGACAATGAAAAAGTTTAGTATTATTCTTTTAGTTATCATTTTATTATTTGCTGTTACAGCATGTGGTACAGGAGGAGAAAAAGTAGATTCTGACATAGTCAATGAGCTAGATAACATATATACAAACAACCTAGAAGAAAGTCAATCTGAAGAAATTTCTATTAAAGAAGAAAAACAGGAAGAAGGAAGTTTAGCTGAGCTACCATTAACAGCTTCTTTTCCAATGTATAATGTATATATAGATGGGCCTAATTGGCAATTCATAGAAAAAGGGAGCACAAGCTTATACAATGTAGGTGGTAAGCGTTTTATTGCATTAACTTCATCAGAATACGTAGAAGCAAATGAAATTACTGAAATAATAGATGCATATTTTAAAGAATTCAAGTCTGCAGTAGGTACAAATTGTAATGGTTATAAACCAGAAAAATTTAATGTAGAAGGCAAGGAAGTAGAAATAAACGGAAGAAACTTTTGGAGATTTGAAGGGGAGCTTATAGCAAAAATGCCATCTCAAGAAACAAGCTTTTATACAGTTGGTTATACCTTCTTCTGGGAAGATAGACCATTTCAGTTAACGGGTGTAGTGGTAAGTGAAGAACAAGCCCAAGAAGAAATAGATGAAATAAGAACATACGTAGATG
>JGI24707J26582_10001026_pt1 | contig 22228 bp, 24 predicted proteins | sample BioPla1DNA1_FD_26582 | JGI IMG/M metagenome (IMG submission 26582)
AATTTATCCTAAAGATAGTAAAAGAAAAAAAAGATCTTCTTCTAGTAATTTAAAGGCTATTAGAAATACAATTAAAGAATTAAAATATATAGATTTAGCAAAGTACATTTGGAATAGATTACATATAGAAAAATTACAATCAATAATTACAATAGGTACTACTAATCCCTTTAATACATCTATACTATATGGTTCATTATGGAGTGTTAAAGGGATTGGTATTAGCTATTTACTGAAAAAAAAAGATATTAATTTATTAGATATAGACATAATACCTTGCTTTGGGAAAAATCAATTAGATATTGATTTTCACTGTATAATAAAAATAAAAATGGTTTATATTATAAATATATGGATAAAGTTATTAAAATCATACAAAGGTGGTGAAAAAAATGTCAGAACACCCAATAGAAGGGTTAATGAAATCTACAATGAATAGCCTAAAGGAAATGGTAGATGTAAATACAATTATTGGGGATCCAGTCCAGTCTCCAGATGGTTTAGTTATAATTCCTGTATCAAAAATATGCTTTGGCTTTGCCTCAGGAGGTACAGAGTTTAATAAAGCAAAAGTTCCAAAAGATAATATTTCTTCAGATGAAAAACTGCCTTTTGGAGGAGGTAGTGGTGCTGGAGTATCAGTACAACCAGTGGGCTTTATAGTAGTTGGAAACAATCAAATAAAATTATTAACTGTAGATGAAGGAAATACAGCATTAAGTAGTTTATTTGATTTTATGACTAAAATTGCTGATAATATCAATGAAGCCATGGATAAAAATAGTAAAAATCAAAACCCTAATATAGACATAGATGATAATATGAATATTCATTAATAAGGAAAAATATATTTCAAGGATTTTCATGAAATGAGGGACAGTATTGAAAAAAAGCATAATATTAGTTATCTTTATAATAGTTTTATTTTCAAGCCATAGTTATCTTTATAATAGTTTTATTTTCAAGCCAATGTTCTTTTAGTGAAAAGCCAAATATAACTGCACAATCTGCCTTACTTATAGATGCACAGTCTGGCAGAATTCTACTAGAATATAATCCTCATATTAAATTACCTATGGCAAGTACCACTAAAATTATGACAGCATTAATAGCATTAGATAAGGGCAATCTAAAAGATACTGTAATAGTATCTAAAGATGCAGTTGGCATAGAAGGATCTAGTATTTATTTATATGAGGATGAGTCTATTTCTTTAGAAGATTTATTATATGGATTAATGCTACGTTCAGGAAATGATTCAGCTGTGGCGATTGCAAATCACATTGGAGGAAACTTAGAAAATTTTAGTTTTATGATGAACAATAAAGCTAAAGAAATTGGAGCTAATAATACTCATTTTGTAAATCCCCATGGACTTTCAGAAGAAGGTCATTATACTACAGCTTATGACTTAGGATTAATTACAAAAAATGCTATGGAAATTAATAAATTCAAAGAAATATCAAAAGCTAAAGTATGGAAGGCAAATAGAGACAAAAATAATATATTTTATAATAAAAATCAAACCCTTTGGGAATATGAAGGAGGAGATGGAGTTAAAATTGGCTATACCATTGCAGCAGGTCGATGTTTAGTAAGTAGTGCCACTAGAAATGGTACTCAGCTTATTGCTGTAGTATTAAATGATAAAAATTGGTTCAAAGATTGTTATGCTTTAATGGATTATGGTTTCAAAGAATATAAAAACTATGTAATTTTAGATAAGGGAAAATATTTTGGGGAAATATTAGTTACCAATGGGCATAAGGAATATGTATCAGCTATAGCAGGAGATTCTTTCTTTTATCCATTAAAGGAAGATGAAATTGAAAAAGTTAAAATCCATATAGATATTCCAGATATTGTGGAGGCGCCAATAAAGGAAAAGGATGAGATTGGGAAGGTTAGTATATTTTTAGATGGGAAATTAATACATGAAGAAAAATTAATAGCTAAAGAAAGTATAAATGAATTAAATATTTGGCAAAAAATATTAAATAAAATAAGAAATTAAAGCCCTATTATCTAAGGGCTTTTTTTAATGTGATAATAAGAGAATTTTAATTGCTATTTTTTTGTCACCTATGGCTTTTTTGAATAATATATATTAGCTATTATTTTTTGGAGGTGAAGCCATTGAATAGACTATATCATTGCATAGATGCTAGTAGTAAATACTGTCCTTGTGAATTGGCAGATACTTTAAATTGTATTTCTTGTTCCCATTTACAAGGAAAGGATTATTGTGATTGTAATTGGAATGGAGTTTGTATTTTGAATGAATATTATATGAACAATATGAAAAGCAAAGGGTTTAGGGAGCTATATGAGGGAGTGGTAGTAGATAAAAATAATATAGGAGATAATTTATTTTTACTAAAAATAGAAACAGATATAGATTTAATAGTAGAATTAAACACTATAGGTTCTTATGTTTTTATAAATAAATTTAATTCTAAACCTTATTATAATACACCTATGTCCATATTATATACAGAGAAAAATCATATTTATATAGCATATCATGAAATAGGACCTAAGACTACAGGAATTGTCAAAGGGAATAAATTGAGTATAAAAGGACCCTTTTTTAATGGAATAATTGGGAAAGAAAAATTATCTAATATTAAAAACTCTGTTATTTTAGTTGTAGGAAGGAGTATAGGCCAATCTTCAATAGTAATTCCAATTAAAAAATTAAAAGAAAAGAATAATAAAATATATGTATTTCTAGACAAAGGAAAAGCTAATTCTTTGTATTCTTTAGATTTTCTTTGGAATGAAAATCTAAATATTGAGGAAATAAATTTGTTTACTAAAGAAGGAGAGGAAAAATTATTAGAATTTTTAAATGAGAATACAGTAGATATAATATTTAGTGCTGGTTCTGAAATGCTCCATAGGAAGATTAAATCAATAATAGAAAAAATAGAGATAAATGCTAAATGGTTTGTTACTAATAATAACATTTTATGTTGTGGTGAAGGTATATGTGGTTCTTGTATTAGGAAAATTAATAATGGGGATAGAGTTAAAACCTGTAAAACCATCATAAATCCAATGAATTTTTATTAGGGGGATGATATAATGAAAGACGTAATAATAATAGGTGGAGGTTGGGCTGGATGTGCTGCTAGTGTAATAGCAAAAAAACAGGGGGCTAATGTATTTTTGTTTGAAAGAACAGATATGCTATTAGGATTAGGCAATGTAGGGGGAATAATGAGAAATAATGGCAGATTTACAGCTTGTGAAGAAAATATTTTTTTAGGTGCATATGAATTGTTTAATATAACAGATAAATTATCTATTCACAAAAATATGGATTTTCCAGGACATAAACATGCCTATTTATATGATGTTACAAAAATAGAAGCAGAGGTTAAATCTTTTTTATTGTCTATTGATATAAACATACACTTACAAAAAAGAGTGGTGGATATAATTAAAGAAAGGGATATTATTAAGGCTATTATTTTAAATGACGGTGAAATAATATATGGGGATGTATTTATTGATAGCACAGGTTCTACTGGACCTATGGGGAATTGCTTAAAGTATGGAAATGGTTGTGCCATGTGTGTATTGAGATGCCCTTCTTTTGGACCTAGAATTAGTATTAGCCAAAAAGCGGGAATTAAAGATATAATAGGCTTAAGACAAGATGGTTCTTATGGAGCTTTTAGTGGCTCGTGCAAATTAAATAAGGATTCTTTAAGCCCAGAAATAAAAGCTAAACTTGAAAAAGAAGGAGTAGTTGTATTAAAACTACCAGAAGAAGATATTGAGATGGATAAGTTAAGGAAAAAGGTTTGTCAACAGTATGCACTAAAAGAATACGGAGAAAATTTAATTTTATTGGACACAGGCCATTGTAAAATGATGACTTCCTATTATCCATTGGAAAAATTAAGAAAAATAAAAGGCTTACAAAAAGCAAAATATGAAGACCCATATTCTGGTGGATTGGGAAACTCCATAAGGTATTTATCTATGGCTCCAAGGGAAAATACTATGAAAGTAAAGGGAATTGAAAATTTGTTTTGTGCTGGAGAAAAAGCAGGTTTGTTTGTAGGTCATACAGAAGCTATTACTACTGGTAGCTTAGCGGGATATAATAGTGTAAAATATATAGAAGGTAAACCATTATTAGTATTACCTACGGAATTGGCATTGGGAGATTTAATTTCTTATGGAAATATTATGCTAAATATTGAAGAAGGATTAAAAAATAGATATACTTTTTCAGGAGGGGTATATTTCAATAGAATGGTGGAAAAAGGTTTATATAGCACTGACCCTCATCAAATTAAAAATAGGGTTGAAAAATTAGGACTATTAAATATATANAATAAAGGGTAATATTTTTTTAAATATAAACAATTATAATTAAAAAAACTGGAAGGATGAAAATTATGAGATTACAAAAATACATGGCTCAATCAGGAGTTGCCTCTAGACGAAAATCAGAAGAAATAATATTAGCAGGTAGGGTAATGGTTAATAATATTATAGTCAAAGAATTAGGTACAAAAATTAATCCTAAAAAAGATGTAGTAAAAGTAGATGGAAAGATAATTAAATTAGAAGATAAAAAAGTTTATATTATGTTAAATAAACCAAAAGGCTATGTAACTACATTAAAGGATAAGCATAGTGAAAAGATTGTTTTAGATTTAATTGATGGAATAGAGGAACGAATTTTTCCTGTTGGAAGATTGGATGCAGATACTACTGGATTATTACTTATGACTAATGATGGAGATTTGGCTTATAAATTAACCCATCCAAGTTATGAAGTGCCTAAAAAATATATTGCAGAAGTTAAGGGAGTTCCAAATAGCAAAAAATTAAATAGATTTAGAAAAGGATTAAAAATAGATGGAAGAATCACTTCTGAAGCTTATATAAGAATTGTAAAAAAACACAGAGATTCTTCAGTATTGGAAATTTCCATACACGAAGGGAGAAATAGACAAATTAGAAAGATGTGTGAATACATTAGGCATCCTGTAATAGAATTAAAGAGAATAGGTATTGGTGATTTAAGATTAGGTAATTTAAAATTAGGAGAGTGGAGATATTTAACAGATAGAGAGATAAACTATTTAAAGGGACTTTAGCATTATAGCAGTGTAAATGGCTATAATGCTATATATAGTCCTTTATTTTTCTTTATTTATCTATTATAATTAATATAGAATTAATTTAAGGAGAATTAGTTTATGTATAAATATTTTACTAATCCAGTGGATATTGCAAAGAGGATTATGACAAATTATGTAAAAGAAGGAGATATTGTCTTAGATTGCACTGTAGGCAATGGAAATGATACTATACATTTGGCAAAATTAGTAGGAGATAGTGGGAAGGTTTATGGCTTTGATATACAATCCATAGCATTAAAATTAACAAGGGAAAAATTAGAAAAAGAAAACCTTCTTAATCGAGTTTTCTTTATTCATGATAGTCATGAGAACATTGATAATTACATATCAGAAAAGCTTAGTTTAATAGTTTATAATTTGGGGTATTTACCAGGAGGAGATAAGAGTATAAAAACTAATCCAATAACTACCATTAAAAGTCTTAAAAAAGCAATAAAATTGTTAAAGAGCAATGGATTATTGTTAATTACATGTTATACTGGTCATAGTGGAGGAAAAGAAGAAAAAGAAAAAGTTAAAGCCTATTTAGGTGCTCTAGACCAAAAATATGCAAATGTTTTAGAATTTAATTTTATAAATCAAAAAAACAATCCGCCAGTACTTTATGGCGTAGAAAAATTTTAACAGGAGGGATAGTAATGGCAGGTGTAAAAATTACAGATACCATATTAAGAGATGCTCATCAATCCTTAATAGCCACTAGAATGAAAACAGAAGATATGCTACCTATAGCAGAAAAACTAGATAAAGTAGGTTTTCATTCACTTGAGGTATGGGGAGGGGCTACCTTTGATGCCAGTTTAAGATTTTTAAACGAAGACCCATGGGAAAGACTTAGGGCACTTCGAAAGGCTTTTAAAAACACTAAATTACAAATGTTATTAAGGGGACAAAATTTATTAGGCTATAAACATTATGCCGATGATGTGGTAGAAGAATTTGTTAAAAAATCTATTGAAAATGGAATAGATATAATTAGAATATTTGACGCTTTAAATGACCCAAGAAATATTAGAAAATCTTTAGAGGCTACTAAAAAATACGGAGGTCATGCCCAAGCAGCTATTTCTTATACTACAAGTCCAGTTCACAATAATGAATACTATATTAATTTAGCTAAAGAATTAGAAAAAATGGGGGCAGACTCCATATGTATTAAAGATATGTCTGGAATATTATTGCCTTATGAAGCAGAAAAACTAGTTAAGGGTCTAAAAGAAAATATAAAAGTACCAATACAAATACATTCTCATTTTACAAGTGGTATAGCCAATCAAACATATATGAAGGCTATAGAGGCTGGGGCAGATATAATAGATACAGCTATGTCCCCTTTAGGAATGGGAACTAGTCAGCCAGCTACAGAATCAATGATTGCCTCTTTACAAGGCTCTCCCTATGCTCCAGATATAGATTTAAACTTACTATTGGAAATAACTGATTATTTTAGAGAACTTCGAGATAAATATTTAGATGAAGGACTATTAAATACTAAAGTATTAAATGTAGATGTAAGGACATTAAAATACCAAGTACCAGGGGGAATGCTTTCTAATTTAGTATCACAATTAGATTCTCAAGGAGCTTTAGATAGATTTGAAGAAGTTTTAGAAGAAGTACCTAAAGTAAGGGAAGACTTAGGTTATCCACCATTAGTTACACCTATGAGCCAAATGGTAGGAACTACAGCAGTATTTAATGTACTATTAGGTGAAAGATATAAAATGGTTCCAAAAGAGGCTAAAAACTATGTTATGGGTTTATATGGGAAACCTACAGTTCCTATAAAAGATGAAATTAAGAAGATAATTATAGGAGATGAGGAAGTTTACACTGGTAGACCAGCTGATTTAATTGAACCTGAATTAGATAAACTAAGGGATGAAATAAAAGAATATATTGAACAAGATGAAGATATATTAAGTTATGCTTTATTTCCACAAGTGGCAATAGATTATTTTAAGTATAGACAGGCTGAAAAATATAAAATAGATAATAATTTAGTAGATGAGGAGTTTAAAACTTATCCAATATAAAACAAGCTCTAGGGCTTGTTTTTTTTATGACAAATGAAACAAATCTTGCATATTTAAGAAATTTATAAAAATTATGAAATAAATCTTGCATATTTCAATTATCTTTGTTATGATTAAAGTAAAGAAAATCACAAAGGGGGAAATAGTTTTGGCTCAAAAAACACAAAAGACACTTTATGTGGAAAAAGAATTATGTAAAGGCTGTGGAATATGTGTTGCCTTTTGTCCAAAAAATGTTTTAGTTTTAAAAGATGGAAAAGTAGTAATTGAAAACAGAGATGCATGCATTCAATGTGGTCAATGTGAACTAAGATGTCCCGATTATGCAATTTATTTAGGAGGTAAGTAAAATGGCAGAAAAAAATATTAAATTAATGCAAGGAAATGAAGCTTGTGTAGAAGGAGCCATTGCAGCTGGTATGAGGTTTTTTGCAGGTTATCCTATTACTCCCTCCACAGAAATTGCTGAATTATCAGCTGCCATTCTACCAAGAATTGGCGGGAAATTTATTCAAATGGAAGACGAGATTGCAAGTATATCTGCAATTATCGGTGCCTCTTTAACAGGTTTAAAATCTATGACAGCAACATCTGGCCCAGGATTTTCACTTAAACAAGAGGGTATAGGATATGGAGTTATAGCTGAAGTACCTTGTGTAATAGTAAATGTTCAAAGAGGAGGGCCAAGTACAGGACTACCCACATCACCAGCACAAGGTGATATAATGCAGGCTAGATGGGGTACCCACGGAGATCACTCTATTATTGCCTTATATCCCTCAACTGTAAGAGAAGTATATACTACAACTATTAAAGCATTTAATTTAGCAGAAAAATATAGAACTCCCGTTATCCTTTTAATGGATGAAGTAATTGGACATATGAGGGAAAAAATAGAAATACCAAATATTGATGAATTAGAAATATATAATAGGAAAAAACCTAGTGTAGGTCCAGAAGAATATTTACCTTATAAAATTAAGAATGGGGAAGTAGTACCTGAAATGGCAAGTTTTGGCGAAGGATATAGATTCCATGTAACAGGTTTAGTACACAATGAAACAGGATTTCCAACTAGTGATCAAACTTTATCTGAAAATTTAATTAAACGATTAGTTAACAAAATTGAGGACAATGTAGAAGATATTGTAGAATATGAAGAATATATGTTAGATGATGCAGAAGAAGTAATAATAGCCTATGGTTCAACAGCTAGATCGGTAAAATCTGCTGTAGATGCCTTAAGAGAAGAAGGTATTAAAATAGGCATGTTTAGACCTATTACAATATGGCCAGTTGCTCAAAAACAAATTGAGGAAATTGGGAAAAATGTAAATAGAATTTCTGTAATAGAGATGAATATGGGACAATATTTTCTAGAAATAGATAGAATTGCAGGTAAATTTACAAAGGTAGATAAATATAATAGAGTTCATGGAGAGTTAATAACTCCCGAAGAAATTATTTCTTTTATTAAGGAGGATTAAAATGCCAAGTGAATTAATTGAAAAATATTTTAGGACGAATTTTTTACCTCATATATGGTGTCCAGGATGTGGAAATGGAATAGTTACTAGGTCTATAGTTAAAGCAATAGATAATCTTGGATTAAATCAAGACGATGTATGTATAGTATCAGGAATAGGATGTTCTTCCAGAGCTTCAGGTTATTTAGACTTTAATACCATACATACAACACATGGTAGAGCATTGGCTTTTGCCACAGGGATAAAATTGGCAAATCCTAAATTAAATGTAATAGTAATTACTGGAGATGGAGACTCTGCAGCAATAGGTGGCAACCATTTGATTCATGCTGCAAGAAGAAATATTGATCTTACCACTATTGTTTTCAATAATAATATATATGGTATGACAGGAGGTCAGTATTCTCCAACTACACCTACAGGAGATAAAGGCACTACTGCTCCTTATGGAAGTATTGATGCTAATTTTGATCTTTGTAATTTAGCGCAAGCAGCTGGTGCAACTTATGTAAGTAGATCAACTGTACATGGTGCAAATATGATTATTAAACAAGTGGAAAACGGTATAAAAAATAAAGGTTTTTCTTTTGTAGAGGTAGTAACCACTTGTCCTACTTACTATGGTAGAAGAAATAAAAAAGGTGATGCAGTAGATATGATTACTTATTTAAAAGATAATACAATTAATAAAGCTGCATATGATAAATTGCCAGAAGAGAAACGTGGAGATAAATTAGTAGTAGGAGAATTATATAAGGGAGAAAGGCCAGAATATATAGAAGAATATGAAAAAATCATACAGTCCTTTTAAGGAGGGGTAATCTATGAAACGTCAAGAATTAAGATTAAGTGGCTCAGGTGGCCAGGGATTAATATTAGCAGGAATTATTTTAGCTGAGGCAGCCCTTCATGATGGAAATAATGTTGTTCAATCTCAATCCTATGGACCAGAAGCCAGAGGTGGGGCTAGTAAAGCAGAAGTTATAATATCTGAGGATATTATAAATTATCCAAAAGTAAACAAATGTGATGTATTATTATCTTTAACTGAAAAAGCCTATGATAAATATATTGACACTTTAAAATCAGGTGGTATATTAATTTTAGATAAAAGTATTAAAAGCCCAGTTACAAGAGATGATATTGAGATACACTATGTTCCTATATTAGAAACAGCATCTGAAGATTTGGGAAAACCTATGGTTGCAAATATAGTTGCACTAGGAACTATTTATGAAATAACTAAAATAGTAAGTAAGGAATCTTTAGAAAAAGCCGTTTTGGACAGAGTACCACGGGGAACTGAGGAACTTAATAAAAAGGCTCTTGAAGAAGGTTTTAAATTAATTTTAGAGCATAGGGACGGTTCTTATGGAGAAGTATGTGGATCTTATTAAAGTTATTCAAAATAGTTTCAATAAATTAAGTAAAGGACAAAAATTAATAGCAGAATATATTATGAATCATTATGATAAAGCTGCTTTTATGACAGCGGCAACATTAGGTGAAACTGTTGGAGTTAGTGAATCTACAGTAGTTCGTTTTGCCAATACATTAGGTTTTGAAGGATATAGGGAGCTTCAAAAAGAATTACAAGAATTGATTAAAAATAAATTAACAACAGTGCAAAGAATTTCTTTAAGTGGCGATTTTAGTAATTATGAAAATGCTTTAAAGCAAGTAGTAAAAAAAGATATGGATAATATGGAAAGAACTTTTAATGAAATGGATTATGGGGCGTTTGAAACAGCTGTAGAGATGACCTTAAGCGCCAACACAGTATATGTTATTGGCTTAAGATCTTCTTCGTTTTTAGCTGGTTATTTAGGCTTTTACTTAAATTTTTTATTAGATGATGTAAAAGTTATAACAACAGGACCTAATGATGTTTTTGAACAGCTTTTAAAGGCAAATGAAAAAGATGTAGTAATAGGAATATCTTATCCAAGGTATTCAAAGAGGACTTTAGAGGCTTTAGATTATGTGAAAGAAAAAGGTTGTCAAATAATTGGTATTACTGATAGTTTAATATCTCCAGCAGCACAATATGCAGATGCTACTTTAATTGCCAGTAGCAATATGTTATCCTTTGTGGATTCCTTAGTAGCACCTATGAGTTTAATTAATGGCTTTATAGTTGCCATTGGTATGGAAAAGAAAGAAGATATAACAACTTATTTTGAGGATTTAGAATATATATGGAAAAAACATGGAGTATATATTACAAATAATAAAAACAAAAGTTAAACTGCCACATTTGGCAGTTTAACTTTTGTTTTTAAGCATCATAACAAACCTTATCATAAATGATAATATATAAATTTTTACAAAATCTGATATAATATACTCTATAAAAAATAATAATAGGAGGGCTTATGAAAAAAATATATTTATTAAGACATGGAGAATCTCAATGGAATGTTTTAAAAAAAATACAAGGACAAAAAAACATACCTTTAACAAAAAAAGGAGTAATACAGGCTGATTTAGTAGGAAATAGACTTCTAGGAGAAAATATAGATATTATCTATTCTTCAGACTTAGAAAGAGCTTATGATACAGCTAAAATAATTGGTAATAAAATGGATATAGAGCCTATTCCCATAAAAGAATTTAGGGAAATAAATTTTGGAATATGGGAAGGACTATCTAATGATAATATGAAAGCTAAATATAGAGATGAAATATATTTATGGAGAAAGGAACCTGAGAATCTTAGAATACAAGGGGCAGAAACTTTATATGAGGTTCAGGAAAGAGCAATTAATTCCCTAAACTCAATAATACATAAAAGGCAAGAAGAGAATATTTTGATTGTTTCCCATGGGGTTACATTAAAAACTCTAATATTAGGCTTATTAGACATGGACTTAGTACATTTTAAAAATCTAACAATAAATAATGTAGGCTTAAGTATTGTAGAATTTAGGGAATATAATAAAGTACTAAAATTATTAAATGATACTTCTCATCTAAAGGAGAGTTTTAAATATGAATGAAAAAATAGGAGTAATTGGTGGAGGCCCTGCTGGAATTATTGCGGCAGGATATGCTGGAGCAAGGGGAAAAGATGTAGTATTAATTGAAAAAAACAATAAATTAGGTAAAAAGCTTTATATAACTGGAAAAGGTAGATGTAATATTACCAATGGGTCTTCAATAGAAAACTTTTTTGATAATATTACTACAAACAAAACATTTTTATACAGTAGTTTTTATTCTTTTACCAATGAAGATATAATATTTCTTTTAGAAAACTATGGACTTAAAACTAAAACAGAAAGGGGAAATAGGGTTTTTCCATTGTCAGATAAATCTAGTGATGTAATAAAAGCATTAGAATCCTTTTTAATTGACAAAAATGTTAATATTATGTTAAATACCTACGTTAAGGATATAGAGCATAAGATCAATAAGTTTATAGTGAAATTAAATAATAACAAGGAAATAAAATTTGATAAAATAATTTTGGCTACTGGTGGTATATCTTATCCTGCCACTGGCTCTACTGGAGATGGTTATAAATTTGCCGCAAATTTTGGCCATCATATAAAATCTTTAAAACCATCTTTAGTAGGCATAGAAATAGAAAATCAATGGATAAAAGATTTGCAAGGCCTATCTCTTAAAAATGTTGAATTAATAACCTTTGTAAATAATAAGGAAGTATGTAGAGAATTTGGTGAAATGTTATTTACCCATTATGGTATTTCAGGCCCCATAGTATTATCCACTAGTAGTTATATTAATAAATATTCTAAAGAAAAAATTGAATTTTCTATAGATTTAAAACCTGCATTATCTAGAGAAAAATTAGATAAAAGAATACTAAGGGATTTTGAACTATATAAAAATAAACAAATTAATAATGGGCTAGTTGATTTATTGCCACAAAGCATAATACCTATAATAATTAATAAATCTAATATAGATGAAAAAACGCTAGTTCATCAAATTACTAAGGCTGAAAGACATAAAATTATTGACAATATTAAAGATTTAAATTTTAAATATAAGTCTCTTAGACCTATTAAAGAGGCAATTATTACATCAGGCGGAATATCTGTAAATGAAATAGAACCATCTACAATGGAATCTAAATTGCATCCAGGTTTATTTTTTGCTGGAGAAATAATTGATGTAGATGGGTTAACAGGTGGATATAATCTTCAAATTGCATACTCCACCGGGTATTTAGCAGGAATCAGTGTATAATAAATCAATTTATTAAAAACTAATGGAAAATAACTTGTTAGATTGTGGTTTTTAATATATAATTATTAAAGGAAGTGGTAAAATTGAATATTGTTTCAATTAGAGGAGCTATTACTTTAAAAGAGAATAGTGAAAAAGAAATAATTAATAATACAAAAGAATTATTAATGGAAATAGAAAAACAAAATTGTTTAGATAGAGAGAATGTCATAAGCATATTGTTTTCAGCAACTAAAGATTTAAACTCTGCATATCCTGCTAAAGCTGCAAGAATTTTAGGGTATACTAATGCTGGATTAATGTGTTTTAATGAAATGGAAGTAGTTAATAGTTTAAAAAAATGTATAAGAGTAATGGTTTTGTATAATGGCAATATTAAACAAAATCATGTAAAACATGTTTATTTAAAGGAAGCTAAAGCATTGAGACCAGATTTAAATAAATAAGAGTAACAATGCCACCAATTGGTGGTTATTATTTTATAGGAGGAACAAAATGAATGGAGATAAGCTTGTAATTGCAATCGATGGACCAGCAGGTGCAGGGAAAAGTACCATTGCTAAAGAAATTGCAAAGATATTAAACTTAGAATATGTAGATACTGGAGCAATGTATAGAGCACTTACACTAAAAGTTATTAATAGTGGAATAGCTATTGATGATATAGAAAATATAATTAAATTAGCTAATTCCACATCTATAAAATTCCAAAACAATAAAATTTATTTAGATGGAACAGCAGTGGATGAGGATATTAGAAAAAATATAGTAAACAACAACGTGTCCAATATAGCAAAAATTAAAGAAATAAGAGAAATAATGGTAGATATGCAGCAAAAAATGGCAATGGACTCAAATATAATTATGGATGGAAGAGATATTGGCACTGTAGTATTACCTAATGCTAATTATAAATTCTTTTTAATTGCCTCTGTTGAAGAAAGGGCAAGGAGAAGGTATTTAGAAATTATGGAAAAAAAACAGGAAGATATTAGTTATGAAAAGGTTTTAGAAGATATTAAAAAGCGGGATACTATAGATAGCACAAGGGATATAGCACCATTAAAAAAAGCACCGGAAGCACATATAATAGATTCAACTGACAAATCAATAGAGGAAACTGTAAGGGAGATTATTAATATAATTGAAGGGAGGTAGCTAATTGGCTTTTTACCATATTGCAAGGTTTATAGTAAATATAGTATTTCGAATAATTTTTAGAATAAATATAAAAGGCAGGGAAAATATTCCTCAAGATGGAAGGCTAATTATTTGCTCAAATCATATAAGCCTACTAGACCCTATTATGGTAGCAATAGCTGTACCTCGACCTATTAGCTTTATGGCAAAAAAGGAATTATTTGAAAATAAATTATTAGGAAAATTAGTAACTAGTCTAAATGCTTTTCCAGTAGACAGAGAAGGTTCAGATTTATCCGCCATAAGGAATTCCCTAAAGGTTTTAAAGGAGGAAAAAATTCTAGGAATTTTCCCAGAGGGTACTAGAGTTGATAAAATGGACCTAGAGTCTACAAAGTCTGGTATAGGTTTAATTGCAATTAAAGGAAAAGCTCCAGTTGTACCAATCTATATTGATTCTAAATATAGATTATTTAGTAAAGTAAATATAACCATAGGAGAGACATTAAGTTTTGAAAATTTGTATGGTGAAAAACTTAATTCAGAAGACTATGGGTATATTAGTAAGGAAATAATGAAATCTATATATTCATTAAAAGAAAAATAGGAGGAAAAATCGTGAAGACAATTGTTGCTGAACATGCAGGTTTTTGTTTTGGCGTTAAGAGAGCAGTGGATATTGTGGAAGAAACCTTAAAAAATTCAAATAATAAAATAATTTATTCTCTTGGTCCATTAATCCACAATACTCAGGCAGTTGAGGAATTTAAAAAAAAGGGATTAAAACCAATAGATAATATTGATAAATTAAAGGAAGGGAAATTAGTTATAAGATCCCATGGGGTTTCTCCAGATGTGGAAAAAAAAGCTGAAGATTTAAATATAGAATTAATAGATGCAACATGTCCCTATGTAAAGGCAATTCATAATAGAGTTAAGAAATATAAAGAGGATGGTTATAAGATTATAATAATTGGGGACAAGGATCATCCTGAAATAATTGGTATTAATGGTTGGTGTGATAATGAAGGAATTATTATAAATACTGAAGATGAAGCCATTAATTTATCTAAATATGATAAAATTTGTGTAGTNTCTCAAACTACAAATACAAATGAGAAATTTAATAAAATTGCAAAACATCTTCAGGAGAAAGCTTATGAGGTTAAAATTTTTAATACTATTTGCAACGCTACTAATTTAAGACAAAAATCTGCAATGGAAATAGCAGAAAAAGTAGATGCTATGATAGTAATTGGTGGCTACCATAGTTCTAATACCAATAAATTAGTAGAAGTAAGTAAAAAAAGCTGCAAAAATGTTTATCATATTGAAAAAAAAGAAGATTTGCCTTTACAAGAACTAATAAAATTTAATACAATAGGAATAACTGCAGGTGCTTCAACACCTGATTGGATAATTAAGGAGGTTGTAGATACAATGGATAATCTTAATAATGATAATGAAATAATGGAGGCTATTGAGAGTTCCCTAGTTAAAATTCACAGAGGAGATATTCTCAAAGGAAAAGTAATATATGTAACTGATAATGAAGTAATGGTAAATATTAATTACAAATCTGATGGAATTATTATTAAAGAGGAATTATCAAATGATCCTAATGTAATGCCAAAGGATATATTTAAAGAAGGAGATGAAGTAGAAGTATATGTTGTTAGACTAGATGATGGAGAAGGTAATGTGGTTCTTTCTACAAAGAGAATTGAAACAATTAAAAACTGGGATAAGTTAGCGAAAATTTACGAAGAAAAAGATGAAGTAGAATGTAAGGTATTAAAGGATATAAAAGGAGGTTTATCTGTTTCAGTAATGGGAATAACAGGATTTATGCCTGCTTCTCAAATTTCAGTAGATTATGTTAAAGATTTAAGTGTATTTAATGGAAAAACCTTGAGAGCTAAAATTATAGATTTTAATCAGGAGAAAAAAAGAATAATACTTTCTAGTAGAGTTATAGAAGAAGAATTATTAGAGAAAAAGAGAGAGGAACTTTGGAACAGTTTAGAAATTGGTAAAATAATCAATGGCAAAGTAGCAAGATTAACAGATTTTGGAGCTTTTGTAGATTTAGGTGGATTAGATGGTCTAATTCATATTTCAGATCTCTCCTGGTTTAGAATTAATCATCCTTCAGAAGTCGTTAGTGTAGACGAAGACATTGAAGTAGAAGTATTAGATTTTAATAGAGAAAAAAATAGAATATCTTTAGGCTTAAAGCAAACCTTACCTAAACCTTGGGATATATTTATTGAAAAAAGAAAAACAGGTGATATTGTTACTGGTAAAGTTGTGAATATGTTAGATTTTGGAGCCTTTGTTCGATTAGACGAAGGTGTAGATGGACTAGTACATGTATCTCAAATATCTAAAGCACATGTAAATAAGCCTTCTGATGTATTAGAAATTGGAGAAGAAGTAGAGGTTAAAATAATAGATATTAATGAAGAAGAAAAGAGAATAAGTTTAAGCATAAAAGAGGTAGAAGATGATAATATAGTTGAAGATATGGCAAAAAATGAAGAAAAAGAAGATTTAGAGGTAAGTATTGGGGACATTGTCAAAGATAAGCAATAATGTAATAGGGTTTTGATGTATAAATATATCTATTATGTATAGAATAATGATATGACCTCACAAATTACATCAAGACCCCCTTTACATTATTTCTGTGGTTTATGCCACAGAAATTTTTTGTAGTATTTTAAAGTTTTCTGTTTAGGGGGGTATTTATGGACAAGTATGAAACTTTTAAAAAAAATATTGATAAATTAGTAAATATAGATTTAAATTATTATAAAGAAAAACAGATGAAAAGAAGAATTACTTCTTTAATGAATAGAAATGGTTATGATGATTTTGACAATTATTTTCTAGCTTTAAAATCCAATAAAGAGTTACTAAATCAATTTATCAATTATCTTACAATTAATGTATCAGAATTTTATAGAAACCCTGCTCAATGGGAGGTATTAGAAAAAGATATATTGCCTAATTTAATCAACAAAAAAAGAAAACCCTTAAAAGTTTGGAGTGCAGCTTGTTCTACTGGAGAAGAGCCCTATTCTTTAGTTATGCTATTAAATAAGTTTTATAGTTTAAGGGATATTAAAATATTAGCTACAGATATTGATGAAGAAGCAATGAACAAGGCTAAAATAGGTTTATATACTGAGAAATCTCTTGAAAATTTACCCCCAGGGTTTAAAGAAAAATATTTCCAAAAGACTGGTTCCTCTTACAAAATAAATAATGATATTAAAAGTTCAGTGGAATTTAAAAAAATAGACTTATTAAAGGATACATTTCCATCAAATATGGATTTAATAAGCTGTAGAAATGTTATGATATATTTTACTGATGAAGCTAAAGAATTGTTGTATGAAAAATTNCATAATAGTTTAAATGAAAATGGCATATTTTTTGTTGGAAGTACTGAACAAATAATATTACCAGAAAGATATAATTTTAAATCAGTAAAAACTTTTTTTTATAAAAGGACAAGTTAATCTAAAATATTAAAATGAAGGGGGATTAAAACTTGAATACAAAGGAATTTTTAAAGGCCTTAAGTGATGGGAGCACAGTATCTGGATACGAATATAGAATTAATGATACAATAATGTATGCTTTTAAAAAATATACAGATGAAACCATAATAGATGATTTAGGAAATATTATTAGTTTAAAGAAAAGTAAAGCCAATGTATCAAATATGAAAATCATGTTAGCAGCTCATATGGATGAAATAGGTCTAATGGTCAAATATATTGAAGATAACGGATTTATAAGATTCACCAATATAGGGGGAATAGACCCTAGAACTATTTTAGGCCAGGAAGTAATAGTTCATGGGAAAAAAGATCTATTTGGAGTAATTGGTTCTAAACCACCCCATCTACAAGAAGCTTCAGAATTAAATAAAGCTATTAAAATAGAAGATATGATAATAGATTTAGGCTATTCTAAGGAACAGTTGGAAGGGATAGTTGATATTGGTGATGTAATTACCATTAGAAGAGAACTAAAATCACTGCAGGATAGTAGAATAGTCGGAAAATCTTTAGATGATAAAGCGGGTATAGTTGCCATGTTTGAATGTGCTAAGGAGTTGGAAAAAATAAATCATGAAGCAGATATATATTTTGTTTCTACTGTTCAAGAAGAAGTAGGAGTTAGAGGTGCTTTTACAAGTACTTATAGAATCAATCCCGATATTGGAATTGCCATAGATGTAGGCTTTGGTTTTACACCGGAGTTACCAAAATATGAAACTTTAGATATGGGCAAGGGACCAGGTATCACTATGGGAGGTAATATCCATCCAGGTTTAAGAGAACATTTAGTTAATATTGCTAAAGATTACAATATTCCATTTCAATATGAAATTGCCCCAGGTCCTACAGGAACAGATGGAAGAGCTATGCAAATTACTAGAGAGGGTATACCTACATTATGCCTATCTATACCATTAAGATATATGCATACTTCTGTAGAAGTAGTAGATATGACCGATATTAAAAACACTGGAAAATTATTAGCCTTCTTTATTGCTTCTATTTCAAATGAGAATTTGGAGGGGTTATTATGTTATTAAAACGTTTAACAGAGGCCTCTGGGGTATCTGGTAATGAAAAAGAAGTTAGAGACATTATTATAAGTGAAATAAAGGATTTTGTTGATGATTTAAAAGTAGATAAAATAGGAAATATTATTGCATATAAAAAAGGTAAAAGTAATTCTAAAAAACTAATGGTAACAGCCCATATGGATGAAGTAGGACTTATGATAATTGATATAGATGATATGGGATTACTTAAGTTTACCACAGTTGGAGGAATTGATAAGCGAATATTAGTATCAAAACCAGTTTTAATTGGGAAAAATAAAATACCAGGAGTTATAGGCGCAAAACCTATACATTTGCAAAAAAGAGAAGAATGGAAAAATGCATTAAATATTGAACAATTATATATAGATATAGGAGTGGGAGGAAAGTCTGAGGCAGAAAAATTAGTATCTATTGGAGATTATGTAGCTTTTGATAGTCAATATATAGAATTTGGGGATAATTTAGTAAAAGCTAAGGCCTTAGATAATCGAGTAGGCTGTAGTCTTTTAATTAAATTGATACAAGAGATAGAGGATATTGAATTTTATGGGGTATTTACTGTGATGGAAGAAATTGGATTAGTGGGAGCTGGACCAGCAGCTTATACTGTGGATCCAGATATAAGTATTGTTTTAGAAGGGACACTATGTTACGATATACCTAAATTAGATGAACATTTGATACCTACTTATTTAAAAAAAGGTCCAGCTATATCCTTAGTTGATAGAACCACTTTATTTAATAAAGATTTCAGAGAGAAGATAGTTAAAATTGCAATAAAAAATAATATTCCTTATCAATTTAGAAAAACCTCTATGGGGGGAAATGATTCAGGTAAAATTCATACTACTAAGGAGGGCTCTATTACTGCAACAATATCTGTACCTTGTAGAAATATTCATTCACCTACATCTGTTATGAGTAAGGAAGATTATGATAATACTTATAAATTATTAAAATCTATATTATTAGAATACAAAGAGGGGGAACTATAATATGAAATTTAATGGGAAAAGTTTAAAAAATTTAGTTAGTATTTATGGACCTTCTGGAAATGAAAATAAAATAAGAGAATATATAGAAAAAGAGATTAAGGATTATGTGGATGAAATTATAGTGGATGCCATGGGGAATCTAATTGCTAGAAAAAAAGGCAATGGCAAAAAAGTAATGATAGCTGCGCATATGGATCAAATTGGTTTAATGATTACCCATATAGATGAAAATGGTTTTTTAAGATTTACTAATATTGGTGGAATATCTCCGTTTGTTTCTTTAAGTCAAAAAGTAATGTTTGAAAATGAAACTGTAGGAATAATTTCCATGGAACCTATGGAGGATATTTCAAAAATTAAATTATCAAATATGTTTATAGATATAGGGGTAAGTTCTAAAGAAGAAGCAGAAAAATATGTTAACATTGGAGATGTTTGTATTTACAAATCTGAATATGAAGAAAATGAAAATACGGTGTTTACGCCATATTTAGATGATAGAGTAGGTTGTTATATAGCTATTGAGACTATTAAGCAAATTGAAGATCCAAAACACGATTTATACTTTGTTTTTACTGTGCAGGAAGAAGTCGGGTTAAGAGGTGCTAAAACAGCAGCTTATAGAATTAATCCCCATATAGGTATAGCTTTAGATGTTACTGGAAGTGGAGATACACCAAAATCCAAACCTTTTGCTGTAGGGTTAGACAAGGGTACAGCTATTAAAGTAAAGGACAATTCTATTTTAACTCATCCTAAATTAAAAGATTTAATGGTAGATATAGCAAAAGAAAATAATATTCCATATCAAATGGAAGTTTTAGAATTTGGAGGCACAGATTCAGGTGCTATTCACCTAACTAAAGAAGGTGTAATTACTGGCGCCATATCTGTTCCAACTAGATATGTCCATTCTACAACAGAAATGGCTTCTAAAAATGATATAATTAATTCTATAAAATTATTAACTAAATTATTAGAAGATAATTTAAAAATCTAGATNAAAAAGGCTGAAAATTTCAGCCTTTTTAGTTTTTAATGGCGAAATTTAATAGATTTAATAAATATATGATATATAAAAGGATATGAATTATGAAGGAATTTTAAAATTATTTTAGAATATTAATATAGGATTATTTTAAGGGGGTAATCTTATGTTAGATTTAGATAGAGAATATACAATCTCTGAAGTAGCTGAATTCACAGGCTATCCTCCTCATGTGCTTAGATATTATGAGAAAGAATTTCAATTAGAGATTCCTAGAAATGAATCTAATCATAGATCTTACACTTATAGGGAAATAGAGCTATTTCAGTATATAAGATCATTACAAGATAAAGGTTTTAGCAATAAACAAATTAAATTAATTATAAAGTCGCCTGAAATATTACTAGATGCTAATGATGAAACAGCTTTAACATTGTTTCAATCAATGGAAGATTTAGATACGGTGCAATTAGCTAAAGAAATTAGTTTAAATCTTCAAGAAGAATTTATTGAGGGACTAACAAAAATAATAAATAGCAATTACGAAAATAGTGCTCAAATTATTGAAGAATTAAAGGATGAAATAATAGCATTAAGAGAAGAATTAACTAGTAAAGAAAGAGATGTGTTAATTTGTGAAAATGCAAAACTTAAGATGAAATTTAAAGAAAAGTCCTATGAAGTAGCAGAGTTAAAAGAGAAAGTTAAAAGATTAGAGCATAATGATGGATTTTTTAAAAGAATATTAAAAAAGAAGAAGTAAAAAATGATGTTATATGAATCATAACTTGCATATTCTTCTAACATTTTTAAATTATGCAACACTTCTTGCAATAAAAATAAATTTACTTGCATTTTTCTGAATATTCCCTTGATTATTTAATAATTTATGATATAATATTATTAAATATAAAAATAAGGAGTCGGTGAATATGAAAAAAAAGAACAGGAGGGTTGCAGTAAGAAAAAAACATAATTATAAAGAATGTGGTGCTATTTCTTGTATTAATAATATCTATGGGATATGCAATAATGAGGAATGCCAATTACATGAAAATCATTTAATACAAGAGGATTAATTTAAAATATTTGTATAAACCTAAATAGCCTGTTAACAAGCTATTTAGGTTTATAAATTTATACTCTACCTGGATAGACTTTTAAAGCTTCGTTTAAAATATTCATTGCTTTTTCTAAGTCATTAGCGTTTATACAATAAGATATTCTTACTTCATCCCTACCAAGGCCTTCAGTAGCATAAAATCCTTCAGCAGGTGCCAACATTACTGTCTCATTATTAATTTCAAACTCTTCTAATAGCCAAACTACAAAGTCTTCAGCATTATCTACAGGAAGTTTTGCTATTACATAAAAAGCTCCATGAGGTTTTTCACAAATCACTCCGTCCATTTTTTGTAGGGCATTATAGACTATATCACGTCTTTTCCAATATTCTTCTTTAACTTCTTCAATATAACTATCAGGAGTATTTATTAGATTTGCAGCACCAACTTGTTCTATAGTAGCTACACATAATCTACCTTGTGCTAATTTCATTACTTGTTTCAT
>JGI24707J26582_10001029_pt1 | contig 22174 bp, 21 predicted proteins | sample BioPla1DNA1_FD_26582 | JGI IMG/M metagenome (IMG submission 26582)
CACCTTTTTTTACTAACGGTGTACAGGGGGCTCCTATGTGTTGAACCATTGGCAAAACTATATCCCCTTTTGGATGTAAAAGTTCAATTGGTTTCCCACTTGTTCTTTCTTTATTATATGATGGATGAATTCCCTTTTTAAAACTATATAATTTTGATTTCATCATTTTCCCCTTTCCTGTTAGTACTTATGTACTCTTTACATACAGTATACATAAGAAATCTGGCCTTCTCAAGGAATGATATTTTTATCACTAACCTTTTAAAGCTTCCATATTTTCCTTTAAATAATCTTCTAGCCACTTTATAATGCTTAAGTCGTTAATTGGTACACCTTCTAGGATTTCTTCTATTTCCTTGGTATCCATGGTAAATTTCTTATTATTTACAATATAGGTGAAAATATATCTAATTTGGGGCTCAGATAGTATTATCATCGTGATTGTATTAACAAGTTCCCCCATTGGGGCCCTATCTATATGATTATATTCAAAACTTGCTTTTATATTTGTTCCAATCCCTTCTTTGCTTTCAAGCTCCAGGTCTCCTCCGCATCTTTGGCAGGCTTCCAAAAGAAGGGGAATACCAAGACCTACCTTCCTTGTTGTACGTGTTGTTGAAAAAGGATTTTTTACTGAATCTACAAGTTCCTTTGGCATTCCTTTTCCATTATCTTTAATGATAATTTCAAGCAGATTATTATTAATATCTTCATTAACTATAAGCTCAATTTCTGTTGCCTTAGCCCTAATACTATTTTGCATAATATCTAAAATGTGTAATGATAACTCTTTCATTTTAATACCTCCTAGTTTCTCTAATATTAATCAAGTATAAAAAAGAGATACTACTTATATATATAAGCAATATCTCTCTGTTTTTAAATAAGTTCCTATTATTTGGAGAAGAATCTCATCCTAATAATACCATCTATCTTTTCAAGTTCAGGTAGCGCCTCACAGGCTATCTTTGTTGAAGTATCTATGATTGTATATGCCCAGTCTCCTGCACTTTTGTTCATCATATCCATAATGTTAATATGTTCCTTAGCTAGGGCGCTAGTTATTTGGCTTACCATTTTGGGAACATTTTTATGCATAATAGCAATTCTCCAGTTTGTATTCCATGCCATTTCACAATGAGGGAAATTGACAGAGTTTACAATATTACCATTCTCAAGATAGTCTTTAGTTTGGTTAACTGCCATTACAGCACAGTTTTCTTCTGATTCTGGTGTTGAGGCTCCTAGGTGAGGGATAGCTATAATTCTATCATTACCTAGTAAATCCTCTGTTGGGAAGTCTGTTACATAGTAAGAAACTTGCCCCTTATCAATAGCTTCCTTTACATCTTCATTATCAACAAGTCCTGCCCTTGAGAAGTTAAGGAGTCTAAGTCCTGGCTTTACCTTGGCAAAAACTTCTTTATTAAACATCTTAGCAGTATCATCCATTAAGGGAACATGGATAGAAATATAATCTGCGCAAGATAGTACTTCATCAATTGATTCAGTGTAGTTAATGTGGCGTGATACCCCAAAGGCTGCATGAACAGATATATATGGATCATAACCTATAACATCCATTCCTAAGGAATATGCTGCGTTTGCTACCATAACCCCTATTGCCCCAAGACCTATAACACCTATAGTCTTGCCTGCAAGTTCTGGTCCTGCAAACTGGCTTTTAGCTTTCTCTATGGACTTAGCCACATCCTGGTCCCCGTCCAAGGACTGCACCCATTCCATACCACTTGTAATCTTACGTGAAGATAGTAAAAGCCCTGCAACAACAAGCTCCTTAACTGCATTAGCATTTGCTCCTGGTGTATTAAATACTACTATTCCCTTTTCAGTACATTCATCAATAGGAATATTATTAGTTCCTGCACCTGCCCTAGCTATTGCCATTAAGGAATCCCCAAATTCCATATCATGCATTTTAGTACTACGAACAAGAATTGCATCTGGATCTGAATGATTATCATCTAAGTTGTATCCTTGGCCAAATAGCTTTAAACCCTTATCAGAAATTTTGTTTAGTGTTTGTATATTGTACATTTCTCTCCCCCTAAGCGTTTCTTTTTTCAAATTCCGTCATAAATTCAACTAGTTTCTTAACCCCTTCTATTGGCATGGCATTATAAATACTTGCCCTCATGCCACCAACGCTACGATGACCTTTAAGATTAACAAATCCTTTTTCCCCTGCTTCCTTAATAAATAAGGCATCTAATTCAGCATCACCTGTAACAAAGGTTACATTCATAAGTGATCTATCTTTTACTGCTGTTGTTCCTTTAAACATATTAGATTTATCTAGGTAATCATATAAGATTCCTGCTTTTTCCTTATTTATACGTTCTATTTCTTTAATTCCGCCCTGCTCCTTAATCCAGTCAAACACTAGGCCTAGCATATATATAGTATAGGTTGGTGGTGTATTAAACATGGATTTTGTATCAGCGTGTATTTTATAATCTAACATTGAAGGAGTACCTTCTGGCGCATGGCCAATCAAATCTTCACGAATTATAACAACTGTTACACCTGCTGGTCCCATGTTCTTTTGTGCACCTGCAAATATAATTCCATATTTGCTAACATCAATTTCCTCTGATAGTATCATCGAGGACATATCAGCAATTAAAGGAATATCACCTGTATCAGGGATATCTGTAAACTTGGTACCATAAATAGTATTGTTGCTACATATGTATACATAATCTGCATCCTTATCAAAATCACTATCCTTATATTCAGGGATATAGGAGTATGTGTCTTTCTTTGAAGATGCTACAACATTAACTTCCCCAAACTTTCTGGCTTCTACAATTGCTTTAGCTGACCATGAGCCTGTATCAATAACATCTATTTTTTTGTTCTTGGTCATTAAGTTTTNCGGAATCATTGAAAACTGTAATGATGCCCCACCTTGTAGAAATAGGACCTCATAGTTATCTGGAATATCCATAATTTCGCGTAATGTAGCCTCTGTCTTGTTTATGATAGCTTCATAATCTTTTGAGCGGTGGCTCATTTCCATAACACTCATACCGCTTGACTGATATGTTACTAATTCTTTTTGTGCCTTTTCTAGTACTTCTAATGGTAACATTGCTGGTCCTGCTGAAAAATTATAAACTCTCTCCATAATTATGCGTCTCCATTCATTTTTTAGTTGTTAGAATAATATAAATAATGATAGTATAAATTTTATCACACTCATATACAAAAAACAAGAAAAGATTTAGTAATATGTAGCAAATCAAGGATTAATAAGTAAATCTAGCTCCTCATCTGTAATTTCCCTATAGTTTCCTAATTCTAAGTCCTTAGGAAGGCCTAAACCACCCATTTTAATCCTCTGCAAATATACTACCTTACCATCCACAGCCTCTACCATTCTTTTAACTTGATGGAATTTACCCTCGCTTATGGTTATTTTTGCTTTGGATATATCATTAGATTCAATAATCTCTAGTTTAGCTGGCTTACACTTGTAACCATCTTCAAGGATAATTCCCTCTTTAAAACTTTCAATATCTTCTATGCCTAATCTTCCTTCAATCTCTGCATAGTAAGTCTTAGCTACATCCTTTTTGGGGGATAATAGCCTATGGGCTAACTTGCCATCATTGGTTAAAAGCAATAAACCTTCTGTATCTATGTCTAGCCTACCTACTGGGAATAGTTTTTTGTTCTTATCTTCTAAATCTAGCAGATCAATAACAGTTTCATGATGATAATCCTCAGTTGCACTAATAACTCCTTGGGGCTTATTTATGATAAAATAATAAAATTCTTTATAATCAAGCTCCAGATTATCTATTGTTATTTTTTGATTTTGGCCATCTATTTGGGTGCTAGGGGAAGTTATGGTCTTACCGCCTACTACCACCCTTTTTTCTTTTATAATCTTTTTTACTTCTTTTCTTGTTCCAAGTCCCATATGGGCTAAAGCCTTATCTATTCTTATTTTTTTCATTGTTTTACCTACCTATTGTAACTTAATATTTTTTGTGGTTTAAAATTTATGGCATCTGCTGATACCAGTGTATAATTTATATTTTCTTTAATTCCTCTTATGCTATTATTAAAGGACTCCTTGCCGTGCAAATGTCCATATACAACCTGGCTCACAGGATAGTTTTTAAATAAGTCGGTATATAGTGAGTCTTCCTTCTTATCATTTGTTGGTGGATAATGCATCATTACAATAATTTCCTTGCAACCTGCTTGCATTGCATGTTCTAGTGATAATTCTAGTCTCTTACCTTCCCTCTTATAAATCTTACTATTATGTTCATCAAGCTGGCCATCTACTGGGCATCCCCATCCCCTACTTCCGCATATACCATAGTGGCCCACCTTATAGGATGTATTTTGTAAAAAAAACATATTATCATATAGGCTATTAAGCTTATTAATAGATTGCCACCAATAGTCATGGTTCCCCTTAATAAGGATTTTGTAGCCTGGTAACTTATCAATAGTTTCAAGGTCCATATAGGCTTCTTCTAGGCTCATAGCCCATGAAATATCTCCTGCTATTAGAACTATATCCTTATCTTTTACTATATCTTGCCAGTTTTTCACAATTTGTTCTTGATGGTCCTGCCAGTTATCACCAAAAATATCCATTGGCTTGTCTACACTAGCTGATAGATGTAAATCCCCTATTGCGTAAATATCCATTCTATAGCTCCTTACATTTAGTGTTTTGTAAACTTCTNTTAAGTATAGTATCCTTTATTTTTACTTTCAAATCAAGTAAGGCAAGTAAAATATACTACTAGGAAAATCCTAAACCTAGAATATACCTCTAGATTTAAGGATTTCCACATCTTTCTTTTCTAAATATTTAAGTAGGTAATAAGGATTAACCCACTCCTCATCACTTCCGAAGGCCTTTGTTGCTATGCCTATATGTAGATGCACCTGGAACTTACCCACAGTCCCTTCCTTACCATACCCGCTATCACCCATATATCCTAGTAAGTCCCCTGACTCAACCATGCTTCCCTTTTCTATATTAGGGGCATATTTATCAAGGTGTGCATAATATATGTAGGCCCCATTTTTTGTTCTTACACCTATCCTATAGCCCCCCATATCATTCCAGCCTATATTTTCCACTTGACCACTACTCATACTTACAATGGGTATGCTACTTCTCTTGTTTTGCCTATCCATAATGTCAGTCCCATAATGCTTGCGGCTTCCCCCATAAGTCCGCTCAGACCGCCATGTATCTTCATAGGCATAGTCGTAGTTCCTATCTATGGGGAATCTTTCTAGATCAAATATAAATTGCTTATAGCAGTCTACAGCTTCTTTATAATTCTTTTTGCTTTGCCTAGATGAAAAAAAACCTGGTTTTTTGCCTACCACATAGCTAGCTAATAAGGATGCGGCATCCTTATTGTTATTCTTAGCCTTTGTAAATATCTTTTCTGTAACCTCTACTGGGACCTCTAGTGCTGTTATCTTATCTTGTATGTGATTAGCTTTTGATTTATTGCCTATATTACTAGTCGTTAATAGAAGTAGAAAAACAAATAGTAAAATTATAGCTAACTTTATAAGCTTAAATTCTATAGGCATCTTGTACCTATACCTATGTGGCTTAGGCCACAAGGGTCTCCTATTATAATTATATCTACGGCTTTTTTTACCTGCCACTAAATACCTCCTACTCATTCACCCCATGCAGCAATTAATATTAGTTCAAAGTTCCTATAGTATATTTGATTAAANTGACTAATAGGAAGGGGGTTTACTCCTAACCCGCATTCTATTGTATATCCTGGTTTTTTAAACTCCTTAATAAACCAATCCTTATATCCAGCATATGATGAGTTTTCATCTGGATTGGTTAGACTATAGCCACTAGCCCTAGCAAGTTCCTCTCCAAGTTCCCTAGCTCCTTCAATATATATCCCGCCATAATCCCAGTATATTTCCTGCCCTTGGGTATGGTATGCTAGGATTAGATCAAAGTCTTCCTGCCTTGTGTAACTAGTAAGTGCCTGGGTTTCAGGCTCTGACTCTGGATAACTTCCCCCATATGTGTGCAAGTAAGGCCCCTTTATTTTAATACTTCTTTCTATCTCTTTGGCTTCTTGCCACCCTGCATCGAAGTTTCTATTTATATCCACACCATTTATATTTGATTTCCATTTTGAAAAATCAGTGTTATAATTATTAATCTTTAGTAATTTGCTGTATCTAGGATCATAAGCTGATAGGCCATTTATTTGCAGCTCTATTCCATCTGGATTTACCATAGGTAAGATATGGACTGTAGTCTTATTAAATAATTCCACTACACTTCTACCATATGCGCTATCATTAGAAATATATAACCTGCAAATCTCTGATAGCCACCTAAGCAAAATTGGGCTAGTAATCCATTCGCAGGCATGTATACCACCACATATAAATACCTTTCTCTTCCCTCTGCCAAATTTTAGTGTGTATAGATTTCTTCCTTCAACACTATTTCCTATAATTATCTTTTCTATAAATTTATATTTCTTTTCTAATTTCAAAATCTCATTTTCTAAGACCTTATAAGTATAGCCATTCCTTATCACTTTTATCACCTCTTATGCTATATTATTATATTTCTACATTTGTTAGATATGATAAAAACTTGAATTGTTTTAATTTTTATTATAACTATGGATAAAAATTTTGTCGGGTGAAATACTAGGTATGTAAAGATAATTTTATTCTTTCATAAGAAAGGTGGTTATTTAATGAGAACTAGGACATTCGATTATTTTGCACTGACCTTAGTCATCATTGGTGCCTTGAACTGGGGTCTTATTGGATTTTTCCAGTTTGACCTAATTGCATCTCTTTTTGGTGGTATGACTAGTTGGCTTAGTAGGATCATATACGCTGTAGTAGGTATATGCGGTATTTACTGCTTATCATTATATGGCAGGGTATATGATGATGATTATCGTACAAGTGACTAACTAAAGGTCAATTCTTAGAAAAACAGGAATTTAAATTCCTGTTTTTTTATTTTTTAAAATAATTACATCTTTTATGTGTTTTATAAAGGAATTAAGACATATATATCTAATACATTTATTATATAGGAATGTACACATTAAAATCATAAGGGGTGGTAGTTATGCTTCAAATTATTACTGGAAAAGCTGGAGAAGGCAAAACCAAGAAAATGGTTGCTCTTGCCAATGAAGAGGCTAAAAAAATTACTGGTGATGTGGTTTATATTGATAGTAGCAAACAAAAACGTTATGACCTTAGTTATCATGTTAGACTCATAAAACCCTTTCAATTTAACGTTGATACGGTACAAGAATTTTATGGTTTTATAGCCGGAATTATTTCTGCAAACCATGATACCCAGTTAATTTTTATTGATGAACTCTTTAAACTTACTGGTCTTTCAGTTGAGGAAATAGAAGGATTTATTTCTAATTTGAAAGGTTTATCAAATAAATATAATGTGCGGTTTGTTATAGCAGCAAGCTGCTTAGAATCGGATCTTCCAGAAGAACTTCGGGAATGCTTAATAGCTTAAAACAATCACCTTAAAAAAATGCCATGCCTACATTAAATCTTATGTGGCATGGCATTTTTCTTATGATATTATAGTTGTAGCAAACATATATAAGCATAATATAAAAAATAGAATCATTCCTAGGTTTCCATAAATAATCTTATTCCTTTGACTATCATCGATTTCTATTAGTCCTGGCTCAAAGCTTACCTTACTTGAATTCCTGGAATAAATAACAACAGATAGAATCATTACCATAACAACAAAGATTCCGCCTATAGACTCTAATACTTTATTCCCGCTTAAAACTAGTGCTGGCATAATAGTAGAACCTAATATATTTATCATCATATGAAGTATAATAGTGTATTTAATCTGATTGGTATTAATAGCAATATAGCCAAAAATTATACCCAATATAAAGGCATAAAAAAACTGTGATAGGTTCCCATGGAAAAGACCAAAGGCTAGGGCGGTAACCCATATAGCTGTTTCATCACCATAGACCCTAAGCTTATCAAGGAAGACTCCCCTAAAGACGTATTCTTCAAATATAGGTGCTAGGATACCTGCAAATATCACTGTTGCTACTAGGCTAGTACCTTCCATAGTTTCTAGCAATGGATTGATTACATCCTTTCCTTTTATTACTCCAATTAGGATATTAAAGATACTTCCCACTATATTAAATATATAGGCTGCACCCAGACACATAATAAGCATGACCATAAGTTCCTTAAGGTCCATTTCTTTTTTTTCTCCTTTAGGACCACTTGGGATTTTCCTAGTCATAAGATAAAATACTGGAACCCCAAACATATAAAAGGGTAATCCTGTTAGCAGCCATATAAGCCACCTACTTTCCTCAAAAAGAAAACCTGCTCCCCAGTGTCTAGCTATTATGGATGAAGCTATTATTTGTATAAGCATTGTTATTTGTAGCATTAAAAATAGTGCTAGGCCTAAACGGCTAAACACATTTCTGGTTTCAAAATTATCATTATCCATTATTTCCCCCTATAATTTTTTATCTTTTTTAAATAGGCCCTTAATTTCTTCCTGTAACCTGTTTCTACTGCCTTGCCACGACTTACATTGGAAAGATCCTCTCTTATAATTGTAATCATTTCTATTATTTCCCCAATGTGGTAGTTATATATAATAGTATATTCACCATTTGATTTTATATTATTCTGGAGATTGTATTCCATATCAAAAACGGCATTAGCCTTCTTAATATTTTCATCACATAAAACATCTCTTTTATCCTTAACTATATAGATATGGCTGTATAATTTATTGTAATTTATAACAGAGTCTTCTACATATTTTATTTTATCCATTTCTGGAATGCGGTACTTCCTGTCCTGATTATATATTTTTAGACTTTTTTCTATATCCCTTATGTCTTTCTTAAAAGACTTAAGATCAATCTCTTCATTTGTAAAAATCAAGTCCTTAACTACTTTTTCTATTTCATCAACTGCTACTATAACATGCTGCTTTATATTTTCAATTTGATTAGGTGGCTTTATAAAATAGTTAATTAGAAATCCTACGGTAATTCCAATTAAAGTATTAGCAAACCTACTTAAGGCATATATAATAGGATTTCCCTTTACAACCCCTGTAATAATATTAACAAACAAAACCATAGCAATTACTATATTCTGGCTTTGGTTTAACTTGTTGAGGAGGGTAATTAGTATTATTACGCCTATGCCAACAAATACTAGGCTTTGGCCAGCAATCTGGGTATATAAGATTCCTATTATAGTACCAAGTATAGTCCCAAGCAATCTATTCTTACTAAAGGTTACACTATCTTCTATACTATTTTGTATTGAAATAACTGCCACAAGTACCGCTAGGGTTGGCTCAGTTAATGGAATAACAGAATATAGTGCAAGACAAATAAACACAGCTAAACCTGTCTTTATACTTCGCATTCCAATTCCTACTCTACTCATATTTGCCACTCCTTATACAATATAATATCTGCTTTATATTATAATCAAGAAATATAAGTTAATCCTATAACTACCGCATATCTTCTTTGGTATAGTATACAACACCTATGGCACCTGGCCCTACATGAAGGCCTATAATAGGTCCAATATCAGCTATTGTTGCTGTAATCTTAAGCTTTTCCTTAATCTTTACTACTAGCTGCTTAGCTTCTTCTAAGGCATTAATATGGTGTACACAAACTTCTTCTATACCATATTCCAGGGCATCTTTTACTAGCTTGTCTATCATAACAGATATTGCCTTTGTTTTAGTTCTTGCCTTTTTAAAAATATCTGTTTCCCCTTCTTCTACAGTTAGTATTGGTATAATTTTAAGTAAATTACCTATTAGGGCCCCAGCACCTGCTATCCTACCACCCTTTATCAGGTATTCTAAATTATCTGGCAGGAATAAAAACCTGCTTCTTTTTATGTTTGTTGTAACTGCCTGTGTAACTTCTGGCAAGGCCTTGCCTTCTTGCGCTAGTCTTGCAGCTACTATTGCAGCATATCCTAGTTGCATACTATTAGATTTAGAGTCTATAATTTCTATATTAGCCTCTGGATGATCCCTTAAAATCATATCCTTTGCAATATGTGCACTTTCATATGCTCCGCTCATCTTTGATGATAAGAATATACAGACTAAATCATCCCCATTTTCAATTATCTTTTTCATTGTACCATATACCTCATCTAAAGAGGGTTGAGAAGAAGTGGGGATTTCTTGTTCATTAAGATCCTTATAAAAATCTTTATTATCTATATCAACTTCCCTCATGCTCTTACCATTTTTGATGACATTTAGTGAAATTATATTAATTCCCAATTCTTCTCTTATAGATTTATCTATATAACTTGTACTATCTGTTAAAACTTGTACTGCCATTACTACTTCCCCCTGTCATTTTTCTTAAATAGATACACATATTAGTATACTATATGAATCTACCTTGTATTTATTGTCCTCTATTATCTTTGGTTTATCTAAAAAATCATCTGGCCAGTCCCTACCTGTATCCACCACCCTATACCACCTACCATAATCTGTATCTGGAAGCATAAATGTAAGGGGCTCTTCATAGCCATTAATTGCAACATATATATCCTGGTCATCCTTAAAGCCGTCTTTCATGTTATTATGGAGCATAAATGCTATAGTTCGGGAATAGTAAGCCCAGTCAGGATAATCAGCTTCTACCCCATGCCAGGTAATCCCTCCCTTGGAATCCTGAGATAGAAATTTCTCCCTTCTCAGGGAAGGATGTTCTTTTCTAAAATTAATTATTTTACAAAAATAATCATAAATATCTCCGAATTCATCTTTGCGTTTCCAATCTACCCAGCTTATTTCATTATCTTGGCAATAAGGGTTGTTATTCCCCTTCTGTGTCCTACAAAATTCGTCACCCATTACTATCATAGGTACACCTTGTGAAATCATCAAAAGGGTTATAGCATTCTTAACTTGCTTCTTCCTAATTGCTATTATATCCTTGTTATCAGTTTCTCCTTCGGCCCCATAATTATTACTTATATTGTCATTGGTACCGTCCCTATTATCTTCTCCATTAGCTAGGTTATGCTTATTATTATAGGAAAAAAGATCCCACATTGTAAAGCCGTCATGGGCTGTTATGAAATTAATGCTATCTAAAGGCCCCCGTCCTTCCCCCTTAAATAAATTAGGGCTTCCTGTAATACAGGTTGCAAGGTCAGATATTGTATTAATTCCACCATTTAAAAAGTTTCTTATAGTATCCCTATATTTCCCATTCCACTCTGCAAAACCTGCTGGCATTTCACCTAAATGATAGCCACCACCTGCATCCCAGCTTTCTGATATTAGTTTAGTATCAGCTAGAATAGGGTCCTTAGCTATATCTGTAAGCATAGAATATTCCCCAATCCACTGCCCATTACTATCCCTTCCCAAAATAGAGGCAAGGTCAAATCTAAAACCGTCTACCCTCATCTCTGTAACCCAGTAACGTAGGCTATCTAAGATAAGCTGCTTAACAACTGGATGGTTACAATTAAATGTATTACCTGTTCCAGAATAATTACTATAGTATTTCTTATCATAGGGGCTTAACATATAGTATATTTGGTTATCTATGCCTTTAAAATTAAGGGTTGGCCCCCTTTCATTACCCTCTCCTGTATGGTTATACACTACATCTAATATAACCTCCATACCTGCCTTATGGACAGCTTTAACAAAGTCCTTAAAGCAGACTACCTCATCTCCTTCTTCTATAGCATTTGTATAATGCTTGGCAACAGCAAAGAAGTTGTTTGGGTTATATCCCCATACATCATATAATCTTTCTCCTGTTAAGGGATTTATATTATCATTGCTATCTACATTAAAATCATATACAGGTAGTAACTCTAAAGTCGTTACCCCTAACTTCTTAAGGTGGTCTAGCTTTTCTAGCACTCCTTTAAGGGTTCCATTAAAAACTACACCTGATGTATCAGATTTAGTAAATAACCTTACATGCATTTCATATATTATTGTATCTTTCATGGGGATTTTAGGTCTTAAAACTCCCTCCCAGTCATACTGATCATCAACAACTACCGATTTGTAGATGGGGTCCTTAGATACCTTTACCACTGATCTTCCGTATGGATCTAATAGTAGTTTATTGGAGTCAAATCTATGGCCATGTTCCATATCATAAGGCCCATCTACTTTCCAGCCATAAATAGAACCATGGCCAATGCCCTTTATTTTTACATGCCATATATCCCCTGTCTTATTGTACATCTCATTTAATTGGTAATTAAATATTGGTTTTGTATCGTTGCTATTTTCATAAATTTCTATAGTAACCTTAGTTGCATTCTTGGAGAATATTGCAAAGTTGGTAAAGTCTCCATCTAATGTTGCACCAAGGATAGGCTTGCCATCTTCAATTAAATATTTCATTATCTTAACTCCTTCTATAACTTATCAAGCTATATTTATAGTATATTACTATTATATGTAAATATAAAGGCTATTTCTCATAAATCTTAATATTATATATATATCTTGTAATTTTTCTTAGCCTGTGTTAAAATAACATAATTAGAAAGACAATGATGGAGACTTAGTAGATTTTTATTGCTATTATAGAGAGTGTACGCTTGGTGGAAGTACATATAGGATAAATAATCGAATTACAACTCTTGAGTCCCAATATGGCGGTTTATCCACCCGTTATCGTGGAAAGAGGCAAAATATATAAATATATATTTTGTGAAATAAGGTGGTACCACGAGTCTCTCGTCCTTTGCTTAGGATAGAGGGCTTTTTTTATACTTAAAATTGCCCTCAGATATTAATTTGCTTAAAAACAAGGAGGATTACTATGAGTGTTTATGATGAATTAGTGGAGCGTGGTTTTATTGAACAAGCTACACACGAAAAAGAAATTAGGGAATTACTAGATAATGAGAAGGTAACTTTTTATATAGGATTTGATCCAACCGCAGACAGTTTGCACGTTGGTCACTTTGTTGCTGTTATGGCAATGTCCCATATGCAGCGTGCAGGTCACAGGCCTATAGCTTTACTAGGTGGTGGTACTGGTATGATAGGTGACCCAAGTGGTAAGACTGATATGCGTCAGATGATGACACCTGAAACCATTGACTATCATATTGAATGCTTTGAAAAGCAACTTTCCAAATTCATGGAATTTGGTGAAGGTAAGGCTATGATTGTTAATAATGCAGATTGGCTACTTGATTTAAACTATATTGATTTTCTAAGAGAAGTTGGAGTTCATTTCTCTGTAAACCGTATGCTTGCAGCTGAATGTTTCAAACAGCGCCTTGAAAAAGGGCTATCATTCTTTGAGTTTAACTACATGCTTATGCAGTCCTACGACTTCCTAGAATTATACAGAAGACATGATTGTAAACTACAAATGGGTGGAAATGATCAATGGTCTAATATAATTAGTGGTGTTGATCTTGTTCGCCGTTTACATGGTGATACAGCCTTTGGTCTTACATTCTCACTTCTTACAACCAGCGCTGGTATTAAGATGGGTAAAACTGAAAAAGGTGCTGTATGGCTAGACCCTGATAAGACATCACCATATGAGTTCTACCAATACTGGAGAAATATTGATGATGCTGATGTTGAAAAATGCTTATCACTTCTAACCTACCTACCTATGGATGAAGTTAGAAGATTAGGTGCTTTAGAAGGTGCCGAAATCAATAAGGCTAAGGAAGTTTTAGCATTCGAAGTTACCAAGATAGTTCATGGTTATGAAGAAGCTACTAAGGCAGCTAAAGCTACTAAGGCTTTGTTTGAGGGAGGAGCTGAGGATGGATCTATTCCAACTACAGAAATTACTGCTAGTGATTTAGGTGATGGATTAGATGTACTAACTATTTTCCAAAAAGCTAATATGATTCCTTCTCGTTCAGAAGGACGTAGACTTATCCAGCAAGGTGGTATGAGAGTTAATGATGAGAAGGTCGAAAGTATTGACCTTATGATTACCGCGGACTTCTTTAAAGATGGTCATGTAATGCTTCAAAGAGGTAAGAAAGCCTTTCATCGTGTTAAATTAGTATAAGACAAGAGGAGTGTATCCTATTTATCCCAAGCACAAGCCTTGCTTGTAAAAGTGATAAATAGGATACACTCCTCTTATGGTAGAAAAAGGCATGATTTCATATGCAAATCCACTTCCCTACCTGGGAAAAGGTCATAAATCATACACGGTTTCGTTTTAAGTTTTTTTCTAAGTCTATACGATGGAATTTTGCATTTTTCGTAAAAAAGCTATATGTTTGAGCATAGCGAGTTTATAGCTTTTAGAAAAATCAATATTCAAGAGTAACAAGACTTAGCAAAAGCTTATCAGAAACAAGGGTATGACTTATGACCTTTACTTACTGAATTCGCCTTAAAATAATCTCATCATGCTTTAAAACTTCCTTTTCAATGCGTTCTAGTTGGTGTGTGTTTTGAATATGCCCATCAAATAAGGCTTCAAGTTTAGAAGTAATATCATTCTCTATCTTTGATTCTATTTTGGTTGTTGAAGCCTTGTTTTCCCTTATTTCCTCTTTTAGCTCCTCAAAACCTTCTTGCATTTCGCTATAGATTTTGGTCACAAGTTCAAATAACTTTTCATTTTCCATTATACCCACCTTTTCTAGTAAAGGATCATTCCTTTTATAATTAGAAGCTTAATTCATATATAAAACTCATGTTCTCAACTAATGTGTTTTAGTAGTTCTTGTAAGAAGTCCCATACATTTTTGGCTGAACTTATGCTTAGGTTTTCATCTGGTGTATGTGCCCCTCTTATATTTGGACCGAATGATATCATATCTATTCCTGGTAATTTCTCTGATATAAAGCCACATTCAAGTCCTGCATGTATTGCATTAATCTTTGGCTCTTCATTGTACATTTCCTTGTATACTTTTATAGCTGTTTCACGAATTGGTGAATCTGGCTGGTATTCCCAGGCTGGATAGTCTGCTATTCTCTCATATTCTGCCCCTACAAGCTTTCCTAATTCTTCTACTTTCTCTAGTAGGAGTTCTTTTCTTGAGGGCACAGAGCTTCTTATGGCACTAGAAAGTATAATACTATCTGAATTTGTTGTAAGCACACCTAGGTTTAATGAAGTTTCAACAAGGCCTTCCATATCCTTACTCATTGCCTGTATTCCATTTGGATGAAGGACCAATAGGCTAATAAGCTTATTCTTAATATCCTCTGTAAGTATATATTCAACTGAGGATAGTTCAAGACTTTCTACCACTATATCAATATCCGGATCCTGTACCCTATATTCTTCTTTAAATATATTTTGCCATTTACCAATAACATCTTTAAATCTTTCTTCTTGGTCTTTTGAAATTCCAATAATAGCCTTTGTATCCCTTGTGATTACATTATCCTTGGAACCTCCATCTACTCTTGAAAGTTTAAGGTCTATATTTTTATTAAGGTCATTTAATAGTCTTCCCATTAAAATATTTGAATTAGCTCTTTCTAGGATAATTTCTGTACCAGAGTGGCCACCTATTAGTCCTGTAATGTTTATTTGGTAATACTTTAAGCTTGTATCCGGATCTATGCTAGTATGGCTTAGCTTTAACTGGCTCCTAACTCCACCTGCGCAGCTTACTAAGAATTCACCCTCTTCTTCTGAGTCAAGATTAATTAGGATTTTACCATCTAGGTATTCCGGATGCATATTTGCTACCCCTGTCATACCTCTTTCTTCATCTATCGTCATAAGAATTTCAAGTGGTGGATGTTCTAGGGTATCTGATGCTAGTACAGCCATCTGATAGGCTATAGCCATGCCATTATCTGCCCCTAAGGTTGTCCCTCTTGCCCTAATTAAGTCACCATCTATATATAAATCTAAGGGATCTTTTTCAAAGTCATGATCTACATCATTTTCTTTTTCGCATACCATATCTAGATGACCTTGTAGTATTACAGTAGGTGCATCTTCATAGCCCTTACTTGCATCTTTCTTTATAATGATGTTATATACTTCATCCTGTATCACTTCAAGCCCAAGGTCATTAGCAAAGGAAACCATATAGTCGCTTATTTCCTTTTCATTTCCTGATCCCCTTGGGATACTACTTATTTTCTCAAAATACTTAAATATTATGTCTGACACCTAATCACTCCTTATGTTTTTATAATCTTAATTAATTTTTGAAACTATGGATAGGTGCTGGTATTCTTCCGCCTCTATTAATAAAGTCTTCACAACTAAAAGGATTTACTTCCATAATTGGTGAATATCCAAGTAGACCACCAAATTCTACCATATCCCCCACATCCTTACCTACAACTGGAATTATCCTAACTGCGGTTGTTTTATTGTTAATCATACCTATTGCCATTTCATCTGCTATGATTCCAGAAATTGTTGATGCTGGTGTGTTACCTGGTATTGCTATCATATCTAGACCTACTGAGCATACGCAGGTCATAGCTTCAAGTTTTTCTATTGTAAGGGCCCCTTCTTCAACGGCTCTAATCATTCCATGATCCTCGCTTACTGGGATAAATGCACCACTTAAGCCTCCTACATAGGATGATGCCATAACTCCGCCTTTTTTAACGCAGTCATTTAAAATAGCAAGGGCTGCTGTTGTACCTGGCGCTCCTGCATATTCTAGGCCCATTTCTTCAAATATTTCAGCAATACTATCACCTATAGCTGGTGTTGGCGCAAGGGATAGATCAATAATCCCAAAGTCCACACCTAGGTTATCAGCTGCTTCCTTTGCTACCATCTGCCCTACCCTAGTAATTTTGAAGGCTATTTTTTTAATAGTTTCGCAAAGGGTCTCAAAATCTTCATCTCTGGCTGCTTCTAGGCCTTCCTTAACAACACCAGGTCCACTTACACCTACATTTATAACCGTATCTTTTTCCCCCACTCCATGAAAGGCACCTGCCATAAAAGGATTATCATCTGGAGCATTACAAAAAACTACTAATTTAGCACAGCCAATAGATTCCCTGTCCTTAGTTCTTTCTGCTGTTAGTTTAATAATCTCTCCTATATCCTTAACAGTATCCATATTTATACCTGACTTACTACTACCTAGGTTAATAGAAGCACATACCCTTTCTGTTACATCTAGGGCTTCTGGAATAGATTTAATAAGTATTTCATCTGAAGGTGTGCATCCTTTTTGTACTAGTGCAGAAAATCCACCTATAAAGTTAACTCCTACATCTTTGGCAGCCCTGTCTAGGGTTTTGGCAATTGATACATATGAATCCGCCTTAGTTCCCGCTGCTACTATTGCAATGGGTGTAACAGATATCCTTTTATTTACAACTGGTATCCCATATTTTTTGGAGATTTGCTCCCCTACTTCAACAAGGTCTTTTGCTTTGCTTGTGATTTTATTGTATATATTCTCATTTAGTTTATCAATATCACTATCCATACAATCCATTAAGCTAATACCCATTGTTATTGTACGAATATCTAAATTTGAATCTCTTATCATTTTATTGGTTTCAAGTACTTCAAAATTTGTAATCATGGCTTTCTCCTTAGCTATTATATGCGGTGCATACTATTAAAGATTGATTCGTGTTGAAGCTTAATTTCAACTCCAATTTCTTCCCCTAGATCATCAAGTTCATCAATAAGGTTATTTAGCTCTTTATCCTCATCATTTAGTTCTACAATCATCATCATATTAAAATATTCTTGTACTATGGTTTGTGATATATCTAAGATATTCACATTTCTTTCTGATAATAGCGTACACACCTTTGCAATAATTCCTACCTTATCTTTTCCTACAACAGTAATTATACCTTTCATAATAGTACCTCTCTTTTATATGTTTTATTTAATCCCAATAAACTTCTACACGGTCACCATCTTTTAGTATATCCGTATATACTGCCCTTTGTCCATTATGTTTAATGACTATATTACCCTTAGGTGTAGATAAATCAAAGTCAATATGATCAAATATTGTTATAACCACNGGCTCTGGGTCTTGTGGTATTGATACTACATCCCCATTTACAAGTATATGGATTTCCTTTTTTTCAGGTTCTTTCTTAGCTTCTTCTTTAACTTCTTCTTTCTTTATATTGCTCTCTATAGTAATTTCATCCCCGTTTTTAATTATATAACTGATATCTACTAATTTATTATTAGCTATAATATTTGCCTGGTCCTTTTCTAATCCGCACCTTGCTATAAGGCTAAGCATATCCGCCTGACCATCTTGTCCATTTTGGGCGGGATGAATTTCTAGTTCATCACCTTCTGATATAAGGCTTTCTAGGCTTGCACTTTCATTGTTAAGTAAAATCCTTGGCTGAACACCTGGCTCACCTTTTATCCTTACTCTTTCCCCATTTAGCTTAAACATCAGGGTCTTACCTCTTACACTTATTATCTCCTTATGGTCAAGTCCTATTGCAATTACAGCATCCTCAACTGTAAGGTTCTTGGTATGTAATAACTCTACCATTTTACCATTAACCATAATATTCATATAGTCATTTTCTTTTTTGGCTATTGTTGTTAAGCAGATGCCTAATGGCGTAATACTCTCTGGGCCTTCAATTTCTTTTTTATCATCAATAACCATTGTAGCATGCTGGCTACTTCTTATGGATACTCTTTCTATTGGTAGCGCTAGCCTATCAGCTAGTATCTCTGTTATATATGGTGTTTGGCTGGCCCCGCCTACACAAAATACTGCATTGGGAGAATTCCCTCCATTAAGATCTATAATCTTGTTTGCAATTTCTTCTCCTATTTGCTCAACATTTTTCCTTATAACCTTATGAATATGTTTTGATTCTATTTCATGGGAAATTCCTATTATATCTATGAATTCTATAGTCTCATTAGATAGCTGTTGTTTTATATTCTCCCCAGTATCAAAATCCACTAAATATGTGTGTATAATCTTCTCTGTAATTTCATCACCTGCAAGGGGAATCATCCCATATGCTGTAACACTTCCCTTTTGGGTTATTGCAATATCAGATGTCCCTGCACCTATATCTACAAGCGCTAAATTAAGCAGCCTTAAATTAGAAGGTATTACAGCGTTCATGGCTGCTATTGGCTCCAAGGTTATATTTATAACCTTTAGTCCTATTTTATCCATAACTGTATATAGGCTTTCAACAACTACCTTAGGTAGGAAGGTAGCTAGTATATCAGCCCCTATTTCCTGGCCTCTTTGCTCTTCTAGGTTGGCTATTGCATACTTATTNAGGTAGTAATTAATTACTGAATGGCCAACGTATAAGTATCCATTCTCTCCACCCTCAGAATCATCATNTGAAATCTGTTTCTTGGCCTCATGTATACCTTGTAGCTCAAGCCCTTTAATCATAAAATTATTGATTGTCTCTACTTCATTAAACTCTTGTGAAACATTAACTTTTACTGTTTTTAATACTCTACCTGCCGCTGCTATAGATACCTCTTTTAACTGGCTACCTATTTTTGCTTCCAAGGATTCTTTTACCTTCTTAGCACTCCTAGCTACAGCTAGTATATCATGAATTTGCCCATCTACCATTGCCCTTGATTCATGTTCAATCACTTCAGAAGCAACTAGTACAAACTCATTTTCCAGCTTATATCCTACTATTCCTATAATAGTACGTGTACCTATATCTAAGCCAAAAATCAAGTTATCCTTTTGGTTCTCTAGCATAAGATATCCCCCTATTATTAATCTATTAAGTGTTGTGTTTTAAAGTTTCTTTAGTTAATATACCACATATGAATATTTTGATACTGATTCATATGATGAGGATTAATATCCCCCTTAATCTTTTCATTGGTTAATAATGCTGCCGTCCTAAAATACAAGCTTATATATGGTAGCTGCTCTGAAAAATGAGTCTGCATTTTTAGGTACTCTTCCCTTAGCTCTTCATTACTCCTAGCATTAAAGGCTTCCCTTAAGATGCTATCCATCTGCTCATTACTATAATTACCATAGTTAGTAGCTGCCTGCCCATAGGATGAGTGAAAGGCAAAGGATAAATCAGGAATTATAGATAAATTCCAGCCTCCAAGGAATAGGTCAAATTGCCTACTTTGAACCTTCTCCATAAACTCTTCTTCACTTGCCTCTATAATATTTAAGGTGATTCCTACATCCTTGTACATTTTTTGCAGGGCACTGGCCACGCTCATTCTTTGCCTATTATCCTTATTAACTAATAGGTTAAGTTCCAATGTATTCCCTTCTAAGAGCTCCTTAGCCTTGTCAACATTTGACTCATACATTACTAAGTCTTGGTTATACAACCAAGAACTTGGTGACACTGGTACATCTACAACCTGGCCGTGGTATAAATAAATTTTTTCAAGTATATACTCCCTATTGCTAGCATAGAGTAATGCTTGTCTAGTTTTAACCTCTTGAAGTGCAGGCTTATTAAAGTTTATACCTATGTAGTCATAGTTAAGGGTCATATATTCATTAATATTGCTTTTCTTATTCTTAGCATATTTTTCCCAGTCAATAACATCTGTACTTACAACATCAATAAGACCTTGATCAAAGGAATTTAAGTCACTTTCTGTATCTGGGCTAAATATAACTTCTATCTCTTCTATCTTAGGTGAACCCTTGAAATAACTATTATTGTTCTTTAGTAGCATATTTCTATTGTTGGAAAAGCTTTCTAGTGCATATGGCCCAGTCCCAATAGGGTTAAAACTTAAGTCCTCTATATGCGATGGTATTACCGGAAAGTATAGCCCATGAGCATAGCCACTAAAAGGTTCCTTATATACTATTGTAACAGTATCTTCTGAACTTGCTGTATAGCTTAGTATGTTTTTAACACAAGGCTTATACGGGCTATTTTCAGCTTCTTGGATTGTTTTTAGGGTGTATATTACATCGTCCGCCTTTAGGCTTTCACCATCATGCCATTTTATGCTAGTATCCAGCTTAATATCTACCACTGTACCACCTTCTGCTAGGCTCCAGGATTTTGCAAGATTAGGCACCGGTTCATCATTTTCATTAAAGTCAACCAAAAAACTAAATACTATTTTAAGTGCCCTATCAACAGTTTCATCCATATTTAAAATTGGATTTAAAGTAGATGGATTACGCATTGATATCTTTATTTTATTATCATAGTCTATCTTAGGTGAGCTATTATCTCCTTCTTCAATTAATTCATTTTCACTTTCATTGTCATCTTCTTGATATCTAAGCAAGCCCTTACAGCCAGTTACAAGAAAACTAACTAGGCAAATAGCTATAATACTAGATAGCACTTTTTTCTTTGTCATGAAGATCCTCCTTAGTATAAGTATCTATAAAATTTCAAGTTCCTATTGACCCTATTAATGTAATTCCTTGTTTCTTCAAATGGTATGTAATTTATTGTAACCCCATCTTCACTATATTTCTTGTTATTTTTCCATTTGTACACATTGCCTGTTCCTGCATTGTATGCTGCTAAAGCTGTTGCCACATCTCCATCATATTGATTAATTAATTTGGCAATATACCAGCAGCCAATTCTAATATTTATTGCAGGGTCAAATAGTTGATCCTTGCTAAACTCTGCAAGACTAATTTCAGATGCTGCCCACTCACCTGTCTTATCCATTATTTGCATTAATCCTTTTGCCCCCCTATTGGATACGGCATTCGAATCAAAGTCACTTTCTGCCCTAATAATTGAATAAATTAATAGGGGATCAACATTATACTGCTGTGAACTAGCTAGTACCTCTTCCTTGTATTTCATGGGAAATACAAAAACAGGAAGTATAGCATAGCGGATTGTAGCGCATACAATTAATAGAATAGAAAGGGTTATTGTTATCTTTTTACCTATACTCATATAATTATTCATTTTATTATTCCTTATAAGTTTTATTTAGCAATTTATATACTTGCTCTTTAACATAATCTATACTATCTGAGTTATCTATTTCTATGTCTATATATTCTTGTATTTTAGTCCATGGTAACTGTGAAGATATTCGCTTTCTTGCTTCCTCTTTAGAAAACTTATCCCTTAGCATAACCCGCTTAATTCTAGTTTCTAATGGTGCGTATACACCCCACACCTGATCTACAAGTTCAG
>JGI24707J26582_10001030_pt1 | contig 22167 bp, 19 predicted proteins | sample BioPla1DNA1_FD_26582 | JGI IMG/M metagenome (IMG submission 26582)
ATCCTGTTGATTTTTGTCAGCACAAAATTTTGTGGTATATCCAACTTTAATTTTATATTTTATCCTTTAAATATTATTAATATAAATTTTTATTAAAGTAAATATATATATAAATATAATACCCTCTTATACTATCATTAGTTTTTGTGGCTTTATAAATATTTCTCTATCTATAGAAAAATATTATATCACTAAATTTCATGTTTCGTAAAGTATATTTATCCATGTTTCTGTAATAATACAGTAAAATCCACTAAAAGTCTAAAAAAACATAGAATTTCGCAAGTAAACTCTTAAGTTTACATAGGAAGCTTTCTATTGCCACTAGCCTAGACCTTATTTATCTATAACATTTATCTATAATTGTTTATTTATCATTTTTATTTATAATTCTTTAACTATTATTCTTTAACTATTATTTTTATCTATAATTTTGTATTAGTATTTGCATTGACCTGTATCCATTATATTCATTAATGCGAGGATAATAGGTAACGGTAAGCTTTATATTGGTTCCACGACCTGTCCGAAGATTTTCAGCTTCCTCAAATCCATAACGTTCTCCCAAATAATTGAAGAATTGTTCTACATCACCAAAGTATAAGGCATCCATCATCTTCCCATACATATTTACAACCTTAAACATAATACCATTGCCATTCTTGCCTATCACCCTGGCACTTTTAATGGTAAGATCCTTTTCTGCAAAAAGGGGTTTTTCATTACCTTTGCCAAATGGCTCTAACAATTTGAGTTCCTCAACCAACTCTTCATTAAGATAGCCCAAAGGTAGAAGTACATCAATGGTCACCTTGGGTACCAACATCTCATCTGTTAAGCTTGTATTTTTATTCAATTGTTCTCTTAAAGGCTCCACATTAGATGCTGGCAATGAAAATCCTGCAGCCATAGGGTGGCCTCCCACCTTATTAAGCAGATGGCGGCATTTTGATAATTCTTCAAATACATTATAACTTTCTATGGATCTGGCAGACCCTTTAACACAGCCCTCAGCATCAGTCAATACCAAGGTGGGTTTATAATATCTGTCCTTCAGTCTGCCTGCTATAATACCTGCAATACTTTCATGGCAATCTTTAAGGTATACAACTAGCACCTTATCATCTTTTAGAGAAGTTTCCTCAATTAATTGTACTGCCCTTTCCACACCATCAGCCGTCATATTTTTCCGTAGTTCATTTAGTTCCCTGACCTCATGGGCCAAGGATCTTGCTTCCTCTTGGGACTGTGAAAGTAACAGGGCCAGGCCCTTCTTGGCTATATCCAGCCTTCCTGATGCATTTAAGCAAGGTCCCAGAACAAATCCTAAATGATAGGCTGACAGATGCTCTTTCTCTATACCACAGGCATCCATTAGCGCCAGTAGCCCCATATTATCAGTCTGCTGTAGCATATTTAAACCATATTTGACAATTATTCTATTTTCACCAACCAAATCCATAACATCACAAACTGTTGCAATGGCTACATAGGAGAGTAGTTCATCTCCTATTTGTTCTATATTAGGAAACTCAAACTTTTGAAGTATAGCCAGTGCCAGCTTATACGCCACAGCAGCACCACATAATTCAGCAAAAGGATAGGAACAATCCGGTTGCTTAGGATTAACTATAGCATCAGCTGCAGGTAATACAAGCTCTTCATCAATAACAGCTAAATCATGATGATCTGTAACAATAACAGTCATTCTAAGCTCTTTAGCCCTTTCAATTGGATCAAGGGCAGCTATACCATTATCACAAGTAAGAATGGTATCAACAGAAGCTCTTTTGGCTTCTTCTACCATATGTACATTAATTCCATAACCATCCTTAACCCTATCAGGTATGTCATAGTCCACCTGGGCCCCAACTTTTTTAAGTGCTTGGTATAAGATATATGTTGCTATAATCCCATCAACATCATAATCTCCTATTATCCTTATCTTCTTGCCTTCTTTTATCTTAGCTGATAAAAGAAGGCATGCTTTCTCCATATCTTTTAGTAATAGTGGATTATGAAGTTTTGATAGCTGAGGATTGATATAAGCTTCTATCTCATCCAAATCTTCTAAGCCCCGATTAACCAGACACCTAGCCAGTACTTCACTGCATCCGCATCTAGACATAATGGCATTAAAATCCGCTTTTCTGTTCTTTATAAACCAGTTCTCCACACATATCCCGTCTTTCTTATCCTTATAACTGTTAATAAGTCAACTATAATATTATTTAATCCATCATATCATGTTCGGCTGCTTTTATCATAATTGCACATTCTACTCTTTTTTTCTGTAATTCACAGCCTATATCATAGCAGTCATTGATAGTGCCGTGACAGTTATAGGAGTTAGCTGCACATCCTCCACTACAGTAGAATTTTGCAAAGCACTTTTTGCATTTTTCCTTAGAATAAACATTACACTGTTTAAATTCCTCTTGGATATCTGCTCTTTTAACTCCTTCAAAAACATTGCCCATCAAAAACTCAGGCATACCTACGAATTGATGGCATGGATATAAATCTCCCCAAGGAGCCACAGCTAGATACTCTGTACCAGATCCACAACCTGAAAGGCGCTTTGCTACGCAGGGGCCGCCAGATAAATCAATCATAAAGTGAAAGAAGTTGAAATCCTTACCCTCTCTTTTTCTTTCTATAATAAATTTAGCCAATTTATCATATTCTTCAAACAATACAGGCAAATCTTCTTCTCTTAGGGCATATGGCTCTTCCGGTGGTGCTACAACAGGCTCAACAGAAATCTGCTTAAAACCAAGATCAGCCAGATGTTTTACATCTTCTGAAAAATCCAAATTATTACGGGTGAAAGTGCCTCTTACATAGTAATTATCTTGGTTTCTACTTTCAGCGAACTTCTGGAATTTTGGCATAATTATTTCGTAGCTTCCTTTTCCATTTCTACTGGGGCGCATCATATCATTAATGTCTTTCCTGCCATCTATGCTAAGAACAACATTGCTCATCTCACGGTTTGCAAATTCCATAATATCATCATCTAATAGGATACCGTTGGTGGTTAAAGTGAAACGGAACTTCTTATCATGAACTTTCTCTAGTTCCCTACCATAAAGAACNAAATCCTTTACCACTTGAAAATTCATCAGTGGCTCGCCACCAAAGAAATCAACTTCCAGATTTCTACGCTTGCCAGAATTGGCCACTAGAAAATCAAGGGCCTGTTTGCCCACCTCATAGCTCATAAGGGCTCTCCTACCCTTGTATTCTCCTTCCTCTGCAAAGCAGTATTTACATGCCAAATTACAATCATGGGCAATATGTAAGCAAAGGGCCTTTACCACTGTAGATCGCTTTTTAAAATCATAGATGTAATTCTCATAAACATCTTCAGTAAATAAATTCCCATCTTCTTTTAATTGTTCTATATCATCTATGATTTCAGAAATCTGTCTAACTAAGGACTCCATGTAATCAGTAAAATTGTTCTTTGCGCCGCTTTCATCTATAATGAGATCCATATTTTCAGGTTTTGAATATTTTTCAACCATGGCAGCAATAATATGATCTCGGCTATTATCCTCATACATGGCAATGATATCGTAAGCCAAATCATCTACCACATGAACCATTCCACTGTTTACATCCAGTACAATGTTATAGCCATTATTTTTATATTGATGAACCAATATATTTTCCTCCTTTTTTCCATAACGAATAGGACTGTCTTAAAATATAATAAATATTTTAAGGCAGTCCCGCAATTCACTATTATAGATAGATTTAATTCACTCCATAATATTTTGTCGTAATCCAGTTGTCATATAGCCTGATAGGACTAAAAATTCAGGCATTGAAATGCATAAAATCATTTTATGTAAATTCTTATTTGTTTTCACAAGTTTGATTACCGACTGTACAAGATGTCTTACATGCTGACTGGCAAGATGTTTGGCATTCACCACATCCACCTGTCTTCACAGTATCCTTTAAATTTTTAGTATTTAAAGTTTTAATATGTTTCATTGTTTTGCCTCCTTAGCGTCTATTTGCTTTTTGATATTATATCATAAGTATATTCATATTAAAAGCATTTTTTGCATCATTAACTTATCCTAAATTAAATTTACCGTTTACACCCTGTCAATAATTAGATGTCAGACTGTAGGCGTCTTGGAGCTGGAACCTTTATCGAAGTCATATCATTTAACTTGCCCGGTCTAAGCAGTAACTATGATAATCTATATGTATCTTTTTGCAAATATATATTGTAACTGCTAATAATGGTATGGTATAATATATCATATCGTAATTAAAACTACTTATATATTAATTATAATTTTTAATAATACGAGCGTATATGGAAGGTGGGTATTTATATGAAAAATTTTGTAATTACTACGGATTCAACCTGTGATTTACCACAGGATTATCTCGCCAAACATAATATCAACGTCGCACCTTTGTACTATAGTTTTAATGATATTGTATATGGAGAAAAAAACATTCTTACTGAAAAAGAATTCTATAACAAAATGCGAAATGGTGCAATGCCTACGACTATGGCGGTTAACCCTGATACTATCAAAGAGATCTTCACCCGTTTAATTAACCAGGGTTATGATATATTACACATAGCTTTCTCTTCTGGGCTTAGTGGCAGTTGCTCTGTTGCTACTACTGTAGCTAGAGAAATGTGCGAAGAGAATCCTGACATAAAGATAACAGTGGTTGATTCCCTCTGCGCTTCTCTAGGTGAAGGACTCCTTGTCCATAAAGCTGTTCAATTAAAAGAAAAAGGTAAGAGCCTAGATGAAATCGCCAGCTGGCTAGAAGAAAATAAATTAAATCTATGCCATATATTTACCGTAGATGATTTACATCACTTACACCGAGGCGGCCGTGTTTCCAAAACCTCAGCCATAATTGGGACCTTAATAAATGTTAAGCCAGTTCTACATGTAGATAATGAAGGTCATTTAATACCATTGAACAATGTTAGAGGTAGAAAGAAAGCTCTCATTAGCTTGGTCGATAATATGGAAGCCCGTCTTGACGGCTATCGGGATCAAAATGATACAGTCTTTATAAGCCATGGGGACTGCCTAGAAGACGCCGAATTTGTAGCCTCTTTAGTAAAAGAGCGTTACGGTATTAATGATATATTAATAAACTATGTGTGTCCTACCATTGGTGCCCATTCTGGCCCAGGAACCGTTGCATTATTTTTTATGGGTAATAAAAGATAGCTATTTATAAGAACTTGGGTTTTGCCTATTTTAGACAAAACCCAAGTTACTTTTTATCAGATCATTTTTACTATTCTCTAATCTTGTACAATTAAACTGCAATTCAACGAAAGGTATTTCCTTCTCGCAAACTTGATACCACTTCTGTTACCCTTTGTTTCGCTTCATCCCCTGTTGTCGAACCTTCAATATAACTTACCAATTGCTTTTTTTGACCTTCCGGCAAATTCACAAAGTTAGTCATTGCTTTCATGTCTAAAGCCAAACGCATGCCTAGCCCCACAGGTAAGGAATGCTCATTATCAATCAGACTCATAATAATACTCCTTTCCAGATACTTAAAAGTATAATGAATGGATTCTTATTTTATTATCTGATATATTAATATTTTTATGTGATTATTGCTAGCCACTTACTTCCTATAAGGTAAAATGTCGTATTTAAAATATAGTAAATCCATTAGGTAAATATTGGGGCCTCTTGTAAAGTATCACAGGCCATTTTTTATAAATATTTAATTTTGAGATATTTTAATAAATTCTTCTACCAATTTTTCGTAAGCTTTTAGACTGGTTCTCCAAAACTGTGGATCTTCTAGGTTGATTTCAGCAATTCCTGCTGCATCTTCTACACTCATAATGGTTGTAGACTTTAATAAAGCCTGATACTTAGGAATAAATTCTTCACCTTCCACCTTATATTTCTCATAGAGCCCCCGGGCGAATAATCCGCCAAAGGCATATGGGAAGTTATAAAAGCTTATATCTGTTGAATAGTAATGACCTTTACATACCCACATATACGGATGTAGATAGTTGGAATCAAGTCCTTCACCATAGGCTTCTTTCTGAGCATTCAGCATTATTTCCTTTAACTCATCTGCAAAGAGGAAGCCCGTTTTGCTCTTCTCAAAAACCTCAGTTTCAAAAAGATATCTGGAATAAATATCTGTTATAATCTGGGTAACATCTTGCAATTGACTTTCTATCAGGGCCATCTTTTCATTGCCACTGGCTTCTTTAATAGCAGCCTCCATTATAATGGTCTCATTGAAAGTTGAAGCTGTCTCTGCTACTGGCATGCTATATTCAGTATTTAGTGGCAGATGTTTCTCTATATGCAGACCATGATAGGCATGGCCCAGTTCATGGGCTAAGGTTATTACATCACTTAATGACCCTGTAAAGTTTGTTAAGATACGGCTTTGCTTAATAAAGGGAATGTTTTCACAGAAAGCTCCACCAACTTTCCCCTTCTTCGGATAAAAGTCAATCCATTCATTATCAAAGGCTTCTTCCACCATATCTGCCAAATCCTTAGAGAAACCACTAAAATGCTTTAACAGATACTCCTTAGCTTCCTCCACAGTAAAACTGCGATTACTTTCCCCCAATGGGGCAAACATATCATACCAAGGAAGCCCATTATCATGGCCTAGCAATGTCCCCTTATGTCTTAGATATTTACGGAATACTGGCATATATTCATTAATCGCTTCTAGCATAGCATCCAGTGTTTCCTTTTTCATTCTGGACTGTATCAAGGTCATCTCCAGGGGAGATTCATATCCCCGTAATTTACATACGGTATTTACCTGAGTTTTAATATTATTTAATGAATAACTTACGGCATCCTTAATCTTCTCATAGGCTTTAAGCTCTGCTTCATAGGCATCTTTACGAACCATAGGATCTGCACTATAGGCCATGTTACGGATTTCAGGCAATGTCAAAAGCTTATCCCTATATTCTACTTCCAAAGTAGACGTCATATAGTTTTGCATATTACTCCAAGCTGAACCAGCAGAAATATTTAATTTAGCAATTACATCTTCTACATCATCACTTAGAAGATACTTTGCTTCTTGTATCATCTCAGCAAGTATGAATTCATATTCTTTTAACTTTGGATATTTAACTAGATATTTATCCAGGTCTTCAATTCCTGCTATAAACTTTTGTATTATAGTTAGAGGTTTAGAAATCTCACTTAGGGATTTTTCAATATTATTCATTTCATTCATAATTTCCCCGTCAGAGGTGTTGACAGATTGCTTTAGCTGTACATAGTAACTAAGCTTTTTACCTAATATATCAAACTCCTCTAGATAATCTATTGCTTTTAGTAAATCTGCTTCCTCATCTTTACTTCCCTGGGACAAGGTATCACTAAACCTGCTAATATCATTAATTAGGGCAACTAACTTCTTCTTGTCCTCCATATAAGTTTTATCATCAAAACCTTTATATAATGCCTCCAATGACCATTCTTTATTCATATACTAAATACTCTCCTTGCTATTGATATGTCTTACTTTCTAATGTCAAAAGCTTTTCTTTAACTGATAAACCATTGGCAAAGCCAACTAATTTACCGTTAGAGCCGATAACTCTATGACAGGGTATCATACACAGTATTGGATTATAATGATTTGCCATACCCACAGCCCGATAAGCTTTTGGACTGCCTACTGCCTCAGCAATCTGCTTATAGGTTCTGGTCTCTCCATAAGGTATTTTTCGTAGGGCATCCCAAACTCTTTTCTGAAAATCTGTTCCCTGTGGATTTAAAGCTACTGTAAATTCTGTCCTTTTCCCATCCAAATATTCATTAAGCTGCTTATAAGCTTCAGCTATAGTATTGGTTTCCTTAAGTATTATATTTATGTCTTCATTAGTTTCATGGCAATCATCCATTAAATCTAATTTAATAATTCCCTGTCCATCTTCTACTATTAGTACTTTTCCTAATATAGTTTTATAAATAAATCCATACATTATACAAGATCCATCCTTAGTTTTATGTCTCAACCCCAATTATACCACTAATACAATAAATTATATATGGATTATCTTATAATCTCTTTCTCCATCTATTACATTATAATTGTATATCCCATTACTTCTAATTTATATACCTTATACACCAAGATATAATTTTTCGATATCGCATGCAGGGATAGCTTGGCTGTAATAAAAGCCTTGGATTATATCACAATTAAATCTTCTGGCATAATCTAACTGTTCCTCGGTCTCTACACCCTCTGCAACAACTTTTAACCCCATACTATGGGACAGTTCTATAATAAATTTAAAGATAGAAGCTGTATCTTTTTCATTTACTATATTTATAATAAAATCTTTATCAATTTTTACAATGTCAATAGGTAATTTCTTCAGATAAGTTAATGATGAGTAACCGGAACCGAAATCATCTAAGGCTATTGTTACTCCTATTCCCTTAAGCAACTGCAATACATCTATTGCCTTACTTATATTCTCCATTACTACAGTTTCGGTTATCTCAAATTCTATATCATTACCCTCTACATTATATTCTTCTATTATACTTTGACAGGTTTCAAAAAAACCACAGTCGCTTATCATGTTGCCTGTGACATTAACCGACAAGATTACATCCCTATATCCTTTGTCTTTCCATTCTCTTATCTGTTTACAAGCTGCCCTCAATACCCATTGCCATATGGAATTGATAAAGCCAGTTTTTTCTGTAAATGGTATGAAAGAATTAGGCATAACTATACCATTAACTGGATGATTCCAACGAATTAACGCTTCTACTCCCACCATTCTTTCACTGCCAGCTTCAAACTTTGGTTGATAATATAACATAAACTCATCATTTTTGATAGCCCTTCTTAGATCAGTGGTCAGATTAATATAATCTAAAGCTTTCTTGTGCATATCAGAGGTGAATAGAGCATAATTATCCTTACCAGTGCTTTTTGCCTGATACATAGCTGTATCTGCATTTTGCATCAAAGTGGAGCAATCCAATCCATGATCTGGATAANTTGCATCAAAGTGGAGCAATCCAATCCATGATCTGGATAAATTGTAGCCCCAATGCTTACTGAAATATAAAATTCTGTAGTTTCAGTCACCCATGGCTTTCTAAAATAATCCAGCAACTTTTTAGCTATTCCGCGGATATAATCCATATCTTCTGCTTCTGTAAGGAGAATTGCAAATTCATCTCCACCCAGTCTAGCAATAACATTAGGCTCCTTTATAAACTCATTTAATACCCCAGAAAAATATTGCAATAATTTATCACCAGCACGATGGCCCAATGTATCATTAATATTTTTAAAATTATCAATATCTAAATATAGCATGGCAAGTTTCTCATTATTTTTCTGTGCCCATATAATCAGATTATCTACTTCATTTTCAAATTTAAATCGATTAGGTAAGCCAGTAAGACAATCATAATAAGCCATATATTCCAGTTCTTTCTCGCTTTCAATAAGTGCCTCTCTGCTTTCTCGCAACTCTTTATTCTGTGCTAACAATTCTTCGTCCAAAGCAATTACCTCTTCATTAAGTGTAGTCAGTTCTTCATAGCCCTCATAAATTTTATCAATAGCTTTTCGATATCTGACAAAATTTTTATATATTATAGAAAAGAAAATTGTACCTGTAATTAATACATAAAACCATCCCTTATATGTCTGTAGCATTCTAGGTAATGACTCCTGAGGAGTAATGTTAAAAAGTAAAGTATCAGAAAATAATATCCAAAGNCCTCCAGTGATAAGATAAATNAGTATGATTTTTATTGTTGCAGTTAAGGGATTGATTTTATTTTTAATATGCAAAAAATCTGACAACTGGTCATCCATAGTCCTAATCTTTTTATCTAAATTATGATTTTTATTGTTACTCATATTGCATCATACCTTTCACCTAAGCCAGATAACTGGTAATCAAATATAGTATCTTAAATCAAATAATAAAGCCCAGATTATTAGTGGGATTAGCTCCTTAAACGTAAACACAATTTAAAACTATATATAGGTATATTTTACTATATTTTCAATAAATAGCAATAGTTAATTGACATATAACCTTCTTTCCAGTAATTTTCTGTAGATATATGTTATAAATTAATATAAAATATTATCTTGTTAGGTTTAAAGATATGCATAAGACAGATAATTTTACAGAATTTCTTTTGTTAAATGATATAGCTATTAAATATCAGGAAGATCATTGGATCATCAATGGACTTCGTCTTATATTTATAGCCATAATTGCCATAGGGATATTATGGTTTTCTCGAAGAAATAGTAGTAATCAAAGTTTAATTATAGATGCCAAAAAGAAGGAAAAAAACAGTGAGCCTATTACCTTAAATAAGGTTGCTGGTAATGCTGAAGCTAAGTCTATGGTAGAAGATATAATCGACTTTATAAGGCAACCAGAAAAATATGCTGCCGTGGGAGCAAGAATGCCAAAAGGGCTTTTATTCTATGGTCCTCCTGGAACTGGGAAAACCTTAATGGCTAAGGCAATCGCTGGAGAAGCCAATGTTCCATTTTATGCTATGAGTGGCTCAGATTTCGTTCAGATGTATGTAGGAGTTGGTGCTAGCAGGATCAGGTCTTTGTTTCAGAAGGCCAAAAAGAACGAAAAGGCTGTTATTTTTATAGATGAGATTGATGCCATTGGTAAGAAAAGAGGAAGAAGTGTATCTGCCAGTAATGACGAGCGGGATCAGACCCTCAACGCCTTACTTACAGAAATGTCTGGTTTTAATGATAATCAAGGTATTGTTGTCATAGGTGCTACCAACCGAATTGATACCTTAGATGAAGCCTTGCTACGTCCTGGCCGTTTTGATAGGCAGATCGAGATTGGATTACCTGATATAAATTCCAGAAAGAAAATACTTTCCCTATACACTAAAGATAAACCTATGGCTGATGATGTAGATTTAGATTCCCTGGCAAAATCCACCGTTTATTTTAGTGGCGCTATGCTAGAGAATCTGCTAAACGAGGCAGCAATTCTTGCAGCCAATGGAAATCAATCGGCCATCCGTCAAGAAGAAATTGATAGGGCCTTTTATACAGTTATTGCAGGGGCACCAAGAAAGGATAGAAGTTATATTAGTGGTCATGATAAGAAAGTAACTGCTTACCATGAAGCCGGTCATGCCCTAGTAACCAAACTCCTCCTACCAGAACATTATATCTCTAAGGTTACCATAATCCCCAGTGTTAAAGGAGCAGGAGGCTTTAATCTAAGTATTCCTAAAGACACCTTATATCGTAGTAAGCGCCAGCTTCTTGCCAGTATACAGGTTCTCTTAGCTGGAAGAGCTGCCGAAGAATTAATCTTTGGTGAAGAGGAGATTACCACAGGGGCTAGCAACGATATACAAAAAGCCTCATCACAAATTCTAGAATATCTTAATAAATTTGGTATGGATCAGGATTTAGGTTTATTCAGTATAGATACCTTGGAGAGTAGCTATGATGAAAAATTAATAAAAAAATGCCGTGAATTAATGAAAGAACTATATCAAGAAAGCAAACAGTTACTTTATGATAATATAGATTTATTGGAGGATATTACAGAACATCTCTTAGAGCGAGAATCCCTAAGCGGTGAAGATATCCAGCAGATTAGTTCAAATAGATAGATAATTGATTTGTCTTAGCCAAGATAGATTAAGGAAAAGGGTTGTTGCATAGATATGGGCTACATAGGTATACCCTCTAATTTGCAACAACCCCTTCCATACTCTCTGCAAGTTTTATAAGATAACTTACCCTCAGCTTAAATTTCTGAGACTATAATTTTTTATAAGTATTAGGCACTTACTCCTTAGATACTAGGCGTTTCTCCCCTGTGATTTCTTGGATAGGTTTAATATTCTGAGTTACTTCTAATACACCAAGGTATTCACCTTTTTCATCCCTTACAGCAAAATATCTTATTAAGGCATATTTATCACCCATGAGTATCCAGAAGTCTTCATGATCTTTCTTACCTTCTTTAAAATCTATAACTATCTGCTCGACTATATTAACACTGCCCGGTGGATGACAGTTGGAGACATTTCTTCCTAAGACTGCTGTACTCCGTAAGAATATCCGCTCTTTCCCCTGAGAGAAGTATTTGACCATATCATTTTTATCCACAAAGGTTATATCAAAGGGAAGTGTATTTAACATGGCTGTTAATTCATCTATAGTAAAACTTCCGCTGGGTAATACAACTTCTCCCTTTTTATCTCCCTTGGGTTTCTTAGTATCTGCCACATCTTTGTTTTGTCCACCACTTGGGGTCCAAACCGGTACTTTATCCACAAGAAATCCAACTTCTCCACTTTCATCAGCTATATGTTTCCACTCATCCTCGGTCAAGGTCTCCATTACCATGGGTAATAGGATACTCTCTTCCTTAAATATCATTTCCCTTACCTGTTCTATAACAGTATCAATTTTTTCACGTAGTTCTTTTGGATTTATGGTCTTTTCCTGCAGTAATTTTATAATCTCCTTAATTTGGGCTCTGATTTCATCATCCACCCCCCACATAACTTTAGGAGGAGCTGTAATATTATATTTCTCCATATAAGGAAACAGGAGGTTTTCTTTCTTAAGATAATGAATTTCTATTTTACTTAAACTTTGGAAACCTTTTAGCAAGTTGGCTATATTGTCACTATCACTTAATTCCTCAACATAGGGTCCAATCTCTTTCTTAATAATCCGCTCTATAGCCCGATTCTCACGAATCATCGTGTTAGCAGGATGCCCAGGTATCTTAGTCAAATCCTTTTCTGCATGGATTTCTTCGATTGACCCCTTAAATACGGCTGCATGGACATCACACAATCTTTGAACTTCTGCTATAGGAAGCCCCTCAGCAATAAGTGCCTGCTCTGCATCTGATATTTCTTTAGCAGATACTCCATCAAATGCTTTTTCGAATATTGGCCTAACTTCCTCCACTGTTTTTCCTTCTTGCAACTGTAAAATAATGTTCTTGATTACATTTTGCCGGTATTCCCTGTTATTAATAGTTTCGCTCATATCACATTCCTCCTATTCAGCTATTTCATAGCCATGGTTTTTAAATGTTTCTTTAATGGTATTTAAATCAATCTTCTTCATGGCTGCTCCTTTAGATAGGGTCATTATCCTTCCTGCTGTCTGAAGCATCCCTGGTTTAGCGATATCTTTAAAACCCAGTTCTATCAAGATATCGATTATCTCAGGATTAGTACTACATAATTCATATACTGTTTTACTTAGATCAACTACTTTATTACCCATATGTGTCTACTCCTTTCAGCAGTGTTTAAATAGATCATCATTGGTCAATAGCATAATTACAGAATTAAGTACATCAAGGTTATAGTACATTTACAGTTTATACATTAATTTTTCTTTCATACATTTTAACTCTTTTTAATGAATTGATGACGACATCTAGGACATGTGATTTGTATTCTACCTTTTCCCCTGGGAATACGTATTCTTTGCTTGCATTCTGGACAGCTATAAATATGATGGGTCTTTTTTTGTTCAAGTTTATATTTAATCTTTTTAAAGCCATATAATAGTTTATCCTTATATTTTAGATACAGATTATTTTCCTGCTGCCTTTTACTAAAATTTCTTGAAAACATACGATAATAAAAAATTAATAGGGCAAACAGGGCACTTGAACGTACAAAAATACCCCCATATATATTAGCCCCACGAACAAATACGGCCAATATCAATAAAACACAGGAAAAACTTAATAAAAATCGATTTAGCTGATCAATACCATATCTTCCAGTCAATAAATTTCTTATCTTATCCTTCATTATTCTCCCTCTTATATTACTTTAAATATAGTCCAAACTATATTATAAATATAACAGATTGAAGAATAACTGTCCAATAGTTCTCTTGGTTTAATCAATAATAATTAGCTAGTTATTTTCTGAATATATAACCTTGTCTAAGATAAAGGTGGTTATGGAGTTCTCTTTTAAGGTAGCTAAAAAGCCTCTTTCATATGTATCAAGTGGATCTAACTCCTTCCAATTCTCACCGGTTCTAGAATTTCCACTGGTCCGTATAACTTCTACCTTCTCTCCAATTGAATCAAAACCTGATAAATCAAAGTCATAAACCTTTTCACTGGCTGACGTGTTGATAGCTACAATTACTAGCCTATTATTATCTCTATCATAGGCTGCTAAAGAACTAGCACTGGAGGCTATTATGGTGAAACCTGGACGAATATATCGGGTAAATTGACCAAATCCATAATATTTTCTTGTTAAAATAATACTCTCTGTATCATGGTTGGCTACAGCTGTTCCCCAATATCCTCCAGAGATATTAACCATTCCCGTATCTCTATTGCCATTATAACCATCCTTAGATATGTGACTATCGATAACTTGCCATAAGATCCAAGCCGATGGCATAAGTCCATTCATATCATCAATAATCCTTTGGGCAAGCCACAGGGCAGCACCCATCTCACCAGCATTTTCTCCTGTAGTATGTCCGCCGTCAACTTCAGACATCCATAGGTTTTTACCACTATTTTCAGCTAAAGCTTTTAACCCTGCACGGTTGGAACCACCATAGGTATGGGTATCAATTCGATCGACAACTTCTTTAGCCTCTGGGCTTAAAGCCTTAAAGGAATCTATCTGAGTATCGATACTTGTTTCATCAGTTCCTGCAATTATAATGTCATCTAATCCCCTACTATCTAAGGCCTTCCTTAATTCAATAAGAATCCTAGACTGGGATTCCCCCTGGGAAAAATGGCAGCCCTCTTGCTTATTGCTATGAGCATGCCAGTAATTAGTATAAGGCTCATTCATAGGACTAATACTTTGAAATGAAATACCATGCTTTTCTTTAAGATTAAGTGCCACATCAGCTAGATATGCGGCAAACTCCTCAAACTGATCATTTCTTAAATTATCTCCCCAGCCACCGGAAGAGCCAGAAGAACAACCGCTATAAGTCATAAAATACGGAGGTGAGTTGGAGAAGCCTTCTATTATAGCATCCTTATTAACTTCTAATATCTTAGATACAACATTTCTTTGATTGAAATCTGCATTCCAATCATATTCATAACTTTGGCTTTCTTCATTCCAGTATAAGTAACCAGGCACTTCTGAATCTGTCCTTAATATATGATTGTGGGAAGGATCATCTCCGCCACCAATATTATATCTACCTATATTAAGTCCCAGACCTTGTTCCTGATCGTAGAATAAGGTGGCAGCTTTTTCTGCTAAGACATCAGAATAACCTATTCTATTTGCCCACCAGCATAAGCTGGTCCCCCATCCTTCAAACCTGCCACCGTTAAATGTTGATGCTTTATTAGGCTCTACATTAATTACTAAATCCACTTTGCTTTCACCTTTCAAGTTATTATTTTCTTCTTTTTCATCAATGTTTTTTCCATTACTATCTTTCCCGTCAATATCTTCTCCATCACTATCTCTTACATCACTATCTTCTCCATCACTATCTTTTCCGTCACTATCCTTCTCACTACTGGAATTCTCTTCATCCTTCATTACTAGATCTGAAGCCACCTCAGATAAATCATCCCCATTAGAAGAATTGCTCCGCAATAAGGCAATTACTACAATAACTGAAACCAATAAAATTGGTATTGCTATTATAAAAGCTTTATTACGGAGCAAACTTTGTTTCTTCACTTCATTCAATCCCCAATACACTTCCTTCCATATAAATTTTTTACCCCCTTTTATAATTGCTTAGTTAATTGCTATCCTGTAAGTAGGCATATCTATAGCTATGCAATTATCTAAGCTTTATAAAAAGGCGTCTATACTTGGAAGTATATACCATACTAGGGATATTATCAAGCTGATTATAACTATATATAAATCATAATTCTGCGCTGTTAACTTACTCAACAACTCCCCCTTCAACAACTAAATTATCTGGATCAGCGGCATCTCCATAAACTGGTGCCAGGGTTTCTTCATAGTTAGCATGGAAGAAACTCTCATCCCCTAGCTTTACTATTAAATCGTTTAACCACTCTAATAACTCTGCATTCCCCTTTTGAACAGCTGGAGCTATGGTATCAAGGTTTCCGATAGAATCGATTCCCACCTGAAATCCTTCATTTTCTATTGCCCATGCTAAAACTTCTGTATTATCAGTAGAGAAAGCATCACCACGGCCATCTAGCAGAGCGTTATAGGCATCACTATATTGATCAAACTTTAATAGATTAATTTCAGGATAATTTTCTGTAAAATATGTCTCTGCTGTTGTTCCCTTGCAGATAATTAATGTTTTACCATTGAGCTGAGTAGGATCTGTTATCAAAGCATCAGTAGGTGACACTACACCTAGGGCAACCTTCATATAAGGAAGGGCAAAATCAACCTTTTCTGCTCTTTCCTTAGTTACTGTGAAATTAGCCAATATAATATCTACTTTCGCTGTAACTAAAAATTCTACACGGCTGGCAGGATCTACGGCTATATACTCCACCTCTACCCCCAATTCCTCTGCAATTCTATTACCAAAGTAAATATCATATCCTTGGAACTCACCGTATTCATCTACATAACCAAAAGGTTTCTTATCACTAAATACACCGATCTTAATTGTGCCACTTTCTTTGATCTCATCTAAGGTCCTAGCCTTGCCAGTCTTATTGGCACTGGTTTCATTTTCTTTGGCTTTGCCGCATCCTATAAAGACAGCGGTAATAACCGATAACATAAGTAATAAGGTAATTATCTTTTTTCTTCTCATAAAATATCCATTCCTTTCTAATCTCTCTTAATTATTAGCTTTTTAATTTCTTCTATTACTTGGTAATTAATCTACCTATTTATCTTCAACCCCTTATAGGGAGTCAAATTCAAAAATGTTTAAAAATTGCCTAGCTCTTTCGGTTTTGGGATTGGTGAAAAATTCCTTAGGATTACCCTCTTCGATTATCTCACCTTTATCAATAAAAATTACTCTATCTGCAATAGCTCTGGCAAATTGCATCTCATGGGTTACTATAACCATAGTGCTACCTTCCTTGGCCAAATCCAGCATTACATCTAACACTTCTCTTACCATCTCCGGGTCCAGAGCTGCCGTTACTTCATCAAATAGTATTAGCTCTGGATTCATACATAGGGAACGGACAATTGCCACCCTTTGCTTTTGTCCACCGGATAACTGTCTTGGATAAGCATCCTTCTTATCATAAAGGCCGACTCTCTCCAATAGCTTCTCAGCCTCCTTTATCACTTCCTTCTTATCCCTACCTTGCCCCCTAACCGGCCCCAGTAAGATATTATTCATAATTGTCATATGGGGAAATAAATCATAACTTTGAAATACCATCCCAATCTTCTGCCTTACTAAATGCATATTTTTAACATTACTACTGATAAGTTCACCATTTAGCAGTATCTCCCCACCCTGTATCTGTTCCAAGCCATTGATACATCGAAGCAGGGTACTTTTACCACATCCTGATGGCCCAATCACAACAAGCACTTCACCTCTGTGTATTTCTAAAGAAATATCCTTAAGGACCTGCACCTGATCATAACTTTTATTTAGATTTTTTATCTCCAGTATAACTTCATTGTCATTCATCTATATCACCTCAACTTTTAAAGACTTTTTCTAATTTTGTTGCTAGCTTAGATATCGGGTAACATACTAGAAAATACATAAAAAATATTAATCCATAAATCCAAAGGGAGGCAGACGGATATGTTATACGGGAGGACTCGATTATCTGCTGCCCCACCTTTACCACTTCCACAACTCCTAGTAATACAACCAAGGATGTTGTCTTAATCATTCTTGTTACCAAATTGATTGCTAAGGGCAATAACCGCCTGAAAGCTTGGGGAATAATAATGTATAAATATATTTGAATACCCGTTAAACCTATGGCTTTGCCACTGTCATATTGATGCTTGGGTATAGATATTAGGGCTCCCCTTACCAAATCTCCCATCTCTGCAGTCCCCCAAATGGCAAATACAATTATGGCTGATAATTCGGCGGAGAGATTTAAATCAAATGCTTTAGTCATTCCAAAATAAACTATAAATAATAGAACCAACTGGGGCATGATTCTAACAAACTCTAAATAAATTTTACTTATAAGCTTAATTATGGGATTATTTACAGTCATAATCATACCCAGAACAATCCCAAGAATAATAGATAGGATCACCGCAATTAGGGAAATCCTTATGGTTACCCATAATCCTTCAATAAGCCTTATTAAATTTCTACCTTGAAAAAGTATGTTAATTCCCATATCCTGCATATCTTAACTTCCTTTCCAATAATGTAAAGACTAGGGAGATTGGCAATAGAATAATCATATATGCAACCACAAGCATCAGTAGTGCTTCATCAGTNTTGTAGTATAAGCCAATTAAATCTTTTGCTACAAACATCAAGTCAGCCAAGGCTACAGCACTGAAAACCGATGTTTCCTTAATTAAAAAGATTATATTGGCTAAAAAAGCTGGGATTGATATAACTATCGCCTGGGGTAGCAAAATATATCTAATTATCTGAAACTTTGTAAGCCCTATACTTAACCCGGCTTCCACCTGTATATCGGGAATAGCCTCAAAACCACTTCTAAAAGCTTCTGCCATGTAGCTGCCTCCCAAAAAAGTTAGCCCTATGATAGCACAGGTTTCGGAACTTAACATAATACCTAGCTTAGGTAGGCCAAAATAAAGGAAAAACAGTTGTATAAGCAAGGGGGTATTCCGTGAAAGTTCTATATACATCAGTACAATCCTATAGAGTATTGGTAACCTAAAATATCTAATTAAAGTACAGAGAAATCCTACTATTATTGATGCCACAATTCCTATAAATGCAATTTTTATAGTTAAGATACCGGCCTCAATATACATAGGTGTAAATCTATTAATAAAATTTATATCCATCCTTAGATAGCCACCTCTCCTTTATAAATGATTATCAAGACAAAAAAAACAGGCACAGCAAGTACCTGATAGCTAATTAAACTTCAGTAATATGGAACACAAACTTATAAGCATGAAATTAGCACTTGCAATAAATTATTCAATATGGCACATATAAAATTTACAGCAAGAGCAACAACAAGCATTCTTAAAATTCATATTTATATCATCTATATATTTATCCATAATTTTATTCTCATCATTTAATTTATTAATATCATTTATATTCAACATTCCCATACACCTTTCCAAAAACAGATTATTTATATAAATAATTTTCACCTTTTTAATTCATACTATCTCTATATGAATTCCATGTATATGATAAAACATATTTAGCCATTTGTCAATTATTATTTTTATAAGTTAATTAGAAGCAAAAATGCGCTTACAAATCAGCAGCTGCTATATACTTTACAGCCTTAAAGATATATTTGGCTAAAAAAAACATGTGGAATCTGAAAATTATAAAACTTTCAAATTCCACATGTTTCATTTATCTACACGCTGATTCAAATGTCAACATTTTAATTAGTAATATTATAAGAAGGCTATATGGTCTTTATATTTATTCCATTTACCTCTACGGCATCGTTTATTTCTATAACTAAGCACTTTCTACCATCTATAACTTTTGTATCTACCAAATCCGTTCTTTCAGGGTTAACCTTAATTACCACATCTGGGGTTTTTACTTCAAAAGTCTTTGTATTAATAAGGTTGGTTGCCACTAAGGCAACATTATTGCCTGCTATTTCCTCAAAGTTTTTATCTAAGATAGCAAGCTTTTCTTCTTCTACGCCGCTTTCATATAGGACAGTTTTAACTTCGGCTTTATCTATAATTATAGGTTCGGGGATATCCTTCTTCTCTTCAATAATTTCATTCAACTTATCATGAATATTTCTTACAACTTCATATTCACACTCATTGCCCAAAGTCTCCTCTATCAATGTCTTAAATATTTCCTTCTGGCCCCCAGCAGATAGGGGTACCTCACAGCCTAAGAACTGCTTAATAAAATCATTATGTAAATCTTCAGAATTTTTGGAATAATAGAGCAGACTATGGATATCCGTACTCCTATCATTGAATGCAGGGAATAAGAAACCATTGAGCGGCATATCTACTACCCAGTCCTGAATCCGCCTCTTAAACTCATTAGTCTCATCATAATAGCTTAAGCCCGGTTTTGATAGCTTTACAGGGCAAATTGCGCAAAGAATGAAACTATATACCTCATCAGAAGCGTCATCCATTAAAATATTATCCTTGGTCTTACCTGGTACATCATAGGCTGAATAAATTAATAGTATAAGATAATTACCTGTGTAATCATAGGTCTCTATTATCTTCTGGTAAAATTCATCCAGTAACTCTTCATCTTTTAATTCACTATCCCTTAAATTTAATAAAAACTTCTGGGTTCCCCCTTCAAATTCTTGCTCCAATGGAAATTCCATATTTATAAGATTTTTGCCTAAGGTTCCTGATAGGGACTTTTTAAATATCTCAAAATATTTAAAGGTCTCCTCCTCTGGTAAACCCAAGAAGGATTGTGTAAACTTAGTTTTAACTTCTTTTTCTCCATCCACATAACAACCACTTACCTTGGTAATGGCACAATTTTCATGGTTAAATTGCTTTTTTATCTCTGAAATCTCACTCTTAATCATTGGCAAGCTCCCTTACTTATTCATATGATTTCTCCAATTACCTACCTACACTTTAAATTAGTAATATGCAAATATCTGCTCAATACGTTTAAAATAAAGATGCCCGTCCTCCCAAGGTTGAAAATGTAGATCCATCCTTGAGTCTTTCCAATCTTTTGGTGTTCCCGATGTATTTAATTTCTTCTCCAATACTGGCTCTTCCACTACTGCGGGAAACTCCTGGTAGCCAAAGAGTAAATTCTCATGCATGGCAATAATTTCATATTTCCCTCCCAAGAAAGCCCGCTCCTCCTGTAACTGATAATGATAATAGATATAGCTACTCATCATCTCTGGCTTTAAGTGGGCAACTCTACCAACCCTCTCTTCCACAGGCTCTTTTCTTCGCCAATGTTCTACACTGGCAGGGGCATTAAAATGAAATACATCTATCATGGGTATCCACTTACGATACTCATCCTTACCTGGCCAGTCCTCCATATACTCATCCAAAGATGTAAATATCTCTTCAGGATAAATATCTTCTTCTATACACTCATAATAAAGAAAAATATTGCTCTTCCATCTGTAAGCAGAAATAGTCATGAGTTTCCCGTCATCAACCAAGTGTTTAGCTTTTACTTCTGCCTTTAAATTATCTAAGGCCACTTCTTCTGAACCTTTTTTGATTTGTGCTCTATACATCATTCTTTTCATACTATCATCCTCTACTTATCTTTTATAAAAATCTAAACAAAGATTACTCGTCAATTCGCTCCCCTTATATCTATGAATTGGCAAATTGACGAGACCATACATATATATTTATAATTAATCATCTGAAAATCCGGATAAATATAATATACCATAATATCCAAGAACAAAGGTTACCAAAGAAATAATTATCGCTAATATCCACCAGGTATAATTAGTATCCCTTGGAATTGCTGGGATTATTTTTTCTTTAAATACTTCTGAAGTTGAACCTAGCACAAATCCTATTATCATACAATAGGTCTGATGGGTAAACCTATTCATTAGGTATTCAATAGGCTTAGTAATAAGGAAAATACCTATCAAGGTGGATATTCCCAAGACACCTATAAAAACAATATCAAATTCAGTAATTGCTACTAACATCCTATCATACATTCCCATAACCAGTAACATATGGGAGGTGCTAATCCCTGGTAGTACCAAGGCTAAAGCGATTACTATTCCAGTAATTAGTATCATAATATATTGGGTTATTCCAGAACCTTCACCAATGTTAATATTGCCCTTAGGGAGATATCCAATGGATATAACTAAAATTAGGCCTACTATAAAATAGATAGCTGATACAATATTTAATCGAGTTTCCTTAGTCTTCTTTATTAAAGCAGGAATTCCGCCAATTACAGCTCCTAGAAAAAAGAATGATATAGGTATTGGAAACGTCTCCAGCAACCACTTTATAACAAAAGCTAGGGAGCCTATTCCTA
>JGI24707J26582_10001033_pt1 | contig 22115 bp, 17 predicted proteins | sample BioPla1DNA1_FD_26582 | JGI IMG/M metagenome (IMG submission 26582)
AGAACTGCCGCAACTGTTATTAAACCTTTTGTTAATCATTATGACTACAAACCATCTCATAAATAAACAAGGCCACTAAGGCGTTATACGGGTTCTTGGTTCCAACCACCGACAATACTTTATTCGAAATTGAAATCGTCGCCACACTTTGATCCATGTATTTCGCTAATATAGAACCTAATAAAAAATATAGCGAAATTTGATGCAACAAACCCAGCAAGTGCCGTCATATAAGAATTTTCTTTTCCAAATACGGTTTCTAGTATAGGAACATCGTTAAACAACAAGATGACAATGGTTGCTATGGGTGCAGCAATTATGATATTGAACTTTTTAGTAATGAAGAGAATAATCGTTAATATCCCCATCAANATTCCCAATATACCTAATATATCCACTCTATTTACACCTTTATTCCTCTCTAGTTGTTAAAATGCTAGTAAACAGCTCTATTGGTATCTCTCAATCTTCTTAAAGTTTTAGTTACTTTTTAGTAGCTTGTTACTTATTTTAAGTATATAATATAACTTTACTACTATTATGTCAATATGTAACGTATTCCATACTTAAAATAATTAATTGTTTCCTAATGGAGATCTGGATTACAATATCCGCATTTTCATATATCTCTCCAAGACTAGACAACGCCTTAGCATCCATCCGAATTCACAACATCAGCATTTGCCCCCTGTCTAAATAGATAGATACTCCACTTTTTATATTCCTTACTAAGAAAATAGAGGTTTTCATTATAAAAATAAAAGGAGCCTTCGCTCCTAGCTTAATCCGCTAAAGCAAAGACTCCTTTTTTCATAATACATAGCAAAATCTTTTACTTAGTTTAGTATCCCATAACTCTCCACTCAATAATTCCGGTTCCCAGATTATTTCGATGCATAGTAATTCTAATTGCTCTTGTAATAATTGGTCTTGCAAATGTAGTTGTATTAAATGCATCTACTTGATTTCCATAACCGGAACCATCGGTAATCATAACCCAGTTACCATTTGCATCCAGATATTCATATGTGTAGCTGATTGGAACTGCTACACCAATCCAATCTTCACTGCCTTCACCATTATAAATTGGATCTCCTTCTCGGTTATCATAAAAGAGAATACTCGATGAACTTATGGTCTTAGGACTAGTCCATGTTAAAGTTACGGATTGTGAAGCATTACTGCCCCAGTTGCCGTATACCGATGCTTGGGTTCCATCTGGTGGAATATTGGATTTATTGTTGGCTGATACTAAGCCATCATTTACTGCAGCTACAGAATTCCAGCTAGAAGTATAAGTAGATGATGCTGTAGCACTTAGGGCGATATTTGTTAATGTAATATCTCCATTACTTTCAATCAAGGCTTGAATAGCTGCATTTAGATTACTGGTTGCCGTAGATATATCCCCTTCTGTTGCACTATCATTTTCATAGCAGGAAATTGCCGCCTGATAACTATTGATAAATGTAGTCCATTGCTCGTTTGTTGCATTGGGATAATCACTTCGCTCCATAGTACTGGCTTGCTCAATCAAGGCTAGCAAACCACTTTTATCATATTTTACATAAACCGTACAGGTCGCAGCCAAATCACTTCCACTAATAGTGCCTGTAATCGTAAAGTTGGTAGCTGTCGTTAATAAGTTCGGATTAATTGCTTCCCAGGTTACAGGTACTTGCCCAGTAGTTCCATTTTGATAGGTTACCGTTACATGGGTCGGCAAAATAGGTTGAACATTTACAATGGTTTCAACACTGGTAGGTGCAACGGATACAATATTTCCTTGNGGATCTTGTGCAACTGTTCCANTTACTCTAAATTCCTTAATACCATTCCAAACGCTGGAAGAAGCCTTTGTCATAACAATTCGGAATTTTGTAGTTGTAACAGGGGTAAAGGTTACTGTGTTGAACCTTGCATTATTCTTACTATAGGTAGATGGATTTTTAACATCTTCATAAGCATTGGTTGCGGAGTTATAATATTGGTATCGATAACTTCCTGGTAATCCAATACCACCACCGTCGTTGTAAAAATAGGTACTAGCACTGGAAATCGTAGCCGGACTGGTCCAAGTATATTCTACATAATACTCTGAATCCGGTCCACCCCAGTTACCGTAAGCTATATCCCCTTTATTATCATCTTTCGTTGCTGCTAATGGAATATATCCATCATTTACTGCAGCAAGGTTTTCCCAAGGAGAAACATAGTTTGTGGATGCTGTTGCAAGTCTAGCTATATTTATATATTCTAAGTTATTCGCAGCTGCTTGCAATTGCTGTGTGATTGCGGCTATTTGACTCTCAGTATAATTACCACTATTTATTAAATTCTTTGCATTGGCAATTACTTGTTGTAAATTGTTCCAGCTACTAGTAGAGAAGTCATCGGTATTGATGGTTAAATATGTGGTATTGGAGTATTTATTAATAATCTCCAAAGCGGCATCGACACTTACATATACTGTAATGGTTACTCGTTTTGTCGTGGATAATTCTCCATCACTTACCGTAAAGTCAAATACATAGTCCCCTACTTGATCAAAGGAGGCTTGTAACTTTGCATCGGTATAACTGCTAGCTGAGACATTTCCATTGGATGGCTTTGATACTAAGGTCCATTGATAGGTATTGTTACCATTTGGTAGACCATCATCAACAACCACTGGAACTAGATTTAAAGTTTCATTTAATGCTACTGATATTTGGTCTTCCATATTGATTACAGGTGCTGTATTTTCTATGGATAAATCCAAATTATTAAAGTAAACCTGTAATTCCGTAAGGGCTGTGGAAAAACCATTTTTATGAGTAATTTCTACCTTGAAATACCTCGTATTTACTGGTAAAAACTCCACATTGTTATAATTATCTTTTACAAAGAGTGGGCTTCTAATTTGTCCAGCAATTGGTTGCCATGTCCCTTGTTCGTCTCGATAATACAATTCATAGCTTTCTGGTGCCGCATATCCGTTCTTTAATCGATTATTGAAGAAGTATAGCTTCACATTATCTATGGTTTTATTTGAACCAAAATCAAAGGTAATGGAATCCTTTGCATTACTGCTTCCTTTAAATGAAGTAATATAATTTGCCACATTGATTGCTTCATTGTCCGTAACTGCCGTATCTCCATTTGCTAAGTTTCTAATATTGGAGGCACTATTTACACCGGTTGCAGTTATGGTGGTAGTAGATGCAGTGGCTAAATTCACACCATCATTTACAATATCCACTCCTGCCTTATTAAACATATCCACGATACGTTCATTGTTAGCAAGGGAGATTTCATTGGCAGTTTCAAAGGATACTGGTGTATTGATCTGAAATAATACCCTTGCATTGGCATTATTTCCAACAGCACCGGCAACATCTCCTGTGGGAAAGCTTACTTTACCTGTTGTTGGATCAAAGGTTAAATGTACCATGGAATCTACCGTAAACATTCTTACCCCATCGATATATAAACTGTATCCTGTTGGTATTCCATTATACTTTGCTGGTTTTGAAGGGTCTTGCCAAATGATGGATAAGTCTTTTCCGTGATAGCGAATATTATCTACCGCAAAATAATCATAATCCACACCCAAGGGCCATAATTCAATAATATGATCTGCTCTTGGAACTAAACCAGCAACATCTTCAATTACGGTATAATCCATCATTCCAAGGGTATCATGGTGAATCCATGCACGTACCAGATTTCCTGTGGATCTTGGAGGATTTGTTTTTGTCCAATTGATACCAAAGAAGTAATTCTCTAACCAGAAGAATTCATTGGCATCTAGGTGGTCGGTATTACCTGGTTCAACTGTATGAAGCCAAGCCCCCCAATCCAATAAAGTCTTATAGGTATCTGCCGTAATATTACTAACTGGATATTCTCGCAAGGATTTTCTTAATACATTAATATAGTTACCAAAATTACAGAAAGCTAATTGATTGGTACCATAGGCGGTAGCACTACCATTGATCCATGCTTGAATTCTCTTTTCTATACTGGTTTGATCTGCTGTAAAGAATGGGAATATAGGATAATAATTTGGATCTGCATAATCGTATAGTTGAGTTAAATATTTTGGATTATAAGCAGATTCTTTTGCTGTTGGAACAACTCCAAAGCTAAATGCAAATAAATTATTATCTCTCCAAGGATTCATTAATCCCGTACTTGCTTGTCTATGAAGGAAACTACCCGAACCATTGGTATCTGGTATTCCATCGTTATCAAAATCATTCCCATCAAACCACAAGTCTTGTAACATGGCTGTCCGAATTTGGTTGGCTTTGTTATACATTTCATTGGCTAAAGCGGTATTTCCTAATGCTTCATACATCTGCGCAGTTGCCAAAGCATTGGCATAGTTGGTAGAGGAACCGTCCACACGAGCAAAACTACCACCGCCATTAAAATGCATGGAAACCGTATCCCCATCGTTACCTGTCATTGGTCCATGGTTGTAAAATACTAGATTGTTATTATCATATCTAGTTCCATTTACTCCAAAGGTGGATAAGGTACCATAGACATCATCTCTTGCCATATTTGCAAACTTGCCTAGAATTTCTCTTCCTCCACCATGGATTTTATAGGCTTCCCAACCGACTTGAGATATGTTTTGCATCATATCCCAGGTCCAGGTATTGGGTCTTCCCGGATTATTCTTATAGTTGCTCCCTTCGGAATATTCTCCTTGAGATAACCAAGTTCCATAAGCATACAGAGGGTTTCGTAACCATTTTAAATCCTGTAAAGCCCAAGCAACACTTACGGTAATACCATTGTTGTATCCCAATACCCCTTCCATATTCATGGGGAATTGCCAGTCGTTGCCTGGAATGTTTGCATCTAATAAATTAAAACGATTACACCACCAGCGATAATATAGTACTTTCTTTACGTTCTTATCTGGTATATCAATATAAGGAATGTTTTCTGACCACCATTCGTTATATTCAATTACATGGGTGCGAAATGCTTGGTCATTGGATGTAAATGCTTTGTAGCGATCATAATCAATCTGAGATTGTGGAATTTCTTCCGCAATCCAACCCATAACCACCTTTTGGGATATGGTTTGATTTGGACTTAAAGTTATGGTTCTCGATAATCTTCCAGAAGCCGCCTGCATATTATCTCCACTTAAGCGAACATCCACATAACTCATTGCAGTCACATAATTGCTTAAGGTTCCTGTTCCCACCATCAGTGGAGCCGCTACTTTTTCACCATATAATTCGTTACCACTTACTGTAGTAGCAAAGGGTGAAGTAACATTGAGTGTGATTGTTATAGTGGAAGATGAGGTGTTTTTAATATCCAATAAGGTCACTGCCGTATTTCCATAGGTGATAAATTTTCTAGAATTCACTAATAAATTGTTTGATGTGTATGTATGATTAGCATGACTTGGATAATTTTTTCTTAAGTTTTTTGATTCCGTTAAGGTTTGTCCAGTAATGTTAATGGTATACATACTGTTTTGATTGAGGGTATCTGCATAGTATACTTGTCCTACAAATCCTAGCTTAGAATTATCTTGGGTTTTCATGTAGAGTGCACTACCCCTACTAAATAGGGTGTTTGCCGTAACATCATCGTATTGATCATCAGGTATAATTCCCTCATTTACTAATAGTTCATCAATCCATGGCAAATCGGAAACATTCTGAGCTAGATTAGCCTTGTCTAAGGTTTGAATTTCTTCGAGCATGTCTCCAATTCGTGTGCTATCATAGCTTATTCCTTCGTTTGGAAAGCTATTAGAAGAATTCCAGACAGGTTTCCCATGATCGGTTCCTTTACCACTATGGTAAAAGTTCATGGTGTAATTTCCATAGGCTACAGTTTGCCCTAGACTTGTCATTAGTAGTGTGAAGACAGAGAAAACACTTAATTTCCTCATGAAACCTTTACGTAATTTCATAAAAACCCTCCTTTATATAATAATCATTCTTATAACAATATGAAATAAGAATGTTGGTTACGGGTTTTACTTAAACTGCGTTCCCTGAAAGTCTACCGATTCCCCTTCAATCAACTTACAATCTGCAAAATGTATCAAATCTTCTTTTTCTGTTAATCCATCTTCAATTTGTTCAATCAGCCGCTNTGCAGCAACATATCCTATTTTATGCAATGGTAACTCAATGGTTGTTAATGCGGGTCTTAACACCATAGAAATTTCACGATTATCAAAACCTACAATGGAAATATCTTTACCAATCAATAATCCATGATCACTACAATAATCATAGGCTCCTGCTGCCATCATATCATTCATACAAAATATTGATGAGATGCCCTTTTGATGAAGCTTTTCCATTGCGATATAGCCACTATCTCTTTCCCAATTTCCTATTTCTATAATGGAATTATCGAAGGCTATTCCCGCTTCAAAGAGCGCTTGTTGATAACCTAATAAACGAGATTGGGTATGATAACTGGAAAACTCCCCACTAATAACACCAATTTTGTCATGACCTGCATCAATTAAATATTTCGTTGCCAAATGTGCTCCATGACGGTCATTAATAACAATATTTACTTTATTGTTAGCAAATCCATAGGCAACTACAATGGGTTTTGGAAATTCATTCGGTATACAATATAGATTTCTCTCATGACCTCCTACGTAAATGATTCCCTCCACTTGCATGGATAGGGTTTCCCAAAACTCTTCTTCCACTTGTTTATAGTACCCTTCATAAGTATAATAATTGGGTCCAAATTTTTTATAAATACGTAAATTATTTAATATCAGTTGATAGTTTTTCTCTTCACAGTATTCATTGATGCCATCTACGATTTCTGGTGTAAAGAAAATGGTTAAATCCTCCGTGATAACCCCAATGGTTTTATTGGTTTGTTGTTTTAAATTTTTTGCGACTCGATTGGGCCGATAATTCATTTTTGAAGCCATACTAAGAACCAATTTTCTTGTCTCTTCACTGGCTCCTTTTTTACCGTTCAGTATATTTGATACAGTGGCAATCGATACATTACACGCTTTGGCAATATCCTGTATCTTGACCATTTTACTTCTCCCTCCTGAAACGCCAAACTTTCTAAAAGAAATTTTGACTATTCTCTGTGATTTTAAGAACATTAACCTTTAATACCAGTAAACGTAATTCCTTCCGTAAAATATTTGTTTCCTATTAGGAAGAATAAGAGACAAGGAGAAGTAACAATAATGGCTAATGCCATAACTTGCTCATAGTTGCTGATTTTCATACCATTCACTATGTATAATCCTAGAGTCAATGTATAAGATTTTTCTCCTTGCAAATAAATTAGCGTATAGAAGAATTCATTCCAACTATTAATAAAGCTAAATAAAGCCACAACGATAATTGCTGGTCGAATTAAAGGTAACATAATTGTTGAATAGATTCGAAAATGACCTGCTCCATCCATTCTAGCAGCTTCGTCTAACTCTTTTGGGATGGTAACAAAAAATTGACGAAGTAAAAATAAGAAGTATGCATTACCGCCCGAACATAAAAATGCTGGTACAATTAAGGGTAATTTCCCATTAAACAAAGCATCTGTTCCAACCCAACCAAATTTGGTATAAAGGGTATATTGAGGGATTAAGGTAACAGCACTTGGTAGCATCATAGTACTGATAATACAAGCAAACCATAGTTTCTTTAAAGGAAACTCAATTCTAGCAAATGCATAAGCAGAAATACTACAGGTAATCACATTTCCAATCACATATGGAACTACAATAGATACCGAATTCCATAATTGTCTTCCAAAATCAATCCGTTCCATGGCCTTTGTAAAGTTAGAAAAAAGCATTTTCGATGGCCATATCACAGGTGGTCTTGAAAAAAATTGTGCTTTACTTACCAAGGAGCTACGAATCATCCAAAAGATAGGAAATGCTACAAGAATTCCAATCAAAGATACCAAAGCGATCAGGAGGAAATTGATTACTTTATATTTTTTCATTTTTTATAACTCCCTCCTTTTACACGCTTGATAGCGATATTTTTATCACCATCACCCATAATGCCACTGGTTCTAAAAATAATTAATGCTAAGGTACTGGTAATTATAAATACGATCCAGGCTTCTGCGGATGCCAATCCTTTTAATCCTACATCTTTGAAGCTATGTTGGTAAATCATAACATTCAAAAAGTAAGTCATCCGATCTGGTCCCCCATTGGAAGATAATGCAACACTTTGGGTAAAGATTTGTATTGATGTCACCATACACATAATACCTTGAAAAAATAATACAGGTTTTATGGACGGATAAGTAACTTGTTTAAACTGGTGCCAACTATTTGCCCCATCCATTTTTGCAGCTTCGATTAACTCTCTAGGTACATCTTGTAATGTAGCCAAAAATACGACTATGGTTCCCCCGCAAGTCCACAAACTCATAGTAAATAAGACAACAAAAATCAATCGTTTATCACTAAGCCACTCTTGGGGAGTCCCACCTATATATAAAAGAAGTTGGTTTATTAATCCACCTTGCGCTTGATTTTGCATTAATAATTTCCACAATATTGTGGTCGATAACATGGGAATAACACATGGCAAATAAAATATGGCTCTTAATAAATTTCTTCCTCTGAAATTTCGATTTAACAACAAAGCAATGGATAAACAATATAAAATAACAAGAATAACATTCACAATGGTATAAAACAAAGTTACTTGTAAGGATTTTATAAATTCTGAACTAGGATTAAAAAATATGTACTTATAATTATCGAAACCGATAAAGGTCAATTGACCCTTCCCATCAATCTTATGAAAACTATAACGTAAGCTTTCTAACATTGGATAGATTGTTAGTAATAAAAATCCGATAATCGCTGGTGCTGCAAACAAATAACCTGTAATGGCTTCCTTTCTTATTCTTTTGCTTTGCATTATCTCACAGCCTTTCTAATAGTATGGCGTTCTTATAAAATAGGTCATTGAATATTTATTCTTTTATTCAATGACCTATTTTTCTCAACTATTTTTGTAAAACATCAGATAGCGAAACTATTCAACAGTGCCCGATTCAAAATGAGCTTTAATTGCTGGCATACATAAATCAAATGCTTCTTGAACAGATATTTCACCACTCAGTGCTTTATCAATAAACTTGGTATATTCTGTATTCATTTTGTTGTAAGCAGGTACATAGTATGCTGGCCATTGAATAATGGAACCTTCTGTTGTTGAGTAACTTAAAATCGTTTCTACTGCATCTTTTTGAAGGTCTGCTGTCCAACTATCAATTAGAGATTGATCTGTATAATAAGCTGCTTCATTTGGTAACCATGCACCAGTTTTTATTAGTTCAAGGTTCTTTGCAGGATCTACCATGTATGCATAAAATTCTTTTGCTGCTTCTAAATTCTTTGATGTATTATATACTGCCATAGGTGCTCCACAGTTCATAGTTACTGCTTCTTTCATAGCAGGTAATACACCAACACCAACATTGATTCCTTCAATTGCAGGGATATTTGCTAAATCCCAGGATCCATTGGTATACATAGCGTAACCGCCACTACCAATCGCTGCATCTACTCCACCAATGGCGGATGCAAAGGTATACATAGCTGGGCTAGCTACATTATGCTTGTATACTAAATCCACGATGTTTTGTAGACCTTGGGCGGATTCTGGTTTATCCCATAAAAATTCGGTACCATCGGCATTCACAACACCGCCGCCATTGGCATGAAGTGCCCAGAATTGATGGAATGCCATTAAGCAGTTAAATCCAACGCCATAAGTTTGAATTTTACTTGGGTCAAAACCTTCTTCTGTAGCGTTTTTACCATTAATGTCTTTGGTTAATTTTTTGGCTACTTCTACAAACTCATCCCAGCTCCACGCATCTTCAACTTTGGTTGGGGGATAAGAAATACCAGCCTCATCAAACATATCCTTGTTATAATATAAGAGCACTAATTGATTGGATAGACCAACACCAATCGTTTTTCCATCAGGATTTTTTACGGTTACTGCTTGTAATTTTTCAGGAATTTTACCGCTGGCAATCAAATCATCGATATCCGCTAATATTCCCATCTCATCATATTTCATAATATCGCCTTCACCAATATAACTTACATCTGGTAAAGTATCCGATTCCATACGTGTCTGAATATATGTATCAAACGATTCGTCTGCTGGAAGTGCTTCTGCATCAATATGAACTCCTGTTGCTTCTTCATAAGCTTTTACTGCATCTTCCACTAATTTTTTCTGAACACCATCGGCCCAATATAAAAATTTGAGCGTTATTTTCTCTTCCGTATCTTTATCTTTTTGTGCATCCTTATCGTCATTTCCCTNATCTNTTTGTACGTTTCCCTTGGATTCTGCCTGACCTGAAGTTTGNTCATCGTCTTTTTTGCATCCTACGATAACAAATACCATAATCATTATCATTAGTACAGCCAATAACTTTTTCATACTTCGAATCCTCCTCTTATTAAACGTTTTAGTAAAATCACTTTACTAAGTATATTTTCCTCTAAAATTAAAAGGAAAAACTTTATTTTACTAAGATAGTAAAATGATTTGAAAAATTATTCAGTATTTTATACAATAATTTATCTCTTCATCCCTATCTTATGGTAATACTATACTATATTGTCCATTATTTGTTAAATCTATATGGGGTTCAGAATCTTGTTAAAATTTAATGATTCCTAATTTTATCTTTCTTTTTCTATATATTTCTAATATTTTCATAATTTTATAAAACGTTTTAGTTGAATTTAAGAAAAAGAACGCCACAGTGTGACGTTCTTCAAATACAAATATATTCGCTTTTTAATCATCAATATAAAATTTAAACATAGGAATATTTTCTAATACACAGTCTATTTTACAAGGTATTTTATCCGTTTTTTATTGCTCTTGTGGCATAGAANGTTGGCACATTATATTCATAAAGTCTGCCATAACCATTGGTATCTTGATAAATATCTGTTAGCATAAAGCCTGCTTTTAGCTGACCACCAATCTGTTCTTCTATGGTATGGGAGAACTGAATCCCCCAATTGTTTTTAATCGAGGCCTCGTAAAGCTCCTTATCTATGAGGGGATTAAAGGGCAACTTATGGACTACCATGGTTTCATCATCATCGAATAGATAATTGAATCCGTTATCAAGACCTGCCAGTAAAATTCCCCCTTTTTTCAATACTCTGTAACATTCTTTCCAAATAGGTAAAACAACCTCCACATAACAATTGGATACTGGATGAAAAATCAAATCAAAGGTCTCATCCTCAAAGGGCAAAGGCTTTGTCATATCAGCCCTAACTAACTCGATCTCATAATTTTCTCTTCTTGCCACCTCTTGTTCACTTAATAACTGCTTCTCTGAGTAATCAAGTACAGTGCATTTTGCTCCTAAGGCACTAAAGATTGGCATTTGTTGACCTCCACCAGAAGCCAAACCAAGGATTTTTGCATCCTTCATAGGGCAAAACCATTCTTTAGGAACAGGTTTTCTTGGGGTTAAAACTACCTGCCAATCATTATTTTTTGCCTTTTCAAAGGTTTCATGGCTGATTGGCTGTCCCCATTCCCATCCTTCCTCGATCCATTGATCAATAATCTTAGAGTTTGTTTTTGTATATTCGCNTTTCATTCTTCTTCCTCTTTTCTACTTGTTTAAAATATCNTCATGGCTTCTGGACTGGGATAATAACGCCAAACAAACTCTACCCATGGGGGTGCAATATTAGTAAAGTGTTCCCAGCTTCCAGCTTTAGCATCCGTATTATCGCTTTTCACTTCCGAAAAATAAGTAAGTAAAAACCCTTGATTAATTAGACTGTTNATTATTCGCTTAAATGTTTGTTTATATTCGATTGGCCTTTGAATATCTTTCTGAGCTTTATCNTAAACCCAGTCTTGATCCGGATAGGATGTAACAACTCCATTCTCATAAGGTGTTTTAAGAACATAACCNTCTCCGTTCCAATCGTAATGAGTCATTCCTGTAAAAAAAGGGTTGGCACACATCAGATAATAGAATCCAGCTTGTTTTATTACCCTAGATACTTCACTAAAAACAACTCTTGAATCTGGTACAAAGGTTAGGGAATAGGGTTGCCAAATAATATCAAAGTAATCATTTTCAAAACAGGACAAATCACGCATGTCCCCTTGATAGGTATTGATTGAAACACCGTAATGTTCTGCAGCCAACTGATCCCGTTCTAACTGGGACCAAGATATATCAAGCACTGAAACATTGGCACCCAATAAAGCAAATGCCGCCGACTGTTGTCCTCCACCACTGGCCAAACATAGTACCCTCATACCAGCTATGCACTCCTTAGAAATCCCCAGGCTTTCTAAACCTAAATATTCATAAGAACTTTCTTCATCGAGATTTAGTGCTGGACGGGTAAACAAGGCATTGGCTTTGGCCAACTCCTCCCATCGAGTTTCATTATATAGATACACCTTATCTTTCTTACAAAAACCCCTCCAGTATTTTATCTTTTCTTGTATAAGCGATTACCCCCAAGTATTCTTTATCATAGGATAATGATATCCTATTCATTATATTATTTTCAAATCCCAAATCCCTTTTACTAACTTCTATTATACTACAAATATCTGGATCATTTATATAAAAAGCAAAAAAAGAACAGGCAAATATTTATCTTGCCAGTTACCTTTAAAAAAATAGTCTTAAAACCATTCTAACAAGATCAACTTCTTAATACCTGCCTGTTCTTGGGGAAATTCATTATTCATCTTCTTTCCTTTGAGTCTGTGCTTTTTTACAAGCCGAAACAGCTCCTTCTATGGTATCTGCTGCCACTAAAAAGAGTGAATTATGGCAGAAACGCAAACCTTGAATTCCAGAAACTTCTTCCAAATCAGCATCCCGTAGCCCTGCCCACTCTTCTGGAAAATATATTTTTAAGGCTTTGGGATCATCCTCCTCTGGATCTGGAACTCCTTGTGCATTATATCCACCTCGGTTGGATGGGTATATCACAAATTCAGCAGGAGAGTCATCGACATAGGATTTCCAAGGAGCAGATTTTGGTAAAATTAAAATATTGTCCTTCATATTATCTAAAGCTTCTTTTACCATTCCTTCAGCCCGCTTGATTGATTTGATACTTTCAAATCTGTTTTTTAATATAGTGAGGGCAAATAACTTCGCTTCCTCAAATGCTTCATCCTGGCTTTTCTCTGAATCCCAAGGAGGATTAAAGTCATCGATAATACTAGATAACATATTGTAGCAACCTGTATTATCGCATATATCAATCGGTTGTATAAAGTCTTTCTCAAATTTACTGGCATCCTTTTCGCCTAAAATTGTCATCCCATACTCTTCCCATAGAAGTCCAAATGCTGCATATGGTGTCCCATCCTCACGAATTTTCTTCTCCGTCTGATGATGATCAAACTCACCACCACCAATATCAAATACAATTCCCTCAAAATCTTCAGGAACAGAATTTCCACGAAGAATTTTTATTTGAGGATTAAGGTAGGTCAGTAATGCCGCTGCAAACACATCATCTGCATGAAACTTTCCGCTGTGGGTAAAAGCTATGTCAGGTAGATTCTCAGTCAAATGATTCGTCATATTATAGTCATTCATATTAAAATCCTTCTTTTTCTTTGTTAATGATTTTTAGTTAATGATTTTTAAATTATGATTTTTTATTAATGATTTCTTTGTATGATATCTTTGATACTATTTTTTAGTTATGATCTCTTTGTTATGATTTCTTACTTATGATTTCTTTGTATGATTCCTTAGTTAATGATTTCTTTGTTATAATTTCTTACTTATGATTTCTTTGATACTATTTTTTTATGAATTCCTTTCTTATAAAGTTAAGTTTTTTACAGGAATTAATATATCATTATCTTACCTTAGAAGCAATTTCGAATTCCATTCAAGGTAAATATAACCAAAGCCCCTTGAACTTGATGAATAAAGAAAAGGTAAATCAGAGATAACTCCTTTCCCCCGATATTTTTCAAATTGCCTCATGATACCCCAAGGAGAGATGAATACTACTTTTACGTTTTTATCATAATCATAAATTATATTCAAAATATTATTCTCCAGTATCGCATCTAGCTTAGGATTTGTATATTTTATAAGATTATAATTATTAAATATATGAACTGGAAAACGATAATGGATGAGAAGCTTTTTGTCGGAAGGAAGGGATATTTTATTTTTAAAATCCAAGGACATAGAATCCTCCTCTGTAATGTTGGTTTCAACAGTTATTTCGCCCAAATTATCATATTCCGAAAGATCTATTGTGATAACATTATCCCTCCATAAATCGTCATCCCAAACATTATCTTCGTTAATCAACATAGATTTTTCTTGGATAATAACGGGCTCGTCATTCTTCGGCATATTGAACCGAATGATACTTAAAATCATTAAAGCTATAAAGCCTACCCCACCCACAATATAAGCCTTGTATTTCTTTTGACTATTATAATAATTTGTGAATTTATTTATGAAAAGGGAAATAACAAAAAGCAGGATCCAGGTAATTATAGACTTTAGAAAAAACATTCCCACACTTGTTTCTTTGGTTAAGAAAGCAAATGGTTTAGTAATCGCTTTGCCAATGCTAGCTTCACTTGTTATGATAATTGTTGCAAGGGTTAACAATACTATTATCGCAATTGAGTTAAATTTACGAATAAAAACACCAATAAAGGATATAAAAGTTACTATTAGAAAAGCATACATAAGATAAACAAAAATACCCAAAATAATCAACTCAAAATCCAAATGATATGCTAATATTATATTTTTATTGCTAATCGAGAGTAGTTTAAAAACTAGGAGCTGTAAAAAGTAAAAGAATAAGGAAATACCGCAAAAAACAATAAGCCACAGATACATAGTCATCTGGGTTGACAAAAAGCGGCTGGTATTTGTCTGAGGGAAAACTGAAAAATAGTTGTTCGCTTTCTTATATGCCAAACACACTAGAAAAGCAGCATATATAATACAAATAAAAATAAGGGTAGAAAAATCAATTAGCATGATATCATCAACGGTAGCTTTATATTTCAGCGTAGTGATAACCGTTGGAACTAATACTGCCAAAAAGAAAAAAATCAAACTAATAAGCGACTTTCGTATATAGGAACTGGATGTTTTAAATTTTATTTTTGTTAACATTATGCTATTATTTATTTCGCTTTTTCCCATAAACATTCTAACTCCTCCTCCTTACCCTGCTTGGTATTAGTTAAATATACAAATAAGTCTTCCATCCTAACACTGGATATCTCTAAATGCTTGGATTTACTCTCAGCAACTATCCTATCGTTTAATTTACCTCGAACCACTGCAAAACTGTTCACATCACCTGATTTTAAATACAAGACATCTTTATCCTTGATAAATTGTTCTATCTCATCTTTTGCACCATTAAGTCGATATGCACTCTCCCGCAATGTATCAAGAGAATCATGCACAATCAATTTACCCTGATCAATTAAGATAATCTCTGATAAAACCCCTTCGATTTCTGAAATCAGATGACTTGAGATAATAATGTTACGAGGATATTCTGTATAATCTCGTAGTAGTATCTCATATACCGATTTTCTTACGGATACGTCCATACCTAAGACAGGTTCATCAAACATTGTAAGTTTAGCTCTGCAAGACAGACCACAAATAAAATTAAAAATACTAGCCATTCCTTGGGACAGTTGATGATATTTCATGGTAAGTTTTAAATCAAAGTATTGTATCAATTTCCTAGCAAAATTCTTATCAAAGGAAGAAAACATATTATCATAGTAAGATATAATGGTTTCTAAATTTAAGGCTTTTGGATAATTATAATTGTGGTAAATATAAACCAAATCTTGTAGTACTTTTAAATTATTCATCGGGTTTTCTGAAAATACCTTAACCTCTCCACTGGTTGCATCCAGTTGACCTGCCAGCAATTTCATTAAAGTAGTTTTTCCAGAACCATTTTTACCAATTAAACCGATTATATTATTGGAAGATACGTCAATATTAAAATCATCGATCGCTAGTTTGTTCCCATATTCCTTTTTTAAATGCAATGTTTTTATAACACATTCATTCATTTTCCTTATTTCCTCCCTTATCATAAATCTTATGAATCAGTTTTATAACCGCTTCTTGGTTCATCCCTACTTTTTGGGCTTCTTCTATCAGTTCCTGAGCTAGAGTATAGATTATATTCTCCTTCTTCTCTTCCAAAAGTTTTTCTCTGGCACCTGCTGCCACAATCATGGAAAGACCTCGTTGTTTTTCTAATATTCCTTTATGAACTAGTACATTAATTCCTTTTGCTGCTGTTGCGGGATTGACGTTAAGTTCCTTAGAAATCGTAAGCTGTGAGTAGGATTGATCCCCCTCCTTCAGCACTCCTTTGATAATGTCATCTTCGATTCCTTCTGCAATTTGCATATATAAAGGTTTTATACTATTAAAATCTATTCTCAATGAAATCACCTCACCCCACTACATTACTTATGTAATGTAGTAGAATTTATTTACCTTAAAATGTCAATTTAAATTTATGAAATATTAGCATGATTCATACTATTAACCTTGCCATCAAATTAGAATATTTAAGGAAAGCCACACCACTGCAAATGATGGTTATATGAAAAAAGAGTAGAAATCTTTGATTTCTACTCTAAAAATTCTCTTGATATGTTTCAATATGCAGTTTCTATTGCTCAATTTATAGGAATATAATTTCCTGTTGATCTGACTGACGAGCCATATTTAAGATGTACTAATTATCAAACAATAATGTTTGTTTATAACAAGATTATATTTAGAATCCACCAGCTCCACCACCGCCGGCTCCACCACCGCCTCCAGCGGAAAAACCTCCCCCAGAACTTTGAGAATCGATACTCACAAAGGATTGACTAAATCTTTTATTTAGGGTGTTTTGTTTACTACTGTCTGTAAACACAAAATACCATAATAGCCAACTATGATTGGAATACAGTGTTTCGTATTGCTTTGCCCTACTAGAATATGAGTCCTTCATCTTATTTTTTACTCCTAAGCTCATTCCATAGATTAAAGAGGTATCTAAGGTGTCCACAAGATCATCATCTGTTAAATCTATGGGATATTTATTCATGTGTTTTATAAAATGAATAAATTTTTTATATTGTTGGTATCCAAAGTCAGATAATCGATTACTCAAGGTAATACCGTAGATAAAGGCAAACATTGAGACAAACAAACCTAGTAATCCAGTCAAATCTTCCATTATCAATACAGATATACTTAATATAAACAAGAAAAATGAAACAACGATGATTAGTCCGCCTTCTTTTGTTTTACTCTTATCATAATATCCTCTAGCTTCGGTATCTTCTTTAATTTTCTCCTTCCAATTTCTATAGCTTTGCATAAATTCGGTGTTATTCTTCTTACTATATCTTTCAATCCCCTCCATACTAACTGCTTTTTCATCCCCTACTTTATGAATAAGCCACTGAATTAGATATCTCTCATGGGTATATAAGGAATTATCGCTTTGCCTTTTCTGGGAAATGACATAATCCTGACCTTTCGATTGATAATCTAGATCATCATATTTTCTACTTATTTTTACATAATCCTTTCGACAAAGATCCAATATGGTTGCAAAAATTACATTGGAACCAAGGTGTCTACCAGTGATTAAACTTGCCATAGCAGGAGTGCAATCCAATGGAAGGCTTTGATAACCATCCTCAAGATAAAAAGGGGGTCTTTTCAACCGCAGGATGAAGAGAATACATATAATCAATAGAATAACAGAGGTTAGAAAAACCAGTTGTTTAAGTACTTTCCTAATGGCCTCATTTCTTTCCCTGTCTCGTACCAATTTTTCCTGAAATGCTGCCTCTTCTTCTAATATGTTGTTATAATTATCAATATTTTCCACTCGACTAGATTCAGATATAAACTCTTTGGGAAAAAGTATTCTTCCCTCAACAAAAGTTTTCCTAGGGACATTCTTAACCGATAGAGAATAGAAATTATCATTTACTTTTTTAATTTTACCGTTCAATGGCCCATGGGCAAATACTTTCACATGGTTTTTTGTGTCGGCCATGGGAAGTTTTATGTTAACCCGAAACATTTCAATTGGTGTCTCATTTTCATTCCCCAAGAACTTATAGTATAATTCACCAGTATCATTATAACGGACGGCAACATTCTTTACCATATAGCTGATTCGAAAGGTTTTCTCCTCATTCTTAGAAGGTGAAAAGATTTGGATCAAAATTCCCTTCTTCTCCTCCTTAACTAGATATACCTTGGAATCTCCTTTATCGGCATCATTCACCAACATATAGTCCGTGGCCAAATCACCGGTAATCTCCTCTACTTTAATATCTACCACTCCAGAAGTGCCCTTTGTTACAATTTCTCGAAAGACTCCATTAAATTTATCATTGAATTCAAAGGTGATATCCTCCACAATCCTTAGATCCCCATTGGATTGAACTTGCGCATCAACTACCCATTCTTTGATTTCTAAATCTTCCGCCGCNNTAACTTGAATTGGATAGGATATTGCAAGGACCGCTAACAGAGTGATGATAAAACACTGAAATAATCTTTTCATATTACCCCCCTATTCTTTCTATTTATACTCATAAATCATTCTATCTTGCTTAGTTATATTTAATGGAAGAACCAAAAGGCATTAAAGCCAACTTGGCTATCTTAAAATGCTGTAATCCAAAGGGTATTCCAACCACTGTTATACAAAGAAATATCCCAAAGACAGCGGATTCAATGGCCAGAGGTATTCCTGTAACAAGCAACCATATGATATTTAACAAGAAAGAGCCAACTCCCCCGCCATACTCAACTTCCTTCCCAAAAGGAAAGAAACAAAGTCCAGCAAACTTAAAACACTGCAATCCTACAGGTATACCAACTATGGTAATGCACCAGACAACACCTGCTAGTAGCCAACTTATCCCACTAATGAAACCACCGCAAATAAACCAGATTATATTTCCTAGACAACCCAACTGATTCCCTCCCAATTAAATTTATAGTATGCATTTATTAATCTATCAAAGTTTAATCAAATTAGTTTCACATTAAAACACTATTCCCTATACATTTAAATAAGCATTCCACATCTTTAATTTTATTCTTAACTCTATTATACTACTTTATAAATCCCGATTCTATATAATCTAATTTAGATAATACTTAAATTTTGATTAGAAATAAATTTAAGAAGGCGTAATAAATAACAAGATTCTTCCTTGCCTATTACACCTTCGAAATCATTATATTCAAATATTTACATGTCACCTGCTGTATATTGTAAATAAAACTCAAGCCTGATTGATCCATAAAATCTCTTAGATTGTTGATTCCCATCTTGACCACTGTATAGGGGGTTGCTAATACCTTAAGGATGGAACTATTGGAATAGAATTGTAGAACGTAGCCATAGGGTCGATAATAAAAGTTTTATAAGAATAAGACTTTTCTATTGTTTTTGATACTATTGCCAACACAAAGGCTAGACACTAGATAAGTAAAAATATACGCCAGACCTGGAAATCGAAAACGAATCGACTGAGGAATAGGCTTATGAAAAATCCCCGAATCTACTAGTTCATAAGTAGAGTCAGGGATTTCTTTGGGATGTCTAGCTTTACTGGAAGATCATTTTAAGTTCCTCAACCGTTGTTACAAAATGCGTTGGACCAAATTCTCTAAGTTCTTCCTCACTACCGTACCCATAACCCACCGCAATGGAAGCAATCTGGTTATTACTGGCCCCAATAATATCAAATTTTCGGTCACCGATCATAACTGTTTCTTCTTTATTAAGGTTCATCTCCTGCAATATATAACCAATAATTTCCGTCTTATCGGAACGGGTACCATCCAAATTACTGCCACAAATAAAGTCAAAATACTTATAGATTCCAAAGTGCTCCAATATCTTTTTTGCAAAAATCGTAGGTTTGGAAGTAGCCAAGATAAGGGTTCTTTCCTGAGAATTTAAATTGCCTAGCAATTCTTTTATTCCATCAAATATTTGGTTTTCAAATATCCCTTGCTCTCTAAAATATTCTCGATAATAGTCAATGGCCTTTTTCGCTTGTTCTTCTGAAAAACCATAGAACTCCATAAAAGAATCAGCAAGCGGGGGGCCGATAAATGAGATTAGTTCATCTAAATTATCTGCTTTAATGTTGAATTTCTTTAATGCATATTGGACTGATTTTGTTATTCCTACCTTGGGATCAGTCAAAGTACCATCCAAGTCAAATAATATGTTTTTGTATTTCATCTTTTTTCTCCTATATCTTCTATTAATAAAACTCGTAAACTATTTTGAATCAATTCAATATCGTTTTTCAGTTCTCCTGATAATAAATAGATGTCAGTATCCAGTGCCTTGATAAATTCATGATTTTTTATAGTAATATTTTGAATCATCTAATCTACCTCCTATATCTTTATCTTTATAGAATTTTTTTAATCTAAGTTTGATCCTATTATAAAATTATGAGTGTCTATCTTCATAAACTCATATATTCAAAGAATCTTAAATCCCCTCCATTGCGCTTTCTCTATATCATATAGTTCCATCCATTAAATGTCATTTTTGTTTCCTTATGAATCTTCAAATCGAGGGTATTTAACATGCTTTCCATTAAGATTACAATACTTTCATATTTATAGAAATTAATTAGGAGCCATACTTAACNCTAGTAAATGTATAGCTCCTTTAATGACTNTAATCTCTGTATTGATTCAACTAAATATTAATACTCCGATGGTTTTTTTGTATAACTTTTTAATCTTTCATATTCCTCCATAGTAATCTTCAAAATGGTACCATGCTTAAAACCATAGGGGAATGAGAATGCTTGATCTGAACGAACAAATTTTCCTGATGATAAATTATCGGCTACAAAAGGAACATATCCTTGTTCTTCTGCAGAGCATCCATAGAAATCCAAGAACAAGCACCATCTTCCGTCTTCCAATTTTACTGCTGTTGGAGCCTCGTATACTCCTTCTTGCAGTGACTCTAAACTTTTATCAAATTCATCAATCTTTTCAAATGGTCCAGTGATATTCTCTGATACCATTAAAATTACATTCGCAGGATTNTTTTCACTTTTTACAAATAAATAATATTTTCCATCTTCTTCATACATAGCAGAATCTATCACTCCGCTGTCTTCCTTCTTATATAATATTTCAGGCTTTGTAAATGTCACAAAATCTTTTGTTCTGGAGTAATAGATGCTCTTAGGACCGTAATTATTAGAGCTATGGGATGAAGACCAGTGAATGACATAATCGTCATTTTTCTTATCATAAATTATATCTGGCGCCCATAAACATCCAAAGTTTTCATCCCCCAGTTTTATCATTCTCTGTTCGGACCAATGAATCAAATCATCAGATTCCCAAAGAACTAGACACTTGCTTCCATTTCTCCCGATTTCCTCCCAGGAATGATTGTATTGATTCAGCATTCCATATGCTAAACTTAAATCAGTTGCTAGTAAGTAGAATTTTCCTTCCTTTGTTCTAATTATCGTGAAATCCCTAACTCCCTTATCTCCATAATAGCTCCATAAAACGGGATTTCCATTATTCACTTCTTCCCATTGAAAGCCATCCTTACTTACTCCAAAGTATACCTGTTCCCCATCTGGAGTTCTCTTTTCTTTAAAATGTACAAATAAATAAGCACTCATTATTAGTCATCCTCCATCTTCTTTTATGTTTAATATTTTGTTTNTATTGTTTCTCTGATTAACCTAAACATGATTATTGTAAGATATACTCTACTACAAGTCAACATGAGATGAAGACAACAAAAAAACCCAAAGCAAGTGCTTTGAGCTTACATAAAACTTATTTAATTAACTTAATTATTGACTTTACTCTACACATTGAAAATGAAATCCACAAAGACCATCTATTTTTAGAAAGTTATCCACCATTTCAAGTCTTTTCTGAACAAACCTTTTTAGGTCAAGCCCTCGACCTATTAGTAACAGTCAGCTGCATGTGTTACCACACTTCCACCTCTGTCCTATCTA
>JGI24707J26582_10001034_pt1 | contig 22107 bp, 22 predicted proteins | sample BioPla1DNA1_FD_26582 | JGI IMG/M metagenome (IMG submission 26582)
AAATCCTTGTCCATTAACATTTCCTTCCAGCCCATTAATATTTCTACCCAAAGCTAAAGCGTCTATTTCCTTGGCTAATTCTCTTCTGTTTCATTGCTTTTTTCATTGCTTTTCCCATTTTTTCTTCTTGAGAACATGCTATATAAGTAATCAACCTCTTCTTCCTTATAATAGAAGAGGAATAAAACAAACAATAGTACACAAGAAATCGTAACATAGCAATCAGCGATATTAAAAATAGGGAAATTGATTAATTCAAAATATATAAAATCAACTACATATTGAANTGCAATTCTGTCAATTAAATTTCCTACTGCTCCAGCTATAATCGCAACTAAAATCCATTGTAATGGTTTGTATTTCTTTTCTTTCGGCATCTTAAAATATATGATTACCATTCCTATTAGGATAATGGATGTGACAATGCTAAGTAATTGCACCTTACCAGTCATAATCCCCCATACTGCTCCTGTATTTTCATGATACAAAAGCTTTAAAACCTTTGAAATAAGGGTAACAGGTCCATTCTCCTGTAAATCTGTTCTAGCCCAGTATTTTGTTCCCTGGTCTAAAACCACCAGAACAACAAATGCGATAAGATGCTTTATTCGCTCCTTCATGGTGCCTCCTTAAATGATAACTGATTGGATCGCTTTCATCATTTCATCCTTTGAAACTGAGGGATCAATTACTGCGTTACCAATCTTTTGTAATAATATAAATTTGATTTGATCATTATCCATCTTTTTATCATATCTTGTAACTTCATAGATTTCCTCTGGCGAAAGCCCAGCCACCTTAATTGGCTGTTGAAAGGATTCTATGGTATTTAGAATATCCTCATATTCTATCTTTTGAATGTATCCTCGTTTCAAAGAAATTGCGGCTGCAGCAGCCATTCCAATACAGACACATTCCCCATGTAATAAATTTAATTCCATTAATTTTTCAATGGAATGTCCGATGGTGTGTCCGAAGTTTAGTAGAGCCCGCTCTCCTTTTTCTTTGGGATCCTCTTCTACCACTGCTTTTTTGATTTTGCAGCTTCTGAAGATCATTTCTCTTAAAACCTCATAATCCTTAGCTTTGATATCCTCGATATGCTCCTTTAACCAAGAATAGTAGTCTTCCTCTTTGATTAATCCGTGCTTTATTATTTCACCCATTCCTGAGTAAAATTCCTTGTCATCCAAGGTCTTCAAAGTAGATAGGTTCATATATACTAATTTAGGCTGATGGAAAGCCCCTATCATATTTTTATATAATTTATAATCAACACCCGTTTTTCCGCCAATACTGGAGTCTACCATGGATAAAAGTGATGTAGGAATTTGAACAAATCGAATTCCCCGTAAATAAGTAGCAGCAACAAAACCGGTGAGATCTCCAACCACGCCACCACCCAAGGCAACCAATACATCATTTCGATCAAAACCGGCTTCTATCAGCTTTTCATAACAATCATTTACGGTATTCAAATTTTTGCTATGTTCACCGGCAGGAAAAACAAAGGTTTCCACTTTTTTTCCGCACTTTTGGATAATATCTTTTAACTCCCTTAGATAAAATTTTTCAACATTGCTATCGGTAATAATCATAAATCTTCGATTTGCCATGTCTAATGTTTCTAAAGCTTCCTGTAAAAGAGAAAAATCCGCTTGCAGCAAGATGTCATATGCAGGTTTNTTTTCATAGTTAACGGTAAGAATATGATTCATAAAAATTGCATAACCGCATCATTAGCATAGACGAGGTTATGCTTTCCTCCTTATCTTTCCTTAAATTTGTCTATTACGTATCAAGTAAAACCGCTTTGAATCAATCAATTTGAAAATCTCAAATACAAAATCTCAAATACAAATTTATATACAGCTTCCCTTAATCTTAGGTATACAGCAATATTGTGACCGAATACCGTCCTTTTTTGGTTACCGATGATGTTCCCTGAAAGATAAATTTACCATACCCGCGAACGGACACAACATCATTTTCTTTTAGTTGATAACTGTTGGAGTATACTTCCTTGCTATTAACATAAACCTTGCCTCCTGCAATCAAGCCGCTAAGGCTGCTTCTGGATTTTTTCAAGGCTACTGCCAATATGCTATCCAGTCGGATTGAAGTAACGGTACCCTTTATTTCCTTAAACTTTGGTTGGTAATCAAAATCTCGATAATCCAGAACGGAAGCTTGAATCATAGTGTGTTTTATCTTGAACAAATTATCAATGATAAAATAACTGATTGCAGTAGAACAAAAGAGATATCCCTCATTCTCTTTTACAATGATATCTCCAATCTTGCTTCGATCAATACCAAGATTTAAAACTGCCCCAAGAAAATCGCGATGGTTTAGTTGGTCACTAAATTTATGATTCAGCGGCACGATCTTTATACAGGTGATAGGGAATTCTACGTCCTCATAGCTGGTAATTGAAAAATCATCGCAAAAACACAGCATCTTTCTTTCTGAATCCTCATAACCTCCATAAGCAATATAAGTGATATGGGGTAGCTCTTGTTTCATACTAAAGAATATATTCTGTTCATTTAAATTAAGAAAATCAGAAAATATAGGGATTCCTTTTCTCTCTGCTGTTTTTGCCAAATCTAATAAATGTTTTCGTAAAATCTGTTCGTCTTTGTCTGTCTTCATCTTCATAGTCTAAAATTTTGAATGGAAGGTTGGTGGCTCAAAACCGCTTTCCTGAATCAAATCCAGGTAATCTCCAGAGATATCTACGGTATCTGGTGAAACGATAAAGATACAACTCGATATTCGATGCAATTTACCATTGATTGCATAAACTGCTCCTGAGATAAAGTCCATGGTTCTTTGAGCTAGTTTGTCGTCAAAACCTTCTAAGTTTATCACGGTAGCTCGTCCTGTTAAAAGCATGTCACATATTTCTTGGGAATCTTCAAAAGTTGTGGGCTTCATAATACAAACCTCAAGGCCCTTTGATGTTGACCGTATGGGAACAACCTTACCAGCAGAACTTCTTTCCATCCTTGACATCCTTTCTTTTTTAAAGTCAGCCGGAGCGGAAAAGTTGGCTTGCGTCTGATTTTTTAAAGCTTCCTCGTACTTCTCCTGTTTTGCTGCCTTTTTCTCCAACCTTTTTGCCTTCCTGTCTTCCTTTTCTAATTCTTCATTAACATAATCTTCGTATGCCTCATCGTCGTCATCATCGGTTAATCTCATTGAATCTAGAAAATTTTTAAAAATATTTGCCATTACCCATTTCTCCTATCGTCCTATATTCAACTTTCGGTAGGCTTAAAGCTACCGTAACCCCAGTTCATTCGTCATTTTTACTTGCCAATAAAGGCAGTCTTATAACCAATCTCTGTCATACAAATGCTAATTATCATAGCATCAGGGGTCATATCAGACTTTTCTATCGCTCACCAAAGATACCTGTCCCAACACGTACCATGGTTGCGCCTTCTTCTATCGCAACTTCAAAATCACCAGTCATTCCCATGGAAAGTGTATCAAAATAATCTAATTTCTGATTGTGATGGGGATTATTCCCTGTATCCTTATTATCATAGTTTTTTGTTTTGATGTCAACATATAATTCACGCATTTTCTTAAAATGCTTCCTGTTCTCTTCCGGATCTAACACATATGGCGCAATTGTCATCAAGCCTCTCACTCGAATATGAGGAAGCTTCCAGACTTCTTCTAGAAAAGACATTAACTCTTCCGGTGCCACTCCAAATTTGGTTTCCTCCCCAGCAATATTAACTTCAATCAGAATATCTATAGTAAGATCTCTTTTTGCTGCCTCCTCCTCAATTTGCAAAGCCAGCCGCATGGAATCAAGAGAATGAATTAATGTTGCTTTATCGACAAGGTATTTTACTTTATTCCTTTGTAGATGGCCTATCTGATGCCAATAAATCTTTTGGGGAAATAATTCCCTGAGATTATCGTATTTTTCCACCAATTCTTGAACCCTATTTTCACCAAAATGTCTTATTCCAAATTCATATGCTTCCTGTATCATAGCTATGGGTTTCGTCTTACTAACAGCAATTAAAGTGACTTCTGAAGGATTTCTACCACAACGTTCACAAGCAGCCTGAATTCTTTCTTCTATCTTCTGTATATTTTCCTGTATATGTTCCAAATCTCTCACTCCTATTTATCAAACAGTATTTTAAATCGCACAATAAATTCAAGATGAAAAGTCTCTAATAAATAATCTTTTCTTCCACGGCAGTTTTTCCATCCAAAGCAATATGATCATATTCTGCCAATCCATTTTCCGTGTTCTTCTTAACAATCACATATTCATCATTTTCAGAAATAATCTCAATTCGTTTAAAGACTGCAAATCCTTCATTAACATTATAAACGCCCTTTAACTTACCCGTTTGTAATAATAAATAATCGGAATTCGTCTTGGTAGATCGAATCCTTGTTCCTGTTTCAAATTGATTTGCATCAATAAAAGCACTGGTTTCATCTTCGTAATATATATCCGTAGGAATAAATCGATATTCCACTTTACCCTCTAAGATCTCCTCAACTGTCAAACCTCTTTTATCACTATTGGCTCCCATCGAGAAATACTCCAAAGGTACCACAAAAAATTCTTTTTCCACAATAGAGGATTTTGGAATTTTCAATCCATCTACAGAATCAAAATATAATTCAAGTTCGATAAAACGGTCAGCAATATAATTGGATATATGCTTGTCCATTGATAGCTTAGCGTATAAATTCGATTGCTTTTCATATAAAGTCAAATCCGCGGTTGTTTCTAGATCATCCTTTAATATCTTAAAAGTTACTCTCTCTTTATTAGACAATTTCCTATATTGCTCATAATTTAGCGGTATTATTATTGACCATTGGTCTGAGGTAACCAGTTTATAAACCGGGGTATTGATGCTAATATAATCCCTGGTACGCAAATCCTGTTTTTCATAACCATCTTTCTTAAAAAGATCCTTGGTAACCATGCTCTCCGTAATTGTTTCCATAGAATCCATGGTATAGGAAATAATTCCGCTTTCATCAGTATAACCGATTGCATACTGATTTTGTATTCCATGTTCTTCCATCTTCTGCTGTAAAGAATCCATTACTGTCGTATTAATCAAATCCTGAATGGTACTTACAGCCTCCTCCTTAAATTCATAAACGTAGGAAAAATCATCCTTGGAAAGAGCATTATGTAATTTATTGATATCATATTTGATTTCATCATTATGCTGGTTGGAAATGACTACGGGTATTTCTCCACTGGTAATAACTTCATATACTTCATTACTGTCATCCACCGAGTAGACCGAAGCATTCTTTGCAACCCTTGCCCCATCCTTTTGAAAATAAGACATATAGCCTTCATATATAGAATGAACAATTTTCTCTTCTCTAAGAATAATTCCGGTCACCACATTATCCTCCGCATTGGAGCCGGAATGTACTTTATATATGGAGAGATGATCTTTCGTAAAATATAAATAAACATTAATAACTATATAAATAAACATAATTACAAATGTTATAATACCAATATTAATTCTTCTTCTTTTTCGAAACCGAACAACTCTTTTATTTTTAGCCAAGCCATCACCCCCTAATACTAGCACTATAATAGCAGAACTATCATAGGATATCTATAAAACTAGTCCTATAATACTAGCTCTTTTATACCAGATTTTCATACTTGCTTTTTACATGCTAGCATTTTTTTGTTTCATTCATACCAGCTTTTCATACTTGCTTCTTTCATACTAGCTCTTTCAAAGTCGCATTTTTCATGCTAGTTTTTTCATACTGACTTCTATATACTAACTTCCATCATACTAACTCTTTCATACTTGCTTTTCATACTTGCTTTTTTATATTCTCTTTCATATTATCTCATTCAAATAAATCTATAAAACTAACATTTAATACGTTCCATAGATATGTATATTATACTTACTTTTTATCATTTTTTAAACCCCAAAATAATATATTTCATTTCTGAAAACAGAATATTTTATGTATTTTTCAATGGCATTAAGGTTATTCTCTTTGTTAGAACTTGTTTTCCCAAGCTTATGAATAAATACGTAAAATAAGGTAAATATAATACAAGAAATATATTTCTTGGAATTTCTGTTTTTGAAATTTATTAGATATTTTATATGTCAAAAGGAGGAACCATAATGAAAACTTTAGATTACATTGCTTTGATTCTCGTGATTATTGGCGCAGTCAACTGGGGTTTAATTGGCTTTTTCGATTTCAATTTAGTTCGTGCCATCTTTGGGGACATGACCCTAGTATCTAGAATCATCTATGCATTGGTGGGTATCTCAGGATTATACTCCTTAAGCTTTTTCGGTAGATTACAAAACGATTAACCATTAAGAAAGCTTAAGTTACCTCATTCCGCTTTTATTATATCACAATACTAAAATGAGCGTCGTTTTCCGACGCTCAATCTATTTTTCTATTGCTCCTATTATAATTAATCTATTACTAATCTATTACTTATTACTAATTACTTATTACTTATTACCTAATACCTATTAATCTATTTTTATTGCTACAAGTATTAATTTTTACATAACTTGTAAGCTCAATTTGTTCTCACAGTTATTAAGGTATGCAGAAAAACTATCCTTTTATGATAGCAAAAATAATCTCATACCATTTCCTTATAAAAAGGATCTGTTACAAAGATACAGTAATATACTTTTTCACACTCTCTGGAAATTGATTTTCATTCATAGAAATACTTATGATAAAATCCGTTTGAAATTGCTCAGAAATTCTTTCTAATTTTTTGAATATAGCTTCGATGTTTTCATCATTTACAAAAGCTATTTTCAAGAAACTATCAAAATAAATAGCTTCTATATCATGATCACAAGAATTGATACCACAGATAAAACCAATAAACTCATTTTGATTTTCAATCAGATAATCCCTTACATTAATCAACCTAATCTTNTTACTTAATTCGTACATATGCTTGTTGCTTTTGTCAAGATAAACAATACTTCCTTTTGCTGTGTTTACCTCGGTATTGGCCTTTTCGATTAAAATTTTCGTCTTTCCTTTACCTTTTTCACCTGCAATAATCTGTATCATTGTAATCTCCTCCTTATAATGGACGCAACGAATGGTTGTGCGGTGCCAAGTATTTAATTGTGATTTTGCATAAAAATTTTTTATTTACAATTTAATTATAGTACAGCTTATATAAAAATACAACACGTAAATACCATTTTAGGGTACTATAATTAATTATTAACAATTTATTTACAATTATCCGCCAATTCATCCATTATAAGAGGTTTCTCTTATTTATCTGTAATATATTTAAACAAATATGACATCTGGGAATAAAGACTNNTATTATCGGATGCCTTCAATATAATGGCAATATAATTATGCCCATTTTCATCTTTACATAACAGGGAAAAACAATATCCTGCTTTATTTGTTGTACCAGTCTTTCCCCCTATAACTTCTATACCTTCCTCAATATCTTCCTCTCCAAGATGATATTTATTCGTAGAATAAAAGGTCTTTTCCTTTTGGTTGCCTTCTGCATCTGTATAGATGGCCTCATAGGATGCCATGTTAATAATGGAAAGAAAGGTATCATACTTAAGAAGTTCATTAAATATAAGATATATATCATAAGCCGTTGTATACTGATTATCATCGTGTAGACCGTGGGAATTAACAAAATTAGACTGTACAGCCCCCAATTCCGTTGCCACACGATTCATTTCTTTCACAAATGCTTCTTCACTTCCACTAATATGTTCTGCAATTGCTATACTGGCATCATTACCAGAATAGATTAACATACTTTTTAACAAGGCTTCCAGGGAAATGACATCTCCCTCCTTAAAGCCACATAATTTTGCACCAACGACAGGGATATGAGAGGCATTGTAACTTACGGTTACCATATCCGTCATTTCCCCTTTACGAAGTGCAACCAAAGCAGTTAGAAGTTTGGTAAGGCTTGCGGGATAAAAGCTCTCATAAACATTATCTGCATAAATAATTTCTTTATCCGTATGATTTATCAATAATGTTGCACCAGAATCAAGTACTGGATCCTGCTCCATGACTTCATCTTCTGGTAAAACAGCCAGATTTTCTGCAAACAAATTTTCTTCAGCTATAAAATTATTGTCAACATGACTAACGTTGGTAATCGTTTGATAGGATAAAAATTTATCCGAGGAAACTTGGCAGCCTCCTAAGAAGATACTCATGATTAAAATACAGATGATTACTCTTTTTTTCATATGTTACCGCCCTTCCTGCTTTACAAGAAAGTGAATTTATTTAAATACTTCTCGCCAATCTAAATCTCCACGATCTAAGGCTTTTACTAATAATTCTGCCGTCGCCAAATTAGTAGCCAAAGGAATATTATGCTTATCACATAATTGGAATATATTATTTACATCTGGCTCATGGGATTTCGGTGTTAATGGATCCCTAAGAAAAATAACCATATCAATTTGGTTATGCTCGATTTGAGAACCCAACTGTTGTTCCCCACCTAGATGTCCAGCCAGATATTTATGAACATTAAGATTGGTGACTTCTTCTATCAATCTACCGGTTGTACCTGTAGCATAAAGATTGTTTTTGCTCAGAATACCACGATAGGCAATACAGAAATTCTGCATTAATTTCTTTTTCGCATCATGTGCTATCATTGCAATATTCATCTTTTTACCCCCTATCCTTTTTTGGTTGTAATCTTATATTTAGTATGATTCCTATAGCAATCATGCCACTCATCATGGAACTTAATCCACTACTTAAAAATGGCAAGGGAATACCCGTATTCGGCAACATGGCTGTGGCAACACCGATGTTAACAAACACTTGAAACATAAACATCGATGCAATTCCTATAGCAATTAGCCTTCCCATATCATCTGGAGCCTTCTTTGCTACAAGAAGGCATTTATAAATTATGAATGCAAATAGACCAATGATAAAACAACAACCGATAAAACCCAATTCTTCACCAGCCACCGAAAAGATAAAATCACTTTCCGATATCGGAACAGAACTATAACCCCTTATTTCATCTGCAGTTTCACTGAATAATTTCCCATATAGCTGTCCAGATCCAATGGCTTGGATCGAGTTTTCCTGTTGATACATGGTTGCCGGATATAATTCCGGATTTAATATTGAAAGAACCCTTCGCTGTTGTGTTTCTGTTAACAAGACCTGGTAATCCTGTTGTACATACCAGAAAAGTCCAGCAAAAGCGGGAATTCCGACAATTAATATCGGCAATATTATTTTCCAGCTAAGACCGGCTGCAAAATACATCATGGCAAAAACAAACATAATTACCATACTTGTAGACAAGTCCGTCTGCGTTAGGATTAAGTATGTTGGTATTGCCATGGCAATAATAATAAAAAGCATAACAAGGATATGATTGATCTTATCCTTTAGTAGGATAAATACTTTAGCCAAAAATAATATCAATATAATTTTACTAAGCTCTGATGGTTGAAACATGACAGGACCTACTTCTAACCATCGCTTAGCATAATTGACAACCTTACCATTGACTTTAACCAAAATAAGAAGTACTAGATTAATAAAGTATATTACGATATAGAACTTACACATAAAGTGATAATCAATCATGGAAACAATGATTGCAATAAACAAGCCGCCAAACAAGCCTATCAATTGTTTTTGAAAGAGATTTTCCCCTTCCAATTGAACTTGCTTAACTAAAAAAGCTCCAATCATACCCAATAACATTACAGCAAGAACAATAGTTATCCCATAACGTTTAAAGTCATATTGCTTAAATTTAATCATCCGGTCTACTTCCTTACCTCTTTACTTCTTGGAGGACTTTAAATCTTTAATAGGAATATTGGCAAACAAGGCAGGTACTACACCATTATTTGACTCGGATTCCATTTGAGTTATTTTTATATCCAGTCCTTCCTGATCAATTTCTATATACTTCGATATTACAGCAATAATATCATTTTTAATCTGTTCCATTATTTCCGGGGAACAATTGGCACGGTCTGAAACCAAAACTAGTTTCAGCCTGTCCTTAGCAATGTTTCCGCTCCCCTTCTTTTTAAAAAAGTCTAACAAACCCATGATACTACCTCCCTACTATTTCTTGCGTTTGCCAAAAAGTTTACTAAAGATACCATTCTTTTCATTCAAATCCAAGAAAGGTACATCCTCTCCTTCAATTCTGCTACAAATATTCATATATGCCCTTCCCGCAAGAGAATCAGAACCAACTAATGGTTCACCTTGGTTGGTAGCGATTACAATATTCTCATCATCCGGTACAACACCGATTAAATCAATAGCTAGAATTTCACATACGTCCTCACTGGACATCATGTCTCCACGTTTTACCATGTCCATACGGATACGGTTTACTACTAAGTGAATTTGTGAAACATCATTCGCTTCCAGAAGACCAATGATTCGGTCTGCATCTCTTACAGCAGATACCTCAGGGGTAGTAACTACTAATGCTCTGTCAGCTCCTGCAATGGCATTTTTAAAACCTTGCTCGATACCAGCTGGACAGTCCATTAATATGTAATCAAATTCTTCCCTTAATTCATCAGCCAGCTTTTTCATCTGCTCGGGACTAACAGAGTTTTTATCTCTGGTCTGTGCGGAAGGAAGTAAATATAGATTTGGATATCGCTTATCTTTAATCAGTGCATTTCTAATTCTACAATTACCTTCAATTACATCCACTAGATTATAGACGATCCGGTTTTCTAATCCCATTACAACATCCAAATTTCTTAAACCTATATCTGTGTCAATTAACACAACTTTCTTGCCTAGCATTGCTAATCCTGTACCAACATTGGCAGTTGTTGTGGTTTTACCAACACCGCCTTTTCCCGATGTTACAACTATAACTTCTCCCATACTCCTATTCTCCATTCCTTACGGAGGCCTTGCCTCCTTTTCTCTTGAGGATTTCCCCCACTATTTGTCATTATTTCTAAAGAGTGATATCATTTAATACACTCTTATTTAGCGGTTCGATATAAATATTACCTTCTTCAAGGAAAGCAATTTTTGCTTCCTTTACTTCCTCTTTTACAGGCTTGTCCGGGGCTCTGGCAATGACATCTGCAATCCTAATTTGGGTAGGACTCATATCCAAAGCTACAACAAAAGAATTGGTATTGCCACAGGCTCCTGCAAAGGCATTTCCTTTTAGAGATCCTAATACAATGATATTTCCCTTAGAGACCACCCTGGCTCCATGATTCACATCACCTATGATTATAACACTGGTTTCAAACTCTAAAGATGCGCCAGATCGTAGGATTCCCTTATAAAATTGACCGGAATTGTTTGATAATTCCATTAGTCTTTGTTCTAGGGTCTTACGAAAGAGTTCTTCTCGCTCTGGATCATTATCTATGACACAGACAATTCTCATATCGGTATTTTGTCCGATAATATCAAGAATTTCTCTTTCTTGGTCGCTTGTCAATTTTCTGCCTTCAAAGCTGATTGCCATTTGGGCATTTTCAAAAAATTTACTGGACTCTTTGAATTTTTCTTTAATTTGTGTCTTTAATACCTCAAAATCTTCGTCCGGACTTAAAACAACTATGATTCCATATTTATTTCCTTTAATCATTACTGAATTATTCGTACTCACCGTTTTCCAGACTCTCCTTTTTTAACGATCCTATCATAATCTGCATCAACAGATTATGATAGGTTATTCAATGTAAGCCTCAATTGCGCTGCTTTCCGGTATGGTAACTTCGCTTTCAAGAAGTTCCTCTTCATCTTCCAAACCAAAATAATATTTATATACATCTCTGGTAACTTCTGCTGAGTTATGAGAAGTATAACCATTGGGAATTACTGTCGTAACAGAAACCTTTGGTTCCTCATAGGGAGCAAAAGATACAAATAAGGCATTATTTGGACTGCTCTTGCTTAACTGAGAAGTACCTGTTTTACCTGCTACTTTAATGCCTAGGTCTTTGTATGTGTTATAGGATGAACCACCTTTTTCATTCACAACAGAATACATACCTTCTAAGATTGCATCCCAGGTTGATGGATTTGTATCGGTAAGATCATTCAAAATCGTAGCTTGATTATTCAAGATCTCTTTACCATCTTTATCGACAATTTTATCTAAAATAGTAAAATTATAGACCGTTCCACGATTCGCTAATGTGGTTACGTATCTGGCTAACTGTATGGGGGTATAAGCATGACTTCCCTGCCCAATAGCTGAGCGAATCGCATCTCGATTGGATACATGTGGATTGTCCTCATAAAGCTCGATACCGGATGTGGTATTTAAGCCAAACATAGCTGCATACTTAGCCAATCGTTCCAATCCCAACTGATCTCTTACCCTGCCACTACTATCCATACCTAATCTCCAGCCCATCTCATAGAAATAATAGTTACATGAAACCTTAAGGGCATGTACAAGATCAACATGGCCATGGGATCTAGGATAGATATGACATTTTGCAGGGATATCGGTTTTATCAAATTCACCAAGATCAAGAACCTTATCTGAAGGTGTGATTACACCCTCTTCTAATGCTGCAAATGCTGTAAGCATTTTAAAGGTTGATCCCGGTGCAAATGCTTCTTGTAAAGGTCGATTTACCAAGGGGTAAGTTTTATTTAACCTTAAGAAGTTATAATAGTCTGCATCCACCTTATTGGCCATTTTATTGTTGTCATAACTAGGATAAGAAACTAGGGCAAGAACATCACCAGTTTGCACATCTGTTACAACAACAGAACCACTACAGGGTTCCAAAGCCAGCATAGCAGGTGTGATTTCTAACTTGGTCAGCTTGTCTATAATATAGTTGTAAGCTGACACTTGATTATTTAAGAGCCGGTTAATCTCTTCTTCATTATATTCTATCACATTTTGGTCGGATAATAAAATACAAATTTCCTTTCCCGTTAAATTATACGAAAATATCAAATTTCTGTAAATCCTTTTAACAAAATTGTCATCATTTTTCATCAAATTAACCGTATGATTGATCAATTTATAATATAATTCCTCAGATGTTAGGTATTCATTACCAACACTTAATTTTGATAAATCAATCCAGTTATTTGCCAAGGCATAACGGATAAAAGCACTTAAGCTTATTTTATTGTTTTTATAATCCTTAAATGTAGAATCATCCTCTGGAATTGCATTGGTTAAAAGAATTTTATTGGAGATTAAAACATTATAAAAGTACTTTAAATAATCCTCCATATCTCCTGCCTTTTGATTGGTAATTTCGTTATCATAAGACAATAAATTATTTAACTGCCCAAGAACACTGGTAAGATTGGATTGATATTTTCCGTAAACTTGCCGCTCCATTTGGGTAGCATCCGGGTCATCGAATTCATCGATATTAATTATATTATTGTTAAAGAATGCATAATACACTTCATAAATTGGGATTAAAATATCAGAGGCACTCTCCCCCTTACTACCGTAATCCAAATTGGGGGTGATCTTTGATTTTAGAATACCTGCTATTTTTTTCTCCAATAAATGATAGGCTGCTTTCTGTAAATCAGCATCGATGGTAAGATATACATCATTCCCAGCGATTGGATCCACACGATCGACTACGTCAATTACTTTTCCAGTATAGAAATTAACGGAAACCGTTTCATTTCCTTTCGTACCACTAAGATATTCTTCATATTCTTTCTCGATCCCTGACTTACCAATAACATCCGTGGAATTATAATAATCGGATTCCTTTTCTTTTTCCGCCAATTCTTCTGCACTAATTAATCCCGTATATCCTAGGATATGAGAAAAATAAAGAGCATCATGGTAAACTCTCTTGGTTTGTTTGGCGATCTCGACTCCTACTAGTTCTGCACTATTTTCCAAAACTTCCGCTACTGTAATATCACTTACATTGGAAGCCACTGCAATCTGAACATACTTTGGATAATTACAAAATAAAGCATAGCGGATACTCATAATTTTTAAAGTTTCCTCTACACTATACTCCTCTGAAATGCCAAACATGCTGGTGTATCCATCTCCTGTACCAATCCGTAAATATTCATATACCTCCGCAGCAGTGGCATTTTTCTGCTCCTCAGTTAATTCATTATTATCTAAGGTATAGGCATAAACATTCTTTTTAAAACGAGTAAGGGCACTACCACTTACGGTAAACTCAAATTCCCCTTTACTATTTTGAATAATGTAAAATTCATTATCTAAAGTATCACCATTTCCTTCAATAATATTGATTAATTTATGAATAATGGCATTTCTTTGCTCATTGGACTTTATTTCTGTACTATCTTCCATCATTACTGAATAAGANAGCATATTCGAGGCAAGAAGTTTTCCGTTTCTGTCATAGATATTGCCTCGGGTACTTTTAATCTCTCTGTTTCTTGTTTTCTTTAGATTAAATTCCTCGGCATGGACAGGTCCTTCCACAATCTGAAGGACAAATAAACGGTGTATGATNAATGAGAATAAGACCATATAAATAATGGTGATTGGAAATAATCTTGANGTAANTACTTTCTTAATTTTTTCCCAAATAATATCTAACACCTTTATGCCCCCTTGTCCGATTTTTGATCCAATTTTTTATTTATCATATGTAGCAGCTTATAAAGAAAAACAGAAACCAAAACCGTATATAATATCTCAGGTAGCATAATTCTTCTAAGATAATACACAAAGTTTAAACGTCCTCTTAATAAAAATTCAAACACATAGTAGAAAAAGTCATATAGAAAACTGCTGATTGCCACCATGAAAATCGGAAATGTATAATCATCCGGAGAATATACTTTATTCACATACCCCATGACATATCCAATCAGCATAAAGATAAGCGCATACAAACCTATGATATTCCCATAAAATATATCCACTAAAAGCCCACTAAAAAAACCCATCAGAAGTCCTGTCATCCTCCCCCGCATGTAAGCATGGGAAACGACTAATATGATTAACAGGTTTGGCATCACATTTACCAGACTGATATAGTGAAACATGGAGCTTTGTAAAACAAAACATACTATAATCTCTATCAAATATACTAAAATCCGTATCACAATCGACAACCTACTTTTCTTCTACTTAATCCTCTTGACCATCCAATGGTTCCTTTAATTCTGTTATAATAAGTACCTCTTCCAGTCTTTCAAAATCAACAACTGGAGTTAAATAAGCAGTCTTGGTCATATTGCTGGGATCCAACTTAATATCACTAATATAACCGATTAGGATTCCCTGATGATAATTGGGACTGATATGAGATGTCACCACCTCATATCCATCATAAACCTGAGCATCCTTACCGATTAATTCTACCCTGATTTTGTTCTCATCCATTAACTCCAGATCACCTTTTACATAACAAATATCAGAGGTCTTCAAAAACATTCCGGTAACAAAACTCTTATCATCGATGATGGAACGAACAATAGAATTGTTATAATTAGCTTCAACGATAATACCTACTAGACCGTTACCAGCTATAACATTCATATTCTTCTCCAATCCATCCTTGGTTCCCTTATCAATGGTAAAAACGCTATACCAATTGTTAGAATCTTTACTAATAACCCTGGCAGCAACCTTGGGGTAATCAATGTACTTTTTATCCAATTCAAAAAGTTCCCGTAGTCCATCCAACTCATACTTGTCTTGTAAGAGAAGTTTATTTTGATAGGTCAAGATATCTACTTTTTCTTTTAACTTAGCATTTTCCTCCAGTAGTTCATTGACACTTCTAAAATTATCCAATTGATCTGATATTAAGGTACCTACTACATTAATCCCTTTTTGCATAGGTGTAATTACCGTGGATACAGCATTTCGCACCGGTAATAACTTATCACCAAAGCGAAAGGAAACTGCAATCAGGAGAATACATAGTAAAACACATACGATAAGTACATGCTTAGGATTAATATTTAACTTTGTCCTACGTCTCATCATAACCTCCATGCTGCCCTTACTAGGTTTTTACAAATATGTCTTAGGCCGTAAAACATCTGCTAGGCCAGAAAACTTATGATCTTCCATAATTGTACCCAAACCTTTTACAACTGTATCAGCAGGTTCTGGACAGATATTTATTTTCAACTCTGTTTCTTTGTGTAGCAGCTCGTCTAAGGCAAATATTTTCGCTGAGCCACCAGTAATATAAATACCACTATCGATAATATCCGAAGATATTTCCGGTGGAGTTCTCTCTAAAATNATTTTCATGGCATCAATGATGGCATACAAGTACTCATAAATCGCCTCATAAACAGTTTTTGAAGAAACCTCAATCAAGGTTGGTAAACCAGTNACTACATCACGACCATAGACTTTAACACTNGCTTCCACCATTGGTAAAGCACAGGCCAATTGCTTTTTAATACTTTCTGCTGTCTTATCACCAATGTAGAGGTTATATTTTCTTTTTACAATGCTCTTTATGGATTCATCTAAGCGATTGCCACCAACGGGAATTAATTTACTAAGAACGATGCCTCCTAAAGATAAGATTGATATTTCTGTAGTATCTGCCCCAATATTGACCACCATAACACCTCTGGCAGAGGTTATATCCAGTCCTGCTCCAATTGCGTCAGCAATGGGTTTTTCTACAATCTTAATATGACCCACCTTTAAACTAGAACTAGCAATTAGGTCATAGAAAGAACGACGCTCCACTTCGGTAATATCTGTGGGTGTCGCCACGATATAATCTGCAGCCCCAGGACGTTTATTGCCATTAATACGCATCATAAAATGATTTAACAAGGCTGTCATATTAGCAACATCTGCAATCACTCCACTACGAACGGGATAAGACACCATAATATTAGAGGGAGCCTTTTCATACATCTCATAAGCTTCTTCCCCAGAAGCAATCACCGTCTTGCGATCAGCGATTGCAATGACATTATGTTCGTCTAGAACAATCCCTTGACCCTTTTTATATATTTTAATTGTGCTTGTACCAAAATCTATTCCATATGCTTTTGTAGCCATAATAACCTCCCTGCTGCCCATAATTAACCTCAATGATTCGTCAAATCATTCTCTCTTCCTTTAAGCTGATATACTTATTATCGCCAATAATAATGTGATCCATAAGTGTAATGCCTATGAAATTACCAGCTTCCTGTATCCTTTTACTAACCCGAAGGTCTTCCGCACTAGGGGTAGGATCCCCACTGGGATGATTGTGGAGCAAGATAATATTAACTGCTTCATATTTTAAGGCCTGGATAAATACTTCTCGAATCGGCATAATGGAAGTATTCACAGTACCAGTGGATATGACCATATCTTTGATGATCTTATTCTTGGTATCCAGCATAACTAGGATAACCTGCTCTCTGGTAAGATGCCTTAAATCCTGCATATAATAATCTGCAACATTTTTCGGTGTAGTAAGTTTCAATCGATCCTTTTGTAATTCCTTTGCCATCCGTTTTGTGATTTCTGCAAGACATAGAAGCTCAATGGCTTTTACCCTGCCCACCCCTTTAATCTTCATAAGTTGCTTCATATTAAGATAATTTAAGCCAATAAGACCTGGATGAGTTTCAGAGTGATTTAAAATTTGGATTGCCAAATCAATCGCCCTTTGATTTCTTGTACCTGTCCGAAGAATCACAGCCAGAAGCTCTGCATCGGATAGCGCACCAGCTCCGAATTGTTCACATTTTTCATAAGGTCGTTCAGACACTGGTAATTCTTTTACTGTTAAATGATTCATTATGATACCTCCCAATCCCTCTCTCCAAGAAATCAGTTGGTTCATAAGAACTTATATCTTTTTATATAAGAAAATGGAAGCCAAGGCACAAATCACACTAGCAATGGTAATCTTAAGACTTAATCCAAACTGTATCTTTAATGCGATTAAATCTAAGGTGATTATATTGTGCTTTGTGGTGTCTCCAATCTGAAATTCGAATCCGTAGCCCAACCAAGATAAAAAAGATATGTCCTTGGTGATATGTCCTAGAAAGCTGCCAACAACAAATCCGGCAAGTATCAATAAAAAAAGTGCCCATTTGTTTTTTCCATAGCTTTTCGCCATTTTGCATTGCTCCCTTCCGGTTCATCCGGTAATATGTGTATAATTAGTAATTAAATTCTATCATATTTTATCACAGGAATAAAATTTTGTATATAAGAATATCAACCCTTATGATAGCACAACGATACCCTCTTCGTAAAGTTTTTGCAAGGACATCAGTATACCAAACTTAGCGTGATACCAGGTAAGTCCTCCTTGGAAAAACACCGTATACGGGGGCTTAATCGGAGCATCTGCAGATAATTCAATGGAGGAACCTTGCACAAAAGCTCCTGCTGCCATAATTACATCACAGGTATAACCAGGCATTTCCCATGGTTCCGGAGAAACGAAACTATCCACCGGCGCTGCGGCTTGTATTCCTCTACAGAAGGCAATTACCGCCTCAGGAGAATTTAAAGTAACTGCTTGTATAATATCAAATCGGTCTTCTGTACCATTGGGCAATACATCATATCCCAGTTTTTCATATATATTAGCCGCAAAAATAGCACCCTTTAATGCTGCTGCTACAACTGTAGGTGCTAAAAACAAGCCCTGAAAGAAGGTTGCATTTAAACCAAGGGTAGCTCCAACCTCTTTACCTAGGCCTGGGGCAGATAAACGAAAGGCAGCATTTTCTACATACTCTTGTTTTCCAACGATATAGCCACCGACGGGAGCTAAACCACCACCAGGATTTTTAATCAAGGATCCGACACACAAATCCGCACCCACATCCGTTGGTTCAATCACTTCTACAAATTCTCCATAGCAATTGTCCACCATGCAAATGATATTGGGATTAATCTCTTTGATAAAGCTTATTACCTCACCAATTTGCTCTACGGATAAAGTCGGACGGTTGGCATAACCTTTGGATCGTTGTATGGTAGCCAATCTAGTTTTTTCATTGATTGCTGCTCGTATCCCATCAAAATCAAATCCACCGTCATCTAGTAAATCAACCTGGCGATAAGTAACCCCATATTCTGCAAGGGAACCATTCATTGGTGTAATTCCAATAACCCCTTCCAAAGTATCGTAAGGTTTACCTACCGGAGATAGTATTTCATCCCCTGGACGTAAATTTCCAGACAAGGCAATGGTAAGGGCATGGGTTCCACTCATCAACTGGGGTCTTACTAGAGCATCCTCTGCATGAAAGATATCTGCATACACTTGTTCCAGAGTATCTCTTCCGATATCATTATAACCGTATCCAGTGGTAGCAGCAAAATGGATATCACTTAACCGATTTTCCTGCATGGCTTTTAATACCTTTAGCTGATTGAATTCTGCGATTTTATCAATAGAAGCAAATCGCTCCTTCAAAGCTTCCTCCGCTTCCATACAAAAATCATAAACCTTGGGATCAATTCCCAAAGATTGGTAACTCTCTTTTAATTCTTTTGTAAACATTACTTCTCCTCCTAGTTTTAAGAACTTGTCAATACAAACATTTAATTGGTTTACATAATAATATTATGTAAACCATATTTATGGTCATTTTTAATTTTAACCCATCTAAAATAAAAATATAATCGAATTCAAATAATTTTGCATATTAAGCCAAATCATAATTATTTTATATTTTTATCTCAACTCAAGATTGCAATATTTTAAATTTTTATTCCAATTCAAAATCGCAATATTTTAATTTTTATTTCAATTCAAGATTGTAATATTTTAATTTTTATTTCAATTCAGGATTGTAATATTTTGATTTTTTTCCATTACAAAATTGTATTTGATTGTTTTATTATAATATAATCAAAATCAGAAAGATAATAATCAAAGATACTTCAAGATAATTTTATATAATCCCCTTTTCCTTTAAAGTAGCAAGCATATGATTTAGAATGGAGTCCTCATCCTCAAAGTCATCCTTGTTAATCCATTGGACATCCTTNTCTCGTTTAAACCATGTTAACTGTCTTTTGGCATAGTGTCTGGTATCCCTCTTTAGAATTTCAATAGCCTTTTCCAGACTATAGTCCCCATTATAATAAGCGAGGATTTCCTTATAACCAAGGCCTTGCATGGATACCATATCTTTGGTATATCCCATGTCCGCCAAGGATTTTACTTCCTTTAATAGTCCCTCTTCTAGCATTAAGTCAACTCGCTGGTTGATCCCTTCATAAAGCTTAGAACGTTCTCTATTTAAAACAAAATAGCAAAATTGATAAGGGGACTCTTTGCTTCTTTGTTCTTCATTATGGGTCGAAATTCGTTCCCCGGTTAACTTTGCATACTCTAAGGCACGGATAATTCTTTTGATATTGTTGGGATGAATCGCTTTGGCACTTTCCGGATCAATCTCTTTTAACATATCAAAAAGCTGATCCTTTCCTCCCTCCCTGACAATCTCTTCTAATTCCATGCGGTAGCTGGTGTCCGCTTCATTCTTGGTAAAATCAATATCATATAAAACTGCTTGAATATAGAAACCGGTACCTCCAACCAGGATCGGTACCTTGTTTTTATCGTATATTTGTTTCATATATTTTTTTGCTAATTGTTGAAACAAAACTACATTGAACTCCTCGTCTGGCATAAATTCATCAATTAGATAATGGGGAACCCCCTGCATCTGATCTGACTTAATCTTAGCCGTACCAATATCCATATGGCGATAAACCTGCATGGAATCTGCAGAAATAATTTCACCATCTACGGCTTTCGCCAACTTGATTGATAAGGCTGACTTCCCGACGGAGGTGGGTCCTGTCAAGATAATTAAAGGTTTTTTCTCCATACCAACCTTCCTAACATAATTCATTTATTGTTTTACTTCCATCATTGATTCTTCTTCCATAATCATGGTTCTAGATTTAAGATTCATAGTTCTAGAACATCTTTCATCTTCTTCCATCTTCATCGTACTAAATCTAACGTTCTAAATCTAAGTATCATGGTTATAGAACATCTTTCATCTTCTTCCTCCATAATCATGATCTAGATCTAAGATTCATAGTTTTAGATTTAAGAACTAGACTTAAGATTCATAATTCTATACCATTATTATTCTTTTACTTCTAACATTACTTGTCCTACTTCCATAAATCAGTTTTTACTTCTAATATTCCTGCTTCTACTTCCTAATGCTTTATGACATTTATGAATTAATTCTCTTGAATTTTCTTTCTAATTCATATTGGCTCATAGAAATAATCACTGGTCTCCCATGGGGACAATGATAAGGATTCTCCAAAGTAAGTAGTTCCTGAATTAGGACTCTTGCTTCTTCCGTGGAAAATGCATGATTCGCCTTTACAGCAGCCTTACATGATAAAGATGCCACTCTTTCTANAATAGATTCTGGAGTGGTNCCAGCAAAATCCTTGTTNAGTTCATCCATAAATTCCAGAAATAGATCCTTCTCCGAAATCCCATACAAATCGGAAGGTACAGCTCTAACAGAAAATTCATTACCGCCAAAATGTTCAATCTCATAACCCAAATTTGCTAAAGTATCCTCATATTTTTTTAGAGTTTCCTGCTCGCTCAAAGTTAGACTTAATACAATGGGGGGAAGCAGCATCTGTGATACTATGGTTTTTTTCTTGGCCCCAGCCATTATTCTTTCATAGAGTACCTTTTCATGGGCGGCATGCTGATCTATAATATATAGCTCTTTCCGATATTCCACTAACCAGTAGGTCGAAAAAAGCTGACCTATGATTTTATGTTCCTCTATAGCAGCCTCTGATAAAAAAAGATCAGAATGATCCTTTTGATTATCTTCCGATGAATCGCTTTGTCTTTGCTCAAATAAGCTTAGTTGTTCCAATACCTGTGATTGNGTGGAAGGCTTAGGTAGGGCNATGCTTGGCTGTTCTTGTAAGACTGCTTTCTCCNTTCCCTTACCTGGCACAGACTTTCTAGNCATATCACGGGACATAAACTCATTGGACTTCTGGCTCCTATGAAAGCTTTGATATTCATTGGATTTTTGCCCTGAATCTAAGGTTTTATCATCATTTTCATATTTAATTTCAATGGCTTT
>JGI24707J26582_10001035_pt1 | contig 22103 bp, 18 predicted proteins | sample BioPla1DNA1_FD_26582 | JGI IMG/M metagenome (IMG submission 26582)
GATCAAGAAGTTGAAATCATTTACTGGCAAGACAACTGGAAAAAGAATGTGGATGAAGATGACAAAAAAGGTCCAAGACCTGACGACAAGAAGGGTCCAAGACCTGATGACAAAAAAGGTCCAAGACCTGACGACAAGAAGGGTCCAAGACCTGATGATAAAAAAGGTCCAAGACCTGACGATAAAAAAGGTCACGAAAATGACGATCAAGAAGTTGAAATCATTTACTGGCAAGACAACTGGAAAAAGAATGTGGATGAAGATGACAACAAACTCCCTAACCCAGACGACTTCTAAGCTTAATAGAAACAATACAAAGAGGGCCAAATTGGCCCTCTTTGATATTTACAGATAAAAGGCAGACAGGGGGCATTACTGTGAGTAAAGAAGATAAAATAGACATAATAGTAAAAAAAGAGGTTATCAAAAAGAGAATAAAAATTCCTAATTACACAGAAGAAATAGAAGGGCAAAGAAGAGATCAAGAAGGTGATTTATCCAACCATGAAGATACTGACTCTTCAGAAAACTTAGAAGAAGTGCATGAAGATGGAGATGCCCCCAGCTTAGAAAACCAAGACGAAGACACTGATCTAGATGTGGCGGAAAATCTTGAAGACTTAAATGAAGGCGAAACACCAGAGGACAGTGAAAATTTAGAAGATGGTGAAGATTCAGATAACTCAGAAGAAGATGAAGAAGTTGATTCAGACACAGAAAAAGAAAGCCATCATGAAGAGTCACCTAAAGAAGACACGGTCGAAGATCAAAAGGAAGATGATAAAAATAAGGACGGACCAGATCAAGACAAGGATGGAAGAGACAAAAGCAAGGCTGAAGAGTTAAAAGGGAGAAAGAATCTACATCCAGACAGAAAGCGTGGAGAGAAGAAGGGCAAGGAGGCTGAGAGCAACAAGGAAGACAAAAAAGATAAAGATTCGTCATCAGGAGCAGGCGAAAATGATCTTTCAGCTAAGTTCGAAGAGAGTCGACGGCTAGTCATGATGGCAAAGGCTGCAATAGAGAACACAGTTAATGCAATTGTCAACTTTGTTCAACTACTTTTAAATCCAATATTTTGGATAGTGTTGGCGGTTTTGATAGTAATGGCTATAATAGTTGCTACAGCTTCAGTTGTTGGACAAAATGACTATAATATTATGTGTGACGCTTCAGGAATAGGTTCTGTTAGCATTTCACCCGATGCTGATTCTTTCACAAGACAGTCAGCAATAGCATCTTGGTTTACAAGTACACCTTTTGCATTAACAGGAGGAGCACCTTTGTCAAAAGAACAAGCAGCTGGAATTATTGGAAATATGGACAAAGAGAGCTATGGTGCTAACCCTAGAGCGATACAGGGAGACAGTTCATTGAGTCAATGGGCAGTTACGAGCAATGAGGATGTATTGAGTTGGGGTGAAGAAGGTGGAAAAGCGATTGGTATAATACAATGGGATAGAGGAAGAAGAGTAGCTTTGGTCAACTTTGCTATCTCTGAAGGAACTCAATGGCATGACTTGAATACTCAGTTGAAATTTTTAAAGTCAGAAATGGATTCTGGGTATGAAAGAGAGCAATTGGAAGCAGGGGGGTTCAATGAACCTAACAAGTCTGTTGCTGACTACGCAAGGATATGGAATGTTTGGTTTGAAAGATCTGCTAAGTCGGGCACCCCAGATGGGGATAACCCAAGAATAGAAAGTGCAGAAGCATTCGCCTCAAGATATACTGGAGGAGATGTTGGTAGTTTAGGTACAAACTGTATTGGAAATAGGATGGGAATAGATGCTTCCAATTTAGTTCAGTTAGCAATAGAGTCTGCTTGGCCTAATAGAAGTCAAGCATTAGGTAAATGTGTTGGCACAACTAATTGTGGGCAGTACTTTTCTACCGAAACTTACAAACAAGCAAAGCTGGCAGCTGAAGCTGCTACCAGTAAAGACCCTTTGGCAGGACTTCTTGCTTCTTGTGATAGATTTGTGGCTACAATGTATCGGGCAACAGGACAAGATCCAAGTTTTCCATGGGGAGATACTGATTCGCAAAAGGCATATATGGACTCAAGTTTAGATTGGGCTCAGGTAAGTTGTCAAGATAGACAGCCAGGAGATGTCCTATGGAGAAATAGACACGTTATGTTGTATGTAGGACATGTTAATGGCAAAGATTCTATTGCAAGTGCTTCGTTTAAGGAAAGATCAGCTTCGTTAAGTTCAGTAAGTTGCCAAGGAGATCTGTTTGTAGCAGATGGAGATACAGCAATTGGCTATAGGAAGGTGAAATAATGAAAAGCAAGAAAGAAATCATACAAGTTGTCTTTTCTTCAATAGTAATCATTTCTTTGTTGATTGTAGCATATATGATTGTAGTCAGAGAGCCAAAAGTAAATATGGTTGAAATGAAAGACTTGAAGCTCAGTTCAGAAATAGTTTCAACCGATCCTATGGTAACTGCTTCAAATTTTATCTTTGCAAATGGAACTATGGGAGATGTAGAAACAGACATCACTCAAGATAAGTTGAGGACAAATGAGGCTGTCTTTGAAAACGAAGGAAGAAGACTGATTGCACTGTCAAGAGTAAAAGAGGCTTTAATTCCAGGAAGCCCTTTGATAAGAGGTGATGAAGAGTCTCATGCAAAGATTTTTACGAGAGAGTTGAATTATCCTTATATATATAAAGTCGACAATGTGAAGGTTAGTGAACCAAGTGAGATTTCTATGTTGAAAGTTTTCTCAGAAACGGGTCCTTCTGAGTATGAATCAGTCGAATTGTTTGTTTCGTTTGATAGCACAAGAATACATTATTTAAGGGCAGGCGATTCTAGTTATGATGGAACCCATACAGAGATAAGTAATGTTGAGAGCTTCTCAGATATTAAAATGACTCTTGCTAAAAGTGGAGACTTATGGTTTGTTTATGATATAGAAGATGCTGAAGTCATAGTAAATGAAAGATTTGCTACATGGAGTGGAGTAGGAAGATCAACAATAGATTATTCAAAAAATGAAGAAACTGGTGAAATAAAGGTAGAGATAAGCGATCATAATGAGGAGGGTCAAAATGAGTGATGAACTAAAAGAAGAAACAGTAGAGCAAGATTATGATCAAGACTTCATTGAAGATGAAGACTTGGATGACATGACAGAAGAAGCTATTGCTAAACTTGATGAAACTCTTGGAGAGAATGATTCTATAGTTGAACAGGACTACTTAAGCTCTCTCGTTCAACAAGAAGACAGATTAGTTTATTATGAGGTAGAAAACATTTATCAAAATATTAAAAAAAGAACTTATAAAAGCAAACTTAAAATGAGAAGGCATCCACCTACGTTAACTGTTAGAGATGATCTTGGAAATGAGGCGATTTTTTATCTTACTGAGAATCTTACAGACGAACTAATTGAAACATTGAAAGATGTAAAGAAGGCTTACCTTGGGTTTTCAGGGCCATCTAAAATGGGAGTTCCTGATAAGTTTACTGACAAGATCCTTTACTACATGAAAGAAAACCCCATTAAAACTTTATTTCCTGTTGTAGCAATTATAGCTATTATTATAATGTACTTGAGTTAAAATACTAAAAGGAAGGAAGGTGTGCATTTGTATGAATAATGAGAACAGGCCTCACTTTAAACAAGGAGCTGTTAAATATACTAAAGGGTATAGTAGGAGATTGTTTTTTTCAAAACTTATCAGCTTCATAATCGTTTTAATTGGATTGTCACTTATTGCACTTACTATATATGTATATGTTAAACAGCCGGTCAGAGTTGAAGGGCAAGAGTTTGTAAAGGCTTCGGCTATCTATCAAAGAATGCCTAAGATAGGGGAGAAGATAGTTGTTGTTGAGACAGATAGATATAACATGTTTACTCCTTTAGAAAGAGTCTTATTTGAACAGGAGATATATGATGCAGAAATCATTGCTGGACCTTATGGAAAAATAGAGAAAGCTGAAGAAAGATATTTAGTTGTCTTTGCAGATCAAACTATAAGCATATCTATAGAAAACTTAGACAACTTAGAAGATGAATATTTAGACAAGGAGTATGTAGTCAGAAAGATAGATAAACAAGGAAACTTTATTGAAGGAGAGTATGACAGAGTTATTAGTAATCGTGAAATTCTTGGACTTATTAAAAATTGAGTAAATTAGGTTAAAATTGAAGACTTAAATTCTTCTTAGAACTGCGCTCTAAAGCAGGCGCTCTCAAGCTCGCTATCCATCGGCTTAGGAGCACCTGTTTTTTGCCTTATTTTTATGTTTTTTGCAGAAAAGCCGCTTTATGAACAACCATACGTGACAAGTCCCTTTTCTGAGGAGAACCCGTTTGCTCTAAGATTCCAAGTTCTGTCTTTGACAGAAAAATAGTATATGTTATAGTTATAATAGTTTAAGCAGATATTCAAATTCTGTTTAAAATGATAGTTGACAAGTCATCTTTTGTATGTTATAATTGCTCTATGAGAACACTATTTGAAGCTTATATTTACACAAAAATCACACATAGGGGGCAAACTTTATTATGATTGAAGAACGCAATGATGAACTTACTAAAGACGAAGAATTGGAGCTAGGTAGAAAAATTCAAAAGATGAAGAAAATAAAAGAAAGAATGGCTAGCGGGTATGACAAGCTGACCAAAGAAGAAAGCTGTGCTATTTCTGAAGGAGAGGAAGCTTTAGAAATCTTAACTCTCAACTACTGCAATTTAGCAAGAAAGATTGCTCATGACTACCATAAGAAAACTAAAACAAAATATTCTATTGAAGACCTCATTCAGGATGCTATGTCTGCTTTAATCAAGGCAGCTTTAGACTTTGATCCGGCAAAGAATTGCAAATTGAGCACTTATGCTTTTTATGGAATATCTAAAGAGGTCTCTAAGACAATAAACTTGCAGAGATTAGTGAGAATGCCAGAAAACAGAATGGGACAATATGTTCAGATTTCTAATGCTCAAAAGGAGTTTAATGAGCTTCCAATAGAAGAACAACAAAAATACAGCAATGAGTTAGAATACATTTATTTAAATGTTGACATTAAAAAAGAAGATGTAGATTTAATATTATCTAATATGCAACAACATGTCTCACTAAACTCACCTCTTTTCGAAGGTAAAGGAGAGTTTGTAGATATGCTTGTTGATGAACAAGCAGAGCAAGAAGTAGTTCAATTTGGAAATATTGATCAAAAGTTGACTGATATAATCGAGAAACTAAATCAATTTGAAAGAGACTTGTTAGCCTTCGATTCAGGCTTATTCCCAGCAAGTTTAAGTTACACAAAGTTTCTTGAGAAGCACAAGATAACAGACAAGAAAGCGAAAGCTGAAACCAGAAAAGTCATAAGAAAGATGCGAAAGATGGCAGAACAATAAGAGTTAACCATTTATCTTTAGTATAATAGACACATACACAAAGTTCACTTGTGATATGTTTATATTATATCCAATAAGCTGTATTTCATACATTACAAATTTTATTTGTTTGTTTGAAGTCACAGGTGAACGATGTTGTATTACTATTATATACTAAAAGCTATATATTTATACCTTAAAAGTTTAATTATTTAAAAAGATTTGATATGCAAGAAAGCTTTAAAACTAAGGAGGAACTGTATGAATAAGAACATTAGAAACTCGAGTGTGTATATATCTATAAGTTCTAACACCGCAACTATTGATGAAAGTGTAAAAGATTATATTGATTCCATCTTTAAAGAGCTATTTAACAGCTCAGCACACAAGATTTCTGACGTAAGTGCAGGAAGTGACACTGAGATAGTTTATGAGATTATGTCACCAATTATTGACAATGACTCCATAGTAAAAGAGTTTTTTGAGAATATGGAAATTTTATTGGAAGAACTTAAAGATTACAATCCTCATTTCACACAACATAAGAGAGGCGATAGTTGATGAAAGGTGATAACAGGAAGAAGTTAAGAAGTAAGTTTAATAGTAAAGACGAAGTCTGGAGAATAGAGGCTGTCATACATGATGGCAATTGGTATGACATTGAAAAATGGGCCAAGGTTGCAAGAGTTAAAGACCGTCAAGTTTTACTTGATTGGATCAAAAAAAATGAAGACATTTTGATAAAATCTGAACAAAACTCCTATCGAGTCGGTCATGATGAAATTGTTAAATGGTATGAAAAAGAAGGGTTAGACATAGAGGAAAGCATTGTTCCAAATAATTTCCCCCCTAGATTGTGGGGAGGAATGACAGAAACAGACATCTTCTTGAACGCCCCAAGAAGAAGAGTTGGAACAGTAAACTTCCAAGCAGATAGTGATGAATTGTTAGCCAGATGTACTGAGATTCTGAAAGGAACTGGCAAAATCATGCCTGACACAAATGGAAAATATAGAGCTTATGGTTTGTCTGCTGCACACATGAGAAATCTTCTTTCAAAAGGGCTTACTGAGGAGGAGTTTGACTCATTAGATCTGAAGACAAGAGCGATTCTTCTTCAACGTGAGTTGACTGATTTGCCAACAGAGTGGCTCTCTAAGACTATAGATTTTTACACAAACACATTTGCCCCAAGCGTATTAAAATCAGCAATGTCAACAATTTCTATTTATCTGCCAGACAGGAATGACATTCGTTCTCAAACAGTCATTTGGGTTATCGCTGCACTCAAGAAGTTTGATGAGTCTGCCAGTGTTCCTTTCCCAGGATATTTGAGTAGTGTATTGAGGCATTGGCCTTATGATTTACCTGATGAACATTTAGGTAAAGATCTTGCTAGATTTCAGAGAGAGAAGAAAAGGGCGATTAACTTAGTACTAAAAGATGGATATGAAGGAGAAAATATTCCAATAGACAAGTTAGCAGAAGTGATGGATATTGATATAACAGACTATGTTTCTTTAAATAATGAGCATGAAAATTGGTTGGCAGAGAAAAATGCTACCACTCTCACTTGGGAAGACTCAGCTAACGAGAAGAAAGGTCAGATGGTTGGATATGAAGAAACTCAAGATTCAGACGTTCAGGAATTGTTTAAGATGTCTTTGTCAACAGTAAAGACTGCTATAGACACAGGGGAATGGGATTTAGCGTATAAAATAATCTCACAAATAGACTCTAACGAGATTGACGAAGATTTGAATAGCAAGCTAACACCAGAATTTCTTTCTGTTTTAGGAAGCTATTTGGGAATGAGCTGAGTGCAGTGTATAGACTGAAGAGAGCTTTTTACTATCTGGGGTTACTTATCGGGCTTGCAGCATTATTAATGACAACTATATCAATAAGTTTCACTCAAACGATTTCAACAGAGGGCTTTCAGCTTATTTTAAATTATGCTGCTGAATTTGGTTTGGATGAAGTAAATAATGATGCTGGTTTAATATTTGTCATGATAGAAATAAGCAAACATTCACACTTAATAATAACTGTCAATTTAATCTTAATAGTGATATTTGTTTTCTTGTTAGCGATTGACAAAAGTGGGAGGAAAAAAAGAAATGAAAGATAAGAAGAATTTGGCAATGTTAGGATTAATTATTCTTTCAATAGTGTTGACTTCAGTTACAATATTCGTATTAAACAAAGAACAGCAAATAGTTGTAGAAGAAGTTGAGAAAATTAAAGAAGTATATGTAGGAGTAGAAAAAGGTGAAATACTTGACAACTTTACAAGAGAAGATGCAGTAAATAAATTGATTGAACTATTAAAGTCTGTCGAGTCTGACCCTCAAGAAGAAGAATCTGAGGATACTGTTTTAACAAGACTGGAAAGGCTAGATAATGAAGATACAGACATAGAGGATATATTGACACAAGAAACTATGGATATGATTTACTTTCCAAAAGATTTCAAGGAAGTTAAGTTCAATAGACAGTTCACTGCGTCGTCTATGTTGATTTACTATGAAATAGTAAGAGATGGGAATGAAGAGAAAAGCTTTGAACCGGTTATCCAAATGTATGATGATATAGTTTACCTAGACTACGAGTTAATGACAGCACACATTCCTTTAGATATTTTTGTAGGAAGTGGAACAGGAATTGCTTTTGAAATGCAATACATGAATGGGGAATGGAAGCTTAATCCATATACAGCAATGATGTCTTTAAATTTAATGGGTATACTAAATCAACAAGATTAAGAGATGAGGCATAAAAACCTCATCTTTTTTTAACACTGCTTATGGAAAAGTCACCGACCTCAAGCAAAAATGGTAGGCGGGCGAATCTTCATTTAGAACTATATAATTAGTATAATAGTAACATAGACTACTTATGATTAGAAACTGGAGGAATGTATATGAGTTTTTTACTAAAATCAATTGAGCTAAAAAACATAAGAGCTCATGAATATTTACTATTTGAACCTGCATTGGAGGGAATCACTGCAATTAGTGGAGACAATGGAGCAGGCAAGTCTACTATTGTTGACGCTTTTGCATGGGGACTTTATGGAACACGTCCTACTGGAGTGAAAAATAGAAACTTAATAAAAGACGGAGTTGACCCTAGAGAAAAACCAGTAAGTGTGAAAGCTGTCATTATAATTGGTGGGATTGAATATGCGATTGAAAGAAAGATTATCTCACCTACAGGAACAACTGAGTGTAATGTTTGGGGAAAGAAGCCTGGAAGTGATAGCTTTACTCAGGTCGCAGGTCCGTCAGTATCCCATGTTGAGAAATTCATAAGAAATGAGTTGGGAATGAATGAAAAAGGTTTTTTAACATCTGTATTAATTCAACAAAAACAAGTTGACCAAATAGTATCAGCATCACCTAGAGAAAGAGGTGCTGTAATCGAAGAGCTCACTGGAATTGCAAGCATCACTCAAGCTATCCAAAAAACAAACGAAAATGCAAGAGCATTGGAAAAGGCAGCCTCAATTTTCCAGGTTGGCAACATTGAGGCTGCTAAAAATAGAGTTGACAAGCAAAAAGAAGTTTGTCAAGAAGTGGAGAGAAGAGAAAAGGATGCTCTTGCGAAATTTAACAAGATGAAAACTATTTACAAAGAGCTGAAAGAAGACTTAGACAAAGAACAGGCTAAAGTTAATGAAAGAATTAAGTTAACTCAAAGAATTGAGAACATTAAGGATAGAGTTGAATTTCTCAAAAAGCAAGCTGAAGACGACATTAAATACATCATGGAGTTCAAAGAAAAGTATGGAACAACTATTTATGCAGACACTAAGGCTAGCAAGAATGCAGTAGATGCGAAAAGGGCTGAGAATTATTCCATCAAGTCTGAAATCACTAATCTAAAATTTAAAATAGAAGAAATAAAAAAAGACATTAATAATTGTGATGTATTGAAAGGTCCATTTAACACTGAAGAACAGACGGTAAAGAAGTTGAACGAAGTAAATGAAATTTTAAAAGATGTTTCTGAAGACTTGAACAAGAGCAAAGAGATGAAGTCTATGCTTGCTTCTGAATTGAAACACTCAAAGGCGTCTCATGAACATATCAATGGAGAGGATAAGAATTGTCCGGTATGTAAANCGAATATTAAGGATCCGGAGGAATTAAAGAAACAAATTGAGTCAGAAATAAAAGATATTGAAAGAAAGCAAAAAGACAACAACGTTAAGATTAAGCAGCTTACTGACAAGAAGAAGGACTTAGAAGAACAAGCAAAAGCGATAAACATTTCTATGGAGGCTATCAAGGAGAAAGAACGACTAGTTAAAGAAAATAGCCTATTAGAGAAAAAGCTAAAGGAAGCTGTTTCTAAGGAAGAGCTAATCACTGCTGACTTGAAAGTATTAGAAGCTGAATATGATAAAGCATTAAGAATTGAAGCAGACAAGAACGCCTTAGATGCTGCAAAAGAGAGATCTTTGACAGTAAATGCAAGAATTGATAATTACATTAAAGAGAAAAAAGAACTTGAAAGTAAGGTTGTTACTCTTGACGCATTGTCTGACAGATCTTTACAGGCACTCATCAAAAAGACAGAGTCGGCACAGGAAAGATTGACTAAAATGTCTATTGCAGGAAAGGAATTGATGGGAACTAAAAGATTAGAGTTAGAAAGATTGAAAGACAGCCAAGAAAGCTTGCGAGAAGTGGAGCAGGCCATGGAGAAATATAACGACTTAGCAGAGCAAATTGATGTAGCAACTTCAGCATCGAATATGTTGGCAGCGTTCAAGGCTCACAGGATCGAACACTCTATTCCTACATTAGAGTTTTATGCAAGTGATTTCTTATCGAAGTTTACTGGAGGCGACTTTACTAAACTGTCTATTGATGAAAAATTTAACACATATGTAACCACAGCAAAGGGAAAGGTTCGCCCGGTTGCTCAGCTTTCTGGTGGAGAGTTATCTTCCGCTGCTATTGCTTTGAGATTGGGAATTGCGATGTTACTAAACTCTTCTGAGAACAATGTATTGATATTAGATGAGGTGTTGGTATCTATGGATGAAGATCGGTCAAGACAGATCATGGAAACAATTGGCTCTATGACTAATTCTCAGATCATATTCATCGCACATAATACAGACATCAACTCAATTGCTGACAAGACAGTGATGATTTCTAAAAAGTAGAAGAGGTGGTTAACAATTATGATGATGGGATTGGTTGGCACTAAATATGCATTGGCAGAGGCAATTAAAAATTTGATAGTCAAAAACGAATATGTCTCAGAAATTGAAACCAATGGCCCTGGCATTTTGTTTTACAAAGAGAGGGGTAAGAGAAAATCAATTGCAATTCCAGAGTTAAACAAGGAAGAGGATTACAGAGAAGCAGTTGACGGACTAATAGAGGATGCAGGATTGATTAAGAATAGGTATTTAACAGAAGGAAGATACAATTTACCCGGAGATAGATTTGGGAGACTTCACATAGTAATGCCTCCAGCATCTCCTACACCTTTAGTAACATTAGCAATCAAGACACAAAGTTTAAATAGTTTAACATCTATTCAAGCAGCAGGCTCTTTCAATACTGAAATTTCTATGTTTCTCAAGGCAGCAATAGCGTCTAAGTTAACAATTGCAATTTCTGGTGGTACGGGAGCAGGAAAAACAACCCTATTGGAAGCACTGACTAATGAGTTTAATCACACTGAAAGAATAGGCGTTTGCGAGGACTCACCTGAATTAAAGTTAAGAGCCCCAAATACAGTATATTTAAACTCAACAGTATGGGCTCCTGGAATGGACACAAACGATGTGGCTGATTTGAATTGGATAGTTAAACAAATAAACAGAATGAGGGTTGATAGAATAATTATTGGAGAGACAAGAGGTAAAGAATTCTTTGATTTCGTCACTGCAGCTAACTCGGGTGCAGAGGGTTCTTTGACAACTATTCACGCTAATGATGCTCCGGCAGCCATGAAAAAGATGGCGACATTTATGTATATGGCAGTAGACATGTCTCCTAGAATAATTAATGAAATGATTTCGCAGGCAGTTGATATTGTCATACAGTTGGGACACAACAAAGCAACAGGAGGTCACAGAATTATTTCTATTCACGAAGTTACAAATGCTATCTCTACAGGAGATTCTCCAACAATAGCATTGAACCCATTATTTGAATATGAAGATGCAACAGATACTTGGAGGAGAAGATTTGCAACAGATCAACTCAAGAAAAGACTTGAAGGCCATGGGTACAATCCTAACAGCTACACATTAAAGGAAGAGGTTGAAAAAATCAGCAGTCAAGCTAGAGGATTGCCAAGTTACTTCAATAAGGAGGCAATGGATTTATCATGAGGTTGTTAGATATTTTGAATGACTTCTTTTATGTTATGGATTGGAAGCTAGTCATAGCAGGTTTAATAATGATAGTTATATTTTTATTGATAGTTTATTTAATTGTATTAACTGTCCTATCTTTCCAAAAAAGAAAAGCCGAAGTGGGAGTTAGTCTGCCAGACATTAATAAATATGCAGACTCAGAAAACAATTCAACTCAGTTTAAAGGGTTAACTAAGATGGAAGTTGAATTGATAGAGAACGATGAGGTAGATCATTCTGATGTTCCAACAATAAATGAAGATTCTTTCTTTGCTGCACTATCACTAGAAACTGGGAAGTACATTCCTAAACCAAATCTTGATTTAGACATGCCTGAAGTTGAAGTGATAGACTATGAAGCAATCAGAAGAGAAAAAGAACAGAAAGAATTAGAAAGAATTAGAAAGATAGCTAAGGCTGACGAACAAGACATAATAGAAGAAAGCTTAATTGACAATGAAGAATAGTGAGGGCTTAGTATGATAAGAGAAACATTGAAAGTCAAATTAACAGATGAGTTTAAAAAGAAAGCTATGGATAAAATAGATGAGACAATTAATTACGTATCAAAGAGACATAATGTAGAATTAAATGCTAAGGAAAAGCTCAAAATAAAAAACTTAAGTCTGGATCAAGTCAATATTAATATTTCTCAAAGAACAAAATCTAAAACTATTTGGGTTTTTGACACAGAACCTTATGTTCCAGTTACAGTTGAGGTCCAAGATGAACTGTCTCCAATAAGAAGCTTTTTAAGTAAAAACAAAAATTCTAACTTTTATCAGATGAGAAGCAATCTCTCCTGGACATTTAATGAGGAAAATGCCCAAAACGAAGGAATCACTCATCAGCAATTTGAAGATAAGGTTTTAGAAATACTTCTTGAGGACTTTGAAACAGCATCCTTTTATGGAACATTATCATATGTGACGGAAGAGTGATAGTATATGAAAAATAAAAGAAGATCAATGAGCAAAAGAGAATTAATCAAAGAAATATCTGACGTTACACAATTAAAGACAGATGTTGTTAAAAGTGTGCTTGACGCATTCTCAGACATCTTCATAAGAGAGGCAATCATAACTGGTAAATTCACTTTTTCAAACTGCTTTTCAGTCAATACTCATACCAGAAAGGCAAGAAAGCAATTTAATGTCAATAAAGGGGAATACCAGGAGTACCCAGAAACTGAGGTGCTTGGCATTACACTGTCTAAAAAAATACACAGTTTTCACAGATGGAAACAGAGACACGAGTATAACGAAAAACATGGATTAACTATAGAAGATTGGCGAAATAGAGAGGGACCTGAGCTCCCTAAAAAGTAAAAAGGATTACCTGCTTCAGTAGGTAGTCTTTTTCTGTCTCAATTGATATTCTGTTGTAATGGTACCAGAAGGGGGATTAATATGGCAAAAACAAAGCGAAACTTTATAATAATAATGTCTATAATAGCTGTCTTGTTCAGCGTAGTTAGCCCTTCGATCTCTGCTTTTGCTGATGACGCTAATGAGAAATTCGATAAAGAGGTTGACAAATATATTGGTGACGCCGAAAATTTCTCTGATGTTGCAGTAAAAATAATAGATGAAGGTGAAACTAATGTCGCTCCAAAAAAAGACACAATATTCCACGTAATGAAGCGACTGTTTAGTGTAGGAGAATATATAAATGATGTAGAAGATGGGGTATTGAGCAACAAGTTAGATGTAAAGAAGAAAGACATATTAGTTGATGACAGATATGCCTGTAATCCCGACGCGCCAAATAATTTAATCAATCATAATTGTAATATTCCCAACTTTACAACAGGTTTAATTCAAACTGTGGCATCACCCATTTTTACTCCTTTTAATAAAGCAGGAAAGACGTCTGCTTATTCACCATTTGGATTGGGTGTCCCCAACAATATACCAGGAGGAACTGTACCTGTTAACCCTGAAGACAGAGCTCACAGATACACTGCCTTAGAACTTTACGGATATGATTTGAAATTAACCTCTTACAATGGAGAGTGGGACAACATCTCTGTGAGTACTGAAGCAAGAATATTAAGCAACTTTGGAGTAATAGATACCGTTACATTAATGGGAACGAGTCTATGGAACTCTGTTAGCTCAGGAGTAAGCTCATTCATTGAAAATTTCTCATTTAATCCAAAAACTTGGTTTAAAAGTATAGCTGGAGCTTACACAAGTGCTATTTCAGGAGGACTTAATACCGTTATAGATACAAGTGATTTAAACATTGTAGCAACAGGAGCTTGGAAGAGAGATGATTTCAATTCAACACTATACAATGTTTATGTGCTAACTGATAAAGAAGTAATAAGGGAAACACACAAGCTGTATTTTAGAAAGTTTGTAGAAGAACTTAAAAGTAGTGCTGAATTGAGTCCAGAATTGTTAGAAGTTTTAGATCTAGAACATGCTCCAGGATTCACATATATTCCTGATTGGGAAACTGAAGAATCTATAAAGGCAAGAGAAGAGGCAGAAGCTTTTAATGCAAAAGAAGATGAAAAAGCAAAAACAATGGAGTTAGAAGGATATGTTTATGAACCTTATTATATGGAAGTTCCAGAACCTGTTTATTACACAGAAAAAGAACAATTAGAATTTTGGCATGAAGAAAACGAAGAATTCTTGAATAGAGCTAAAAAACAAGGATTGTTCTCAGGGGACATAGATGACTATGGAAACTATGAAGCTATAACAGCAAAGTGGGAGCAGGAATGGGCTACTTATTCTGCAAGAGAATTTAATGCTTCAGGAGATGTCGTGTCTGAGTTAATCGAGATAAGCGATCAAAAAATATTCAAAGAAAATCCTCATTTAGATCCCAAGCAAGCAATAAGTCACTATGCATGTGCAAACGATGATGGAACAATTATGAGAGATGAGAATGGAAATATTGAATATTTGTATGAAAAGAGCAATAAGGGTGATGTAGAATATCTCAATCCAAAGTGTTCTAAAGTAAGACCCCCTATTGGAGGAGGCTTATTCGGCTCAGGATGGCATATAGAAAGAAAGCCTGACACTAGACACATATCGGAAGTTTCTGACTTTAATATTTTAAGTATGTATTTTGGTANGGTAGACAGTATTTATGTAAGCGTAAGTCGATCTCTTAACTCTTTTATAGCAAAAGTGACAAATGTAATCTTAGGGTTTTCTTTTTCTCCAATATTGAGTGAATTAGGAATAGACACAATGGTGGAAACTTTTGTAGAAGGATTTAGAGATACAATATTCTTTCCTTTAGCAGCTTTGATGGCAACATTGGGTGGAATATTGCTCTTCCTACAAATGCTTAGAGATGGGTCTGTCTTCCAAACAATTACTTCAGCATTTATTATCTTGTTAATCTTTATTGCTGGGGCAGCCTTCTTAATGACTCCAGGCGCTACACTTAAGATAGTAGATGAAATACCTAACAAGATGGATAACTTCTTAGCAAATGCTGTTTTGAGTGATGGTGATGGATCATCTTATTGTTCTACAGGCTCAGATGAAGATGGAATAAGAAGTGCTCAATGTAATGTGTGGGGAATAATGGTGTTTAATCCATGGGTTCACTTGCAGTTTGGTACAGGATATGACAATCTTTACGCAAAAGGATACGCTCCTCCAGGAGGAAAGTCTTTCAACAATACAAATGAAGACTTAGTTGGAAACGCTGAAGTATACATGGGTGGCGGACACACACTACACAACTGGGCAATATATCAATTAGATAAAACTAAAGCTGGAACAATAAATGTACAAGACTATAGTAATGACGTATTCTTTTCAAGAGTTGATAAAGATATGTACCGACTTGTGGACTTACAAGCGGGACCAAATAATGGTGCAGGAACAGATTCTAGATACTTTGAGACTTGGAGCGGAAAAAGTGGAAATATATTCATCAATATATTGACAAATATACAAGCTATTACAGCTTCTATAGCAATTTCTAGCTTAGGTTTTCTTAAGATAGAGGCTTCATTGCTATTTTCTCTAAATATTATATTCTTACCATTTATGCTGCTTTATTCTTTATTGCCTAAAGGTAGGATGAAACTTAAAAGCTACATGGCAACACTTGTCACTTTACTTGTAAGAAGAAGTATAATAACAATAATGTTAGCAGTTTTATTGAAAACAATTACTCTTTCTTACTCATCATCTGAATCTATTGTAAGCGCTTCTATGATTTCTATATTTATCTCATTTGCTTTCATTTTATATAGAAAAGAGTTGTTAAATATGATAGCTTCAACAGAAAACGGAGCAGCCTTTGCTGAACAAGTAAAACAAGTAGCCTCAGATACAGTTCCTAAAGGAATAAAACAACGCTATTCAATGATGATCTCTAAAGTCAAGGGAACTGCTGCAGGGTTTGCTGGAGGAGCAATAGCCTCACTAAGCCACAGGAAAACTTTAAATAATAAACTTAATGACATACAAGACAGAGAGAAGGTCATTAAAAGAGAGTTAACGGATTTAAACAAAAAGAAAGAAAACAGTGAGGGGCTTTCTTCTGAAGACAAAGAGGTTGTTAAAGAGCTAACAAGAGAGTTGATGGAATTAGACATTGAAAAAGAAGGAGTAGTAAGAGCTATCACTTCAAAGAGCAATAATCCTTTGAAGGTCGCAATATATGGAGCAAGAGATTCAAACCACTTAATTAGTAGAAAAACAGAACGTTCCATTAGAAAAGAAGGATTCTCGATGGGCAATGTTTCTAGTCAGGCTTCTAAAGCTGTCATCATAAGTGGGTCAGACCGAATCACTAATAAAGATGAACCAACCGCATTAGACACATATAGAGAGATATTGTCTCATGGAATAAGTAATAGATCTAAGACAACTGAGAGAAACTTAGGAGTAGAAGAGGCAGATTTATTAAGAGACCCTAAAGTTCAGAAAGAGGTTCGTAGACTTGCTAAGCAAAGACAGAAGCTTGCTAAGAAAAATAGAGACAATCCTGAATTTACAGCACTTCATCCAAACAAGCAAGAAATGCAAAAGATTGCACGAGAGATAGATTTGCGTAGAAAAAATAATGCTTTAAAAAATAAAGCAATAAGACCAATGCTAGCAGAAGAAATGAAAAGGGAAGCTGAGGTTTTAAGAAAGAAAAAACAAGCATTTTCAAATGTTAAGGATATTATAGAAGATGAAATAAGAAAGCAAAAAGAAAGAGAAGAGAAAGCAGAACAAAAAGGCAAAGACGAAAATGGAGGTGAATAGCTATGATAAAAAACAATAAGAAAAGATTAATGTTTCTATTCACAACATTTATAATGCTAACAACTTCATTGTTAGCTACAGTAGGACAAAGTGACTATACTGTTGAGGCAGAAGACAATCCTGTTAATAGAATACTTTGTAGATTTGAAGATGGAAGAACTTTGGTTAACATGTACTCCACTGATTACTTGCATTACTTAACAAGATCTAAGAGTGCATTAACATCAACTCAAGAAGTAGATAGTTCATGGTTGAATAAAATGTTAACTGTCGCTGGCTTTGATTTCATTACACCTAATGAAGTCATATTAGGAAGAGAAATTAGACCACAGTCAATTGATGAAGATTTAGAGATGAACAAGGGCCCGAAAGTTAGTGCGTTTGATAGATTTGGACTTTCGGGTCTAAAATGGTCTTCTTACTTGGGAGAATGGAAATATTACAACGTAGATGCTTGTGCACCTCAAACACAAGTGTCTCCCACTTCATATGGGTCTTTTTATAAAGATAGACTAGAACCTAAGACAACTTACAATGAAACAAGCACATCAAGAGACCCAAGAACAGTTCAGTTTGATAAAATGGTGATGAACTCTATTGGGAGAGCAACAGCAGACTTGATAGCTAATGTCATGCTTTCAATAACAAAGGCTATAGTAGGGTTAACAATTGTCTTTGTAGGGTTGGCATTTACAGACATAACAACATTGATAGGTTTGTCAGCAGATGGAACAGCTGGGACATCGGCTGCTAGCATATTTAGTGACATATTCAACTCAGTATTTTCAGGGTTCGTGCTGATTACATTCTTGTTTACAGCTATCTATTTAGTATATATGGGAATATTCAAAAGACAACTAAGGATGGCTCTAAATACCTTAATTAAAACAATAGTCATATTCATAGTAGCAATTATTATGGCATCAAATCCTTCTTATTGGGTAGGTATTCCCAATAAAATAGCAACTTATGGACAAGCCTTAGTAGTCAGCTCTATGTCAGGAATGTATGACAATGACACAAGTCAACCAAATCTGTGTAGCACTGATGTAGCGTCAATAGGAGAAGGGGTAGACATTGACATAAAAGATGGAAGCTCTATTCTTTCTGAGTTTGAAAAAGTCAACATAAATATGAGAAGCATGATAGGATGTCAAATGTGGGAACAATTACTATTTAAACCTTGGGTCAGAGGACAATTTGGAGCTGAATATGAGGATCTTCATGCAGACAAGCTCAACAATATAAATTCTTCTTGGGTTGGAGAGGCTTCTGTTCCTATAGGGGATGGGCAAACAATAGACAACTGGGCTCTTTTCCACCTAAGCACGCAAACAAATGTTCACTCCCAATTGGGTGAAAGCAATTTCCCTACAAAAATCAACGGAGTTAATGCAGACTGGTGGAGAATAGTAGACGCATTGAGTAACTATGATGAAGCTGAAGTGACTGATTCAATAACATCTGAAGGCGGGCTCACAATCCAAAATAACTATATAGACCAGGTAAACTCAGACCCACTAATCTATTGGCAAAGTTGGATAGGAAATAACTCTGCAGAGAGAATGGGTACAGCAATTATTGGAATGTTTTTTGGGATTATGGGCAGTGCAGCACCATTTGTGTTCTCTTTAAGTTCAGCGGTGTTTGGATTGGGAATTACATTGTTGATGGTGGTTTCTCCTATATTTCTCTTATTTGGAACTTGGGGAGGAAAAGGGCAGAGTATATTTAACGGATGGTTGTCAGCTTTAACGAATGTGGTAATAAAGAGAATAGGTGTAAGTGTCTTGCTTATTTTATCTATAGGAATAACAATGAGCGTGATGAACTTAGCTTACACTATAGGCATTGTAAAATCTTTCATATTGATGATCTTAGTAACTTTATTGCTAATAAAAAACAAGGACAAAATGTTGAACATGTTAGCTTCAGTTGACCTTGGTGGAGCATTTAACCCCACAAACAAAGCTAGTCAACTTTGGCAAAGACAGAAAAGAAGTGTTAAAAATGCTGGCAAGATTGGCTTAGCAACAGTTTCTGGTGCCAAAGCAGGCTTCAAGACAGGACAAGGGATGATGGTTGGAGCGAGAATTGGTTCAAGAAATCAACTCAGAAATACATTGTATCAATCTCAATTTGGTGCAAGGATGATCGCTCAATATGACATTGTTTTAAAACATGAAGCTACTGAACTTCAAAATTGTGTTATATGTTACATGACTCTTGGTGAAGATGGTGAGGAGATTGCGTACAGGGACGATGAAGGAAACTATTACTGCATGTATTGTGCAGATGAAGTTGGGATAGAGAAACTTGGAGAAGTAGTAGTAGGCTCAGACAAAAAAGAAGACGAAGAGAACCCTATCACGAGAATTCGAGAGACAAGAACTGAGGACGCTACAAACAACAACAGCTGGCTTTCACATCAAAAAACTGTCGAGTTGATGGACCCTGAAGTTGATAATGGCAAGTTCTATTGGAATGATGACAATGTACAGAAGATGATTAAAGACAACATAAGAGCACTCAGAAAAGATATTGTTACGTTTTCAAATATGTTCCATGAATTTGGAATAAAGTCAAGACCACCTGCTCCTCCAGAACCACTGCAAGGTTATATTGATATTGCATTAATAAATCAAGCTTGGACTGATGGGAGAATTGATGTTGTAGAAAACACTTATAAAGAAGCATGGAAAATGTGGTATGAAGAAAACTCTCGTTTTGTAGAGGGAATGACAGAAGAGCACATTGAAGACTTCAAAAAAGAAATAGAAAATTACGAGCCAAATATTTCTTATGAAGAGTCATTAAAACTACTGAATAGCAGGGTAACTGAAAAGAACGCTTCTAAGTTCAGGAACAAAGATTTATATATTTACAGAAATGGAAAACTTGTCCTTAACATCTTTGAGCTAGATGTTGATCACGAAGAAAGACATAAAGATGGTAATGAATATACTGAAAACGACAATATAGAAGATAAGTAATGAGGAGGAAGACTTAAATGGCACTAAAAAGCCTTAGGCAGAAAATAAGCACAATAGCTGGTGGAGAAGTTCTTGGTAAGACAGACGTAATTGAAGAACCAAAAGAAAAAGCTGTAAAGCCAAGGAAAATAGAACCTAAAAAGAAAATAAAAAAAGAAGTGAAAAGCAAAAAGGAGACTAAAGAAAAGAGTGGAGTCTTTAGTTTCGTCAAAGAACCTTCAGAACTTGTAGAAGAAACTTCTGAGCTCACTCAAAAAGATGAGAGTGAAAATGTAGAATTTGTCGAAAATTCAATTGACGGATATGAAGACGTTCTTGCTATCTTAGGAATCAAGGAACACATTAAGTTAGATGTGGATTTCAAATCTGATCAGCTAGACTACGTTGAGTTTACACAAACTCAGCCAATAGGTTTTGACTTTGATGAAGTTACAGATTTTATATCAAGAGTGAAATATACTATTCATAAGTTAGAGACAGCACTTGAGCAAAGAAATAGGGACATTGTAAAGGTGGCTTCTGAAGTAAAAAAAGTTGAACAAAAGATGATAGAGATAAATCATAAAAATGAAATGGAAAGAATGACAGGTAGCCAAATTGAGAAAGAAGAACTTATCGAGGAAAACATGCTTCTTAAGGCTGAAATCCACGAGCTATCAAGAAAACTGAATAGCAAAGATAACAACTCTCAGGTAGTAAAAGATCTTAAAAAGCAAATTGAAGTATTAACATCAGAAAACGATCTGCTTAGACTTGGAATGTCTGAAGGAGGAAAAGCCACGACAAAACGCAATAAGGATTCCAACCGCAAACAAAATCAACTGTCTAAGCTGCCTCTCATTGATGATGTTGAAGACAATAAGGATCCCTTCAGTGACATGCTTCAAGATATAGGAGGACTTTATGATGACGAACTATGATAACCAAGAAAACGAACATCTGAAGAAGTTGATGGAGTCAGCAACAGCAAACGTAGACAGCAGTGAAGATAAGTCTATTAGATCAAAATCAACAATCAAAATAATCTTAATCACATTAGTAGTAATGGCTGCTTTCGCGACAGTTCTTTACTTTGCAGCATCCAAGATAAACAAACCTCAAGAGTTTGAGGATACGACAGAAGACCCAAGTTGGGTAAGCAAAAGAGAAGAGCAAGCTCAGGCGGAAGAAGAAACAAGTCAATGGGATTTTGAATATCCTGTTGATGTGCCAAAGTGGAGCAAACAGGAGTTCAAGATAGCTCTTATAGAAGATGAGGAAGTATATGACGAGTTAATTAACTATGCTTTAAGTGTTCCAGATATGGTTTCTGCGACAGCCTGGATGCCTTCATCAGAAGAAGGAGATTGGGAGGGAGCTCCTCCTGTGTTCACAAGTGACCCTTCTGAAGAGTATCTAGAAGACGGGAGCCTAAATCCCCATTACTCATATACATTAAAGGAGGATTACTTGTTAGCCTATTCGGTGTATGTGCAGCGACTAATTAATCCAACATTTGGGAAGTGGATTTTTGCTCAACATTACACGCCAAGTAGGCCTCTTAAAGGCAAGGAAGACTTCAATGTATTGTCAGACATGTTTTCTGATGATTGGTGGGAAACAAACATCTCAGAAGGTGAAGATTATTCAGCCTTGCCAATTGTCGTTGACTGGGAAGGTGACGACTTTGGGGGACTTGAGCTTGCTGAACCAAAACCAGGGAGATATGGGACATTCTTCGGTCAAATTGATGAAAGTGAAGAAGAAAACAGATTTACTCAGGTTGACAATATAGGTATAGACAATAACAACAGTCCCATATTAGAAATCAATACACCTGTTAAATATGTAGCATTTGGTGTTGATGATAAACCAATTGAGAAAAAGGGTAACTTAATTTTGACGTTGTCTTCTAATGACAAGCTTCATGAGATATTTAGAGTTGTTATATCAGACGCAAAATTGCTGTTAGATTGATGATATTATTATCATATATAAAATATAGCACGGGAGGTGCTTTTTGTGGTCAATAAACAATCTAATAAGATTATGTTAATCTTGTTTACCTTATTGGCAGTTATTTCTGTCATTATGAGTAAACCTGTAGCTGTTAATGCTTCAGGAATGGGTGATGGTCAAGG